>Ga0209343_10000419_pt1 | contig 59245 bp, 47 predicted proteins | sample RifCSPlowO2_02_FD_184026 | JGI IMG/M metagenome (GOLD analysis project Ga0209343, IMG submission 184026) | Groundwater microbial communities from Rifle, Colorado - Rifle CSP2_plank lowO2_0.2 (SPAdes) (version 2) | ecosystem: Environmental > Aquatic > Deep subsurface > Groundwater | place...
CATTCCGTTTTTCACCTTCATGGGCATTATTCTGGAACGCTCCGGCATGGCCGAGGATCTGCTGGAAACCGTAGGCCAAGTGTTTGGCCCGGTGCGCGGCGGCGTGGCCATCGCGGTGATTCTGGTGGGCGCCCTCCTGGCCGCCACCACCGGCGTGGTGGCCGCTGCGGTCATCTCCATGGGCCTGATTTCCCTGCCCGTGATGCTGCGCTACGGTTACAGCCGTACCATTGCCACCGGCACCATCACCGCCTCGGGCACACTGGCACAAGCCATCCCCCCTTCGCTGGTGCTGATCGTATTGGCGGACCAACTGGGCCGCTCGGTGGGAGACATGTACTCTGGCGCGCTGGTTCCCGGCCTGCTGCTGGTGGGCCTGTACATCGCCTTCATCGTGGCCGTGGCCATCTTCAAACCGGCCATGGTGCCCGCACTGCCCCCAGAAGCCCTGCTGTTCAAGGAAGACAACGGCAACTCCGGCCACAAATCCCTGCTGGCGCTGGTGCTGGTGTGCGCCGGGGTGGGTTATGCCTGGGCCCAGGTGCACGATGGCCTGATGACGAAGTGGCTGGAGCGCGCAACCGCTTCCCCCGGCGATGAAATCGTCATCCTGTCGCTGACACTGGCCTCCCTGACCGGTCTGGCCCTGGCCATCCTCAACCACATCACCCGCATGGGCCTGCTGTCCAAGCTGGCCGAACAAGTCACCTTTGTGTTGATGCCGCCGCTGATCCTCATCTTCCTGGTGCTGGGCACGATCTTTTTGGGTGTGGCCACCCCCACCGAAGGCGGCGCCATGGGTGCGCTGGGCGCCTTGGTATTGGCACTGGGAAAACGCCGTCTGAGCATGCCCCTGATGAAACAGGCGCTGGAGAACACAGCCAAGCTGGCCTCCTTTGTGCTGTTTATCCTGATTGGTTCCACCGTGTTCAGCTTCACCTTCAACGCGGCCGACGGCCACATCTGGGTGGAACACCTGTTTGACAAGATTCCGGGCGGCGCCTTGGGCTTCTTGATTGTGGTGAACATCCTGGTGTTCATTCTGGGCTGTTTCATCGACTTCTTCGAGATCGCCTTCATCGTGATTCCGCTGCTGGCCCCCGTGGCCGAGAAAATCCTGCCCGGCCTGGTACCCGGCATGACCCCCGACCAGGCCATGATCTGGTTTGGTGTGATCATCGCCATGAACCTGCAAACCTCGTTCCTGACACCACCCTTTGGTTTTGCCCTGTTTTACCTGCGTAGCGTGGCGGCCAAGTTCGACTACAAGGACCGGGTCACCGGCAAGCTGATCCCCTCGGTCAAAACCAGTGAAATCTACAAAGGCTCCATCGCCTTCATCGTGCTGCAATTGATCATGCTGGCTGCAGTCATTGCCTTCCCAGTCTTGGTCACCGGGGGCATCGAAAAAGCCGAGTCGCTGAACGCCGACCAGATCATGGAGCAACTGGAAATGCCGAAGACCGATGACGCGGCAGACCCTACCGCTGGCATGGAGGGCGCGGCAGAAGGTGCGCCGGCAGCACCGGACGAGGCTGGCAAAGAGGAAGACCCCATGAAGGCCATGCTGGAAGAGGCGGAAAAAGACGGCCAGAAAAAACCGTAGCGCAACCATGCGCCTCCATGAAAAGGGCTCCGAGAGCCCTTTTTTTCCAGCACAAGCCAACCATACAACGCAACGAGGAAGACACCCATGCTGACGGCACTCATACTGGTTTTTATCCTGGCCTATGCGGCCATCGCCCTGGAGCACCCGCTCAAGGTCAACAAATCGGCTTCTGCCCTGATTGGGGCGGGTTTGCTGTGGACCATTTACGCCATGGGCCAGGGCGATGCCCACCTGGTGAGCAAACAATTGGGCGAATCGCTCATGGGCACGGCGCAAATCGTGTTCTTTTTGATGGGTGCCATGACCATTGTGGAAGTGGTGGATGCGCACAACGGCTTTGAAGTCATCACCTCACGCATCAAAACCACCAAGCTCTCCAGCCTGATGTGGATGGTGGGTTTTGTGGCATTTTTCCTCAGCTCCATTCTGGACAACCTGACCACCACCATCGTGATGGTGTCCCTGATGAAAAAACTGCTGGACAAACGTGAAGACCGTTTGTTTTTTGCCGGCCTGATTGTGATTGCCGCCAACGCCGGCGGCGCTTGGAGCCCCATTGGCGACGTCACCACCACCATGCTGTGGATCGGCGGCCAGGTCACTGCCGTGGAAATCATGAAGGGGCTCATCGTCCCTTCGCTGGTGAACCTGATCGTGCCACTGGCCGTGACCAGCTATGTGCTGGGCGCGCGCCCGGTCATTGCACCCAAGCGCACAGCCGACGATGCACTGTCCGACTCCACCCCCTTTGAGCGCAATCTGATGTTCTTCCTGGGCCTGGCGATTCTGGTGGCCGTGCCGGTATTCAAAACCGTGACCCACCTGCCACCCTTCATGGGCATTTTGTTCGGCCTGGGCATTTTGTGGCTGGTCGGTGACCTGGTGCACCGCAAAGCCGAAGACCTGCGCAAACAGCGCCTGACACTGGCGCGTGCGCTGACCCGTATCGACATGAGTTCCATTGTCTTTTTCATTGGCATCTTGCTGAGCGTGGCCGTGCTGGAACACACCCATATTCTCTCCAGCATCGCCCAGTGGCTGGACAAAGCCGTGGGGCGTCAGGATGTGATTGTGATGATCATCGGGCTGGTGAGCGCCATTGTGGACAACGTACCGCTGGTGGCCGCCTCCATGGGCATGTACAGCCTGGAGCAGTACCCCGCCGACAGCTTTTTGTGGGAGTTCATGGCCTACTGCGCAGGCACCGGCGGCTCCATCCTCATCATCGGATCGGCCGCCGGCGTGGCCGCCATGGGGCTGGAGAAGATCGACTTTGTCTGGTATGTGCGCAAGGTCAGCGGGCTGGCTCTGCTGGGCTACCTGGCGGGCGCAGTGGTGTACATCGTTCAGTTTCAGCTATTCCACTAAGCGACGTAGAAATGGCCCAAACTTTGTATCCAAAATTGCATGCGGCACACTTGGATATCTGGTTTGGGAGGCCCACAGATACATTTGTCGAAATATAATTACCAGCGGGTCCGAATTAAAAAGCCGGCCTGGCGACTGAGTGAGTTTGGAGCCCCTCGGGGCTCCTTTTTTGTCAGTCGTTCTCTTCCTCTGCGCGTCTTTCACGTCTTAAACGCTTTTCATCGCGCCTGCTTTTGGCACGAATGGCCACACTGGCCCGACGACCGAAACCACGCGCCGCCCCCGAGTCCCGGCAAACCAGCACGGGAACATCGGCTATGGAAATCAAACCGGAAACAATGCTTCCCGTGAGTAAACGCATGACTGCGTTGCGTCCTTCAGTCCCCACCACAATCAGATCACAATGCCGGTGGATGGCGGCCTCGGCAACACATTGGGCATCATCGGCACCAATGCCCACCGCTGCATGGCTGAACACATCAGCACCTTCGGCCAGGGCACTTGCTGCCGCCAACATCCGGGCGGCGTGCTCTCGTGCCTTTCGCTCGAACTCTTCGGGGGAAAGCTCCCCAACCGGCAAGATGTCGAAATTTGAGAATACGTACTTCGGCAAAACGTAAAAAAAGAAAATATCCGCGCGATGAAGCCGCGCCAGCTCAATCCCTTGCCAGATGGCCGATTGGGTCACCACACGGTCATCTACTACAACCAGTAACTTCTTGTACATTTTTTTCCTTTCAGGGTTTGGGTAGGCGGCTTAACTGCAATTGCGCCAGAGATGAATACAAAGGCGCGCTAATCAAGCGGGAAACGCCGCTGGCCACGAGTGCGCTGGCCATCAGGCTGAGCACCAGTGCGTGGCCGTCCACCATTTCCATCACGATGATGAAGGCCGTTAGGGGGGCTTGAGTCACCGCAGCCAGAAAGCCCGCCATGCCCAGCGCAATGAGCGTCGGGGCATTCGCGTAGGAGGTGAACTGGGCAATGTCATTGCCCAACGCGCCACCAATCGCAAGAGAGGGCGCAAAGATACCGCCCGGTACACCAGACCACGCAGTAATCCAAGTGGCCAGAAACTTGAGCAAGACGTACAGGCCAGATTCGTCCCCCTTGCCTTCCAGCATGTCCCGTGTGTGGGTGTATCCACCGCCATAGGTATCTCCGTGGCTCACCACCCCCAAAACCGCCACCGCCAGCCCACAGGCCGCTGCAAAGCGTATAGGTGAGCGCTGGCGGAACCGGCAAAACCAGTCGCCCGCCCCCCCGGTCAGCGAGATCAGCAGCAGTCGGGCAAACAATCCGCCTGCCAAACCACTGCACACCGCAACCAAAACCCCCGGCAGCAGCAGCGACAAGCTGAAGTTTTGTACCCGGATGACCCCAAAATAGGTCGAATTTCCATAGACCGAAACCGCCATCAGACCTGCCAGCACAATGGCCGCCAACAGTAGCCCGTTGCTGCGCTGCTCAGGTTTGCGGGACAATTCTTCAATCGCAAACATCACCCCACCCAAGGGGGTGTTAAAGGCAGCCGCAATGCCGGCTGCACCACCGGCCATTAACAAGCCATGCTCCGAAATCTGCGATTGTTTGGGCAACCAGCGGCGCGCGTGGTGCATGACACCCGCGGCAATTTGCACCGAAGGCCCTTCACGCCCCAGCGACAGTCCGGCGAGCAATCCCCAGGTCGAAAGCGCCATTTTGGCGACCGCCAGCTTGGTGGAAACATAGAGATTGACACAGGCTTTGGGCACCTCTGGAGTCAACGCAGCCATCACCTGTGGAATGCCCGAACCCGCCGCGCCTGCGGCGTACCTGCGGGTCAGCCAGACAATGGCAGCGGTTGCGGCGGGTGTCCACAACAAAGGGCCCCACCAAAAATTGCCTTCAAAGGCACGGAAATAGCCCAGCGCATGCTCTGTCATCCAGGTAAACGCCACCACCGTGAGGCCTGCCAGTGCCGCAAAGGCCATCACGATGCCCCGCCCCATCCACAAACGCCAGTCGTAAAGTTCTTGCCTGATGGCTGCAAACACCGGTGGATAAGGAGGCATGGTCACCCTGCTAATGGATAAAACGTATCTACCAAACGGTCAGAAAGACAGATCGCACAAATACATTTAGACAAATGCAATCTGTTACATTGCGCCAAATGTAAACGGAAATACAAGCCGTTGGAATACATCGTTACAAAAAGGAGACAACCATGATCAAAGTCGGACTCATGGGTTTTGGCAAAGCGGGCCAGGCCGTGGCCGAGGTTTTGCGCAACGACCCACGCTACGCGCTGTGTTGGGTTGCGCACCGAACCGCGACGCGCCAGGATGAAACCGTGCCTGATAGCCTGATCCCAGTGGTAGGGCTCAACCACATCCGTTTGGGTGATTGGCTGGACGCCAACCCGGTCGATGCGCTGGTGGATTTCTCCAGGCCGGATGCCGTTTTTTTGTATGGTGAAGAGGTGCGCAAACGCCAGCTGATGCTGGTCAGCGCTATCTCCGCCTACAGCCCGCAAGAGTTGGAATATGTACGCAGTCTGGGGGACGACACACGGGTCTTATCCTCACCCAACATCACCTTGGGTATCAACTTCTTGATCTTGGCATCCAAGCTGCTGCGCAGCATTGCCCCATTCGCCGACGTGGAAATTCTGGAGCAGCATTTCCGGGAGAAGCCCGAGGTGTCCGGCACCGCCAAGAAAATCGCAGAAAGCCTGTCCATAGCCGGGGAGCGCATTACCTCGTTACGGCTGGGCGGCATCGTGGGTCACCACGAGGTGATCTTCGGCTTCCCGCACCAGACGGTTCGGCTGATCCACGACTCCATCGACCGCAGGGCCTTCGGCACCGGGGCGGCATTTGCGTTGAGCCAGCTCGCCCTATGTGACAAGGGCTTCTACACCTTCGACGACTTGCTGATGAAAATGGTGCGCAATCAACTGGCAATTGCATGAAATTCAAGGCGACTCACGTGCCGATATCCCACTGCAGGGCCCTATCATTCGGTGGATATTTCTCTTCACCGAACCACACATGCCGCAAGACATTTCCCCTGATAAAACGACCAACCCGGCCCAGGTACTTCGGCGCTTTCGCGTGGTGTTCGGTGCCGTGCGCAGCCATTTCCAGCAAGTTGAAAAGCAAGTTGGCCTGGGTGGCGCACAGGTGTGGGCGCTCAGCGCAATCCGGGATTGCCCCGGCATGGGCATGGGCATGTTGGCCAAAAGCATGGACATTCACCAGTCCACCGCCAGCAACCTGGTCAAAACCCTGTTGCGCAAGGAATTGATCCACATAACCAAAGCCCCCGAAGACCGGCGCAATGTCCAACTGCGCATCCTGCCAGCCGGCTTGCTGGTGCTGGAGCAAGTGCCTGGGCCGTTTGAAGGCGTTTTGCCCGAAGCGCTGGGGTGCTTGCCACCTGCCACTTTGATGCGGCTGGACCAGGACTTGGGCGAACTGGTAAAGCTGCTCAAAGCCGATGAGCAAACGGGAAGCATCCCCCTGGCTCAACTTTAAAGCGATCTCGCGTACTGTCTTCTGATGCCCTTACTTACCAGCTTGCTCACTTTAATTGTCGCAGCGCGGCTGCTTGGACACGTCTTTGTCAAGTGGGGGCAGCCAGCCATCGTTGGCGAAATGGTCGCCGGGGTCCTGCTGGGACCTGGCGTTTTGGGTCTGATACACCCCGACGCTGCCCTGTCGGGCATTGCGTCATTGGCCATATTCTTGGTTGTTCTCGCCGCAGGTCTGGAGATGAACCTGCACGATGTGGTTGGGGCCATGCGGGGCCGTGGACTCGTGATCGCCATGGCAGCCTTCGCCTTGCCGTTTGCGGCTGGCTTAGGTGTGGCATGGGCGTTCGACCTGGACCCTATGCGTTCGTTATTCCTGGGCTTGTGCATTTCCATCACGGCGTTGCCCGTGGCGGTCAAGATGCTGGATGAATTGGGGCTGATAACCACAGCGATTGGCCGTTATGCGGTTTCAACCGCCGTGATCAACGATATCGCGGCGCTCTTCATTCTCGGTGTCCTTTTGGCGCTTCCTGAGCAAACCAGTTTGGGTGCAGTGCTCCTCACCGGTTCGGTCGTCACACTCAAACTTCTGGCTTTGGCTGCGGCAGTGATTGGATTGAACGCACTGTTGAATTGGCTGGATCGACGTGGAATCAACGTTGCCGCCGGCCCGGAGCGTCTGGTGGAGCTCTTCGGGCCAGAGGCGCTGTTTGGTATTGTCATCGTGTTTGTATTGGCCTTCGGTTCGCTGAGCGAAGGCTTGGGGTTTCATTTCGTGATCGGGGCGTTCTTTGGCGCACTGTTGCTGGATCAGCGCCATTTCGTTGCCGCTCGGTACGAGGACTTGCGCTTGACACTCAATTCCATTACCGGAGGGTTCTTGGCCCCCGTGTTTTTTGCATCCCTGGGGTTGGAGTTCAAATTCACGGCATTGAAAAACTTTGCCTTCGTGATCGCGGTGCTGGTGGTGGCCATTGCTTCGAAAGTGTTCGCTGGCTGGTGGGGCGGGCGCAGGGTAGGCATGTCGCACCGCGAAGCGCTCGGCCTGGGCTGTATTCTCAATGGCCGTGGTGCGATGGAGTTGGTCGTCGCCAGCATCGCTTACGAGCGCGGATTTATTGGCGCCAATTTGTTCTCGGTTTTAGTGTTGGTTGGCGTGGCGACCACCTTGATTACGCCGATGACCTTCAATGCGCTGGTAACGCGCATTCAGCGTGAGAACTACCGTGACACCGGTCGCTTTTGACTTGCAATCAAACCGTTGCGGCCTCAACCAACTCATGATTGGGCAATAGTTCCAACAAGTCCGTGAACGATGCAATCGTGGTGTTACCAGGCTCTCTGAGCAACAGCGGCGATTTGGGTTCGATGACAAAGGCACGGTCTGCAAGACGCATCAATTCAAGATCATTGGTGTTGTCACCCACGACCCATGTGAGCTTGATTCCTGGAGGATGTGCCTCACCATCGGCCAGAAAGCACCGCAACACATTGCTCTTGCAAATGAACTGCTTGGTAGTGTCTGCCTCCGTAAAGAAGGCCGGGTTGATGCGGATGTGGCCTGTGCACACCTCTCCATCAAACTGTATGGTGTGCGCCATCGCAAAATCGGCAAATATTCGGCGGCGGACGATATCGGCCGCCACAAAATAGCTGTCGCTGACCACACCCACCATGAATCCCCGACGCCGCATCTGTTTCACAAACTCAACAACCCCGGGGCGAATTTCAAGCAAACGTGCCACGCGCTCAAATTTCTCCCGGTGCACGAAGCGAAACAGGTTGGCAATGCGCTCACTGCGCGTAGCCGCATCGTCCTGGGCGTCGAGCAAGGCCTTCAAAGCAGCCTCGTGCCCGGTCGTTCGCGCCAACTCGACCGCAAAACGGGAAGGGGTGATGGTGCCGTCCATGTCCAGAAGGAGAAGCCGTTGGCGCCCTTTTCTGCGCGTCAGGACATAGTCGATTCCGGCTGCCGCCTGGCGTTGCGTCTCATACATGGCACTAATTTGGTCCACATGCAAACGCCCCGCAGCCCTGGCCCGACCAAAGATCACTCGGCTGACTTCATTTGCCATGTAGGTAAGATCAAGCAGGGGCTGGCTATCGTGCTCCAGTGAACCAATATCCACCTCTGCCAACTTGGCCCCGGCCAAATACGCGTCTAGCAACAGGCCCACGTCCACACCATAACCATCTTCAAAACGGAAAGACTGCAACAAGGACTTTCGTGCCGCAATAATGCCGCCCAATGGTTGGGCAATGTGCGCAATCTCCGGGAAAAAAATCTTCAACATCGGTTTGGCGGTAAGTTCGGTGACCCGGCCACCCCCGCGCCCGAAACGTGCCTTCACGAAATCAGCTTCCTGCAATAACAAGGGACGGCACAGGTCCGTGATGATGCCGCTGCGCAAACCCGACAGATCCCCGTCCAGATACACCAGAAAATCATGGCCCGCCTGTGCCACACCATCTTGCATGGAGGCACCCTTGCCGAGCATGCTGCTGGTCACCACCTTGGCCCCCGCTTGTTGCGCCAGGTTTGCGGTTGCGTCTATGGAGCTGTCGTCCACCACGATGACCTCCGCAGTGGCCGGATCAGCAAGCGCATAAGCCACCACTTCCGCAATACGCCGTGATTCATTCAAGGCCGGTATTACGACAGTGGCATACGCCGTGAGCACGATTGGCGGGGGCTTTTGTTTGTCCAGAATGGCGGTGGGTTCAGACCAGAAGTAATCACGAACAAACTTGAATCTGGGCAAATGACGGACCTGCAATGTGATGCGTTGCAGCCAGTTGAACAACCAATGGATCGGTCTACTCATCACGCAATACTCCCCGAGTTCAGAAAATTCCTGACACTCCAAAAATTGGCGGTGCCATCACTTTTTTTGCACGTCGCAGGCTTCAGTAGCCCTGAATAAACTGAACGAGTGTATTGCACAGATAAAGGATCAGCAGCGAAAGGCTGCCCCAACTTGCGATATGCCATACACGTGACACCGGTCGATAGGCCAGGGACACAACAACCACGCCACTCATCAAGGCGCCCATGATGGCCGAGACCGCATGCGTTGGTGTCACATGCGCAAAAATGGGACCTTTCGAATAGGCAAAGTCGTCTAGCGTAAGGATCAGCACATCAAATAAATTGCTTCCCAGCAGGTTGCCAAACGCCATGTCAATCGCGCCAACCCGGATGGCGCCCCAGGTAGTGGCCAATTCCGGCACCGAAGTGGCAAATGCAACAAACAGGGTTCCAACGAGAGAGTTCGACCAGCCCATCACCCTTGCCAACTCAACACCGAGGAGGGGCAACCAGATACCGGCGCCCACAATCACCAAGGACGCGATTCCATAGCCCACCAACGCAGTCTTGAGATTTGTATTCGGCCGCTGTTCCGTTGTGGTGCAGGTGCTGCGCTGTTCCGTTTGATAGAGCACTCGCATCGCCACCAGATACGCCCCGAAGATCAAGGGGCTGGCGACGCTAATGTGCCCAATGGCAGGAAGCCACCCCTGGGCGCTGAGCATCAATGCCAAAGCCACACCTGCCATCAAAATAACGCCAAACCCCGCCGTCACAACATGACCACTGCCGACCTGGGCGTAAATTGCGCCTGGACGGTAGACCACATCAATCATTGCAAGAATCGCAAGGTTGAAGACACAACTCCCAAGGACATCACCTACCGCAATGTCAGGCGCAGCGGCAAGCCTCACTGCACTCAATCCCGTCACCAATTCAGGCAAGGAGGTTACGGTGGCCATGAGGATCAAACCAATCCAATTGCGAGAAAGCCCCGTCAAAGCGGCAATCGCGTCCCCATAACGGCCCAAGCGCACGCCCGCTACACCAATGACCACGACACACAGGGTGAATTGAAGCCAGATAGAAAGAATGGAATTCATGCACTATTCAATCACGCCCCACGAACCCGGCTCTCCCGTTCTTCCTCCAAGGCACTCGCAATGTCACTCTCCGGGAGGCCAAAAGCATGCAATGCAAACGAAGAAAGCTGCAAACCCGCCTCCAGTGTTTCAGGCACCACGGCGGTCGCTCCCACAGAGCGCAACTCCTGCGCATGCAGCGCATCGCGTGAACGGGCAAAAATGGGCAGTGTGGGGTAGGCCTGCCGTGCTGCTTTCACGGTGTGCATGGCCGCCGCGGGCTGGTCCATGGTAACTACCAGGGCCGCAGCACGGGCCGTATGCAGCTTGTGCAGCAAATCCAGTCGTGCGGCGTTTCCATAGTAAACGGGCCGCCCCAGCTTCACCAGGCGCGACACGAGCTGCGCGTCGTGTTCGATCGCCACATAGGGCACCGACTGCTGTCTGAAAACGTCCGCCAGCAACTGCCCTACCCGGCCCTGGCCTGCAATAACCATGTGGCCCGACAAACTCTCAGGCTCGCCCAGTTCATCGGGGCCGGACCTGGATGAGGGGTCTAGGCGATCCAGCCTGTCACCCAGCGTCTTGCCCACCTTGGCCACCAACGGCGTCACCATCAAGCTCAGACTCACCACCAGCAGCATGAACTGCGCAACATCGGGCTTGAGCAACTGCATCGCGGTGGCTGCGCCAATGACGATGAACGCGAATTCACCGCCCTGCGCCAACAGCATGCCGCCTTCCAGCGACTTGCCCCACGACATGCCGCCCACGCGGAACACGCCCGTTGCCACCAGCGCCTTGATGGCGATCAGGCCCACCACGGAAACCGCAATCCAGAACGGGTGATGAAGCACCTCCCGCAAGTCAATAGCCATGCCCACCGACATGAAGAACAGCCCCATCAGCAGCCCTTTGAAGGGCTCAATAGTCACTTCCACCTCATGGCGGTACTCCGTCTCGGCCAGCAGCAGGCCGGCCAGGAACGCCCCCAGTGCCAGGGAAAGACCGGCCGCCGCCGTGGCCGCCGCTGTGCTCAGGGCAATCAGCAAGGTGAGCGCCATAAACACCTCCGGCTGGTGCTGTTTGGCAAAGAGCCGGAATACGGGACGGATCATGGTGCGCCCAATGGCAAAAATGAGAACCACCACCCCCACCGACTTCAGTACCGTGAGTGACATTGCCTGCGCCATGCCCTCGGAGGACTTGCTCGCCAGCAAATCGATCAATATCAGCAAGGGCACCACGGCAAAGTCCTGCAGCATCAGGATGGCAAAGGTTGCTTGCCCCAGCGGCCTGGCCAGCGCCCTTTGCTGGGACAACAGCTGCATCACCACGGCAGTGGAGGACAGCGACAGCACCAGGCCCAGCACCATGGCAACCTCCAGCGGGTTGCCAAACAGATAGGCCAGCAAACCAATCGCCAGAGAACTCAGCAGCACCTGCGCCACGCCGCCCATAAAAACCCAGCGCCGCATGGACCACATGCGCTGTACCGACAGCTCCAGCCCAATCAAGAACATCAGGAAAATGACACCGAGCTCTGCCAGCGACTGCACGCCTTGACGGCGCGGAAAGGTAAACGTTTCCAGCCAAGGCCACCGCTCCACCCACAGAGCAAAGCCAAACGGCCCCACCAGCACCCCGACCACTAGAAAACCCAGCACCTGGTTGATCCGAAACCGCTGGAGCAGTGGGATCAGAACCCCCACCAAGGTGAGAAACAACAAGGTTTCACGTAAAAAAGGCAGTGCAGGCTGGTGTTCCATAGGGGTTCACATCATCACCACAAAAGCTTCTATTTTTGCTTTTGCCTGCCTTCTTTTAGCCAAGCCTCTCCCAGGCGGCCTTTTCGGCCAAAAAAAAAACCCCGCCGGGCGGGGTTTTTTGAAGGTGCGGGGGCTACTTACAGTTTTTGCGATTGCATGTAACTGTCGAACTTCGCTTCCGTGAAGCGGAACCACAGATTTTGGTCCTTGCGGAACGCAGCCATGTCTTCGTAAACCTTTTTCCAGTTTTCGTTTTTAGCGCTCAATTCTGCGTACAAAGCCATGGATTCTTTGAATGCGAGGTCCAAAACGTCCTTGGGGAAAGGCAGTACCTTGACCTTTTGACCGACCAACTGCTTCAGTGCGGCTGGGTTTTTGGCATCGTACTTGGCCTGCATTTCGGTGTGGGCAAACGCTGCGGCAGCTTCCACGATGGCCTTGTTTTCTGCCGACAGGCCTGCATAGGCTTTGTCGTTGATAAACAGATCGAGCTGGGGACCGCCTTCCCACCAACCTGGGTAGTAGTAGAACGGAGCGACCTTGTTGAAGCCCAGCTTCTGGTCGTCGTATGGACCCACCCATTCGGCGGCATCAATCGTTCCCTTTTCCAGCGCGGTGTAAATCTCACCGCCAGGAATGTTTTGGGGCACACCACCCATCTTTTCAAACACCTTGCCTGCAAATCCACCAATACGCATTTTCATGCCCTTGATGTCTTTAACCGACTTGATTTCCTTGCGGTACCAGCCACCCATTTGCGCACCGGTGTTGCCCATGGGGAAATTCACGATGTTGTACTTAGCGTAGAACTCGCGCATCAGCTTGCCGCCATTGCCTTGGTATTGCCATGCTGTCATCTGGCGGCTGTTCAGGCCGAAAGGAATGGCGCAGCCCAGCGCGAAAGTTTCGTCCTTGCCGAAGAAGTAGTAAGGCGCGGTGTGGGCCATTTCCACGGTGCCGTTTTGCACGCCATCGACCACACCAAAGGGGGGCATCAACTCGCCACCAGGGTGGACCGTGATAACAAATTTGCCACCGGACATTTCGCCCACTTTTTTGGCGAAGGTTTCAGCGGCACCAAAAATGGTGTCCAGCGCTTTGGGAAAGCTGGAGGCCAGGCGCCAGCGGATGCCCGCGGCTTGTGCATGCACAGCAGGTGCTGCACCTGCTGCCAAGACGCCGGCGATGCCTGCGTTTTTGATAATTGAACGACGATCCATGTGGTCCACTCCTGAAGCAATTGGTTGATCAGCTCGTGGTGCGGAGATGCCCCACGAAGACTAGTTAAAGAGTCTGCAACGATTGTAGGAATCAGCGCAGCTGCGAACGTGGGGGTTTTCCCTCGTTCACGGGTCTGTGGAACCTAGTCTTCAGGATTCTGCAAGCCTGCAGATAGCAGCCATCAGGACAGCAGTGCGCCGAACCTGCGTGCAATGGACGCTTGGATACCAGCAGCGTCCAGCCCTTGCATCACCAGCAATTGGGCATGGTCACCATGCTCAATGAACTGGTCGGCCAGGCCCAGTTGCAGCACCGGCACCAGAGTGCCCGCAGCATGCAGCGCCTCCAGCACGGCACTGCCGGCACCACCCATGACCGCCCCCTCTTCCACCGTGACCAAAGCCTGGTGGTCGCGCGCCACCTGCAGCAGCAATTCGGTGTCCAGCGGCTTGGCCCAGCGCATATTGACCACCGTGGCGTCCAGTGCCGCAGCCGCTTGCAATGCGGGGTGCAGCAAGGTGCCAAACGCCAGGATGGCAATGCCCTTGCCCTGCCTGCGGATCTCGCCTTTGCCAAAGGGCAATCCATCCAGACTGGCTTGCACCGGCACGCCAGCGCCCGCGCCACGCGGGTAGCGCACTGCCACCGGATGGTTTTGGGCGAATGCGGTGCTCAGCAACTGGCGGCATTCGTTTTCATCGGAGGGGCAGGCCACACTGACATTGGGAATGCAGCGCAGGAAGGGGATGTCGTAGGCGCCTGCGTGGGTAGCGCCATCGGCCCCCACCAGCCCGGCGCGGTCCAGCGCAAACACCACGGGCAGGTTTTGAATCGCCACGTCGTGGATAAGCTGGTCGTAGGCGCGCTGCAAAAAGGTGGAATAAATGGCCACGACAGGCTTGAGCCCCTCGCAAGCCAGCCCGGCGGCAAAAGTGACCGCATGCTGCTCGGCAATGCCCACATCAAAGTAACGCTCGGGGAAGCGCGCTTCAAACTCCACCAGGCCCGAGCCTTCGCGCATGGCCGGCGTAATGCCCACCAGCCGCTTGTCCTGGGCGGCCATGTCGCACAGCCACTGTCCAAACACCTGGGTGAAGGTCGTTTTGGCGGCGCCGCTGGGCTTTTGCAGGCCCACGGCGGGGTCAAATTTGCCGGGGCCATGGTAGGCCACGGGGTCGGCCTCTGCCAGTTTGTAGCCCTGCCCTTTTTTAGTGACCACATGCAAAAACTGCGGCCCCTTGAGGTGCTTGATGTTCTCCAGCGTCGGGATCAGCGAGTCCAGATCGTGCCCGTCGATGGGCCCGATGTAGTTGAAGCCAAACTTTTCAAACAGGGTGGCGGGCACCACCATGCCCTTGGCGTGTTCTTCAAACCGCTTGGCCAGCTCGAACAGAGGCGGCGCGCCCTTGAGCACGGTCTTGCCCACGTTTTTGGCCGCCGCATAAAACTGGCCACTCATCAACTGGGCCAGGTAGCGGTTGAGCGCGCCCACGGGCGGGCTGATGCTCATGTCGTTGTCGTTCAGGATGACCAGCAGATTGCAGTCGGCCACGCCCGCATTGTTGAGCGCTTCAAAGGCCATGCCGGCGGTGAGCGCGCCGTCACCAATGACCGCGATGGAATAGCGGTCTTCCCCTTTGATTTTGGCGGCCAGGGCCATCCCTAGGGCGGCGGAAATAGAGGTGCTGGAGTGCGCGGTGCCGAAGGTGTCGAACGCACTCTCCGCACGCTGCGGAAAACCGGACAGGCCACCCAACTGGCGCAGCGTGGGCATGCGGTCGCGCCGGCCGGTCAAAATTTTGTGGGGGTAGGTTTGGTGGCCCACGTCCCACACCACCCGGTCGTAGGGGGTATTGAACACATAGTGCAGCGCAACGGTGAGCTCGACCGTGCCCAGGTTGGAGCTGAGGTGACCGCCGGTTTTGGCCACACTGTGCAACAAAAAGGCACGCAGCTCATCGGCCAGCGCACGCAAATGGGTACGGGGGACATGGCGCAGCTGCGCCGGGTCATCGATGGTGTGCAGCGCAGGGGACGGGTTGTGGGGCATATGCTTTTGCTATTGTTTTAGTAGCTGCTTGCGCAATGAAATAGGGGGCTAGAGGCCAATTTTGCTTGTATGCAGAGGTCCATCAGCAGGCGCGATTGACCACCATATCGGCCAATGCACGCAGGGCCTGCGTGTCGGGCAGTCCGCTGGCATCCAGCGCGGCATAGGCCTGTGACAGCAGGGCCTGTGCATAGGCTTGGCTGGCATCCAGGCCCATCAGGGAAACGTAGGTGGGTTTGTCGTTGTCAGCGTCCTTGCCCGCCGTCTTGCCCAGCGTGGCGGAATCCGCGGTGACATCCAAAATATCGTCCACCACCTGAAACGCCAAACCAATGGCGGCACCATAACGCTCCAGCGCCGCAAGCGCCGCAGGACCGGGGGCACCGCACCATGCACCCATCAACACACTGCCTTGCAACAGGGCGCCGGTTTTCAGTTCGTGCATTTCACGCAGCTGGCCTTCGCTCAAAGGCATGCCCACACTGGCCAGATCAATCGCCTGGCCACCGGCCATACCGGCACTGCCTGCCGCACGGGCCAGCAAACCGCACAGGCGGGCCTGGGTCGCGGGCGCCACGGAGCCGTCAAAGGGAGTAAGCAACTCAAAGGCCAGCGCTTGCAGCGCGTCGCCCGCCAACAAGGCGCTGGCTTCGCCAAACTGCACATGCACCGTGGGTTTGCCACGGCGCAGCACATCGTTATCCATGCAGGGCATGTCGTCATGCACCAGCGAATAGGCATGGATGAGTTCCACGGCACAGGCGGCACGCAAGGCGGCCGGGTAGGTGGCGGCACGTTCGTTCAGAGGACACACGGCCTCATGGGCCGCCAAAACCAGCAGGGGGCGCAGGCGCTTGCCGCCATCCAGCACCGCATAACGCATGGCCTCCACCAGTTCGGCAGGCGCGCCATGGTCCACACCCTGGGGCGCATCCGCGGTCACCCAGGTGCCCAGTGCGGCCTCCACCTCGGCCAGCCGTGTGTGGCTCCAGGTATTCAAATCAAACAGTGCACTCATTGCGGCTTCCAAACTTTGAGCGTGCCTTCGTCCAACACTTTGATCTGGTCCTCCACCGCCTGCAGCTTGGCTTTGCAAAACTGCAGCAGTTCTGCGCCGCGCTGGTAGCCGGACAACATCTGTTCCAAAGGCAATTCGCCGGACTCCAGGCGCCCCACCAACTGCTCAAGCTCCCCCATGGCAGCCTCGTAGCTCACAGGGACGTTGGCAGGGGAAACGGGCGATGGTGGGGGGGGAGCCTTGGGCATGGGATAAGCGAGGTAGGACGAGGACTGAGAAACCACGATTTTAGGCCCTCCAAGGGGGAAAGAGGTCCGAGAGCCATGCCTAGCGGCCTGTTTCAGCGTTCATTGGCGTTTTTCCTTGCTGCCCCGCCATTCGCAGCCAATGGTCGGCCGCAAAATAGTCCTTTCATTTGCCTGCGTCTTTACCCATACTGGGGCTTTCGGTTTCACCGCAGTCTATAAAGCGGCGGACCGTTTTCAGAGAGGATTCCCTCTAAAGTTAGGACGCTGCCATGACTTACTCCACCAAACACCCCGCCACGGCCCACAAATCCTCGGCACATGCGAAGGAGAAACCGCCGACGCAGGCTCTTGCTGGTTTTACCAAGTTGTATGAGTTGAACATGGAAACCTCCAAATCCATCTTCGAAGAGTTCACCCACTATGCCCAAGCCGCCATGGGCGCCAAAGACCCCCAGGAGTGGTGGACCACGCAAACCGGCCTGTTCCAGGCTTTGACGGAGAAATTTTCGACCTACCTTCAAGATACACGCCGTCTGGCTGAAAGCGCTGAAACCGGCTTCCCCAATGCACTGGGGGGTGATTTAACCGACGTAAAAAAGATGCTGTCGGACGTGTTTGAAAACGCGTTTCGCTACACGCCCGCTGGTGCCGGGTACAGTCCCGCAGGCTCCAAAGATGCCGATGACGCTACGCGAAACTTGATTGAGTAGGTCCCGTTTTGCCCGGGCCAAGCGGCCAGGTTTTACGGCATAGGGTTCTGTGCAGGGATGGCAAACGGGGAGTTGCCACCCGGAAAGCACACTGAAAGCCGTACAATTGGGCTCGGCAGCTCTCGAGGTAGCTGCCATTCAAACCCCTCTTTGAGGGGTTTTTTACATCCTAGAAGGACCGAGTTGTGCATCAGCTGTGCAAAAACACCCCTCCTGCGTGGCACGAAAAACCCGCAAACCATGCAAACATTCGGGCTCCGTACGCCACCCCAAGCAGCGTTACCCAACTGCCCGTTTCAAGTTACTTTGATCCTGCGCTGTACCAGCGCGAGATGCAAACCATTTTCCAGCAAGGGCCCCGCTACGTGGGGCACGCCTTGAGTGTGCCCAATGTGGGTGACTACTACGCGCTGCCCCAGGAACAAGGCGGCCGCGCGCTGCTGCGCAATGCCCAGGGGATTGAACTCATCTCCAACGTATGCCGCCACCGCCAGGCGGTCATGCTCAAGGGGCGCGGATCGCTGGACAGTGCCAATGGCAACATCGTCTGCCCGCTGCACCGCTGGACCTACAGCGGCGCCCCCCATGACGCCAGCGGGCACAAGGTGGGCACTTTGGTGGGCGCGCCCCATTTTGAGCACGACCCCTGCCTGAACCTCAATAACTACCCCCTGCGGGAGTGGAACGGCCTCTTGTTTGAAGACAATGGGCGCGACGTCGGCGCTGATCTGGCAGGGATGGGCCCGCGCGCTGCACTGGCTTTTGACGGTTTTGTGCTGGACCGGGTCGAAATGCACGAGTGCAACTACAACTGGAAAACCTTTATCGAGGTCTACCTGGAGGACTACCACGTCGGGCCCTTCCACCCCGGCCTGGGCCAGTTTGTCACCTGCGACGACCTGCGCTGGGAGTTCAAGGAAAACTATTCGGTACAAACCGTAGGTGTGGCCCAGGGCCTGAGCAAAGCACTGGCCACCGGGGGCTCCCCCGCCTACGAACGCTGGCAAAAGGCGCTGCTGAACTACCGCAGTGGCGTGCCCCCCGAGTTTGGCGCCATCTGGCTCACCTACTACCCGCACATCATGGTGGAGTCTTACCCGCATGTGCTGACGGTTTCCACCCTGCACCCCATGGGGCCGAACAAGACCATGAACATGGTGGAGTTCTACTACCCGGAAGAAATTGTGGCCTTCGAGCGCGAGTTTGTCGAAGCCCAGCAGGCCGCCTACATGGAAACCTGCATCGAGGACGACGAAATCGGCGAGCGCATGGACGCCGGACGCCAAGCCCTGCTGGCGCGCGGCGACAACGAAGTGGGTCCTTACCAAAGCCCCATGGAAGACGGCATGCAGCACTTCCACGCCTGGTACCGCCAACAGCTTGGGCCACAAGCGCTCTCTTTTTGATAGCTGCTTACGCCCTATTTATAAGCGCCAGCAGCCTATTTAACCGCTGAAGTTCATGCAAGCCCTGTGGATGGTTCTGGCCTCGTTTTTGTTTGCCTCCATGGCGGTGGGCATCAAGTTCGCGTCCAACAGCTTCACCACGTTTGAGCTGGTGTTTTACCGGGGGCTGGTGAGCGTGGTGTTCATGGCTGTCATGGTGCGGGCGCGGGGTGTCAGCCTGCGCACCCCCATTCCCATGATGCACCTGTGGCGCAGCGGCATTGGCGTGCTGTCGCTGAGCACCTGGTTTTATGCAATTGCGCATTTGCCGCTGGCCACCGCCATGACCCTGAACTACATGAGCGGCGTGTGGGTGGCGGCTTTTTTGGTGGGCGGCGCGCTGCTCTACGGCCAAGCCCAGGACGCCCAGCGCCAGGGGCCGTTATTGGGCACCGTGTTATTGGGCTTTGGCGGCGTGGTGATGACCCTGCGCCCGACCATCGACCACGACCAGCTCTTTGCCGGCGTCATTGGCCTGTTGTCAGGCATGGGCGCGGCGCTGGCCTATATGCAGGTCACCGCACTGGGCAAGGCGGGCGAGCCGGAAGTGCGCACCGTTTTCTATTTCTCCTTGGGCACCGCCGTGGTGGGTTCGGTCGGCATGCTGTTCACCGACATCACGCCCTGGGCCGCGGTGCGCTGGCAAGACGCGGCGTGGGTCATCCCCATTGGCGTGCTGGCCTCCCTGGGCCAGTGGTGCATGACCCGCGCCTACAGCAAAGGCGCCACACTGGTGGTCGCCAGCATGCAGTATTCGGGCATTGTGTTTGCAGTCATCTACAGCCTGGTGCTGTTTGGCGACCACATCGCGCCCATGGGGTGGCTGGGCATTGCGGTGATTGTGACCAGCGGCATTCTGGCCACCATCCTGCGCGCCCGGGCCATGCCCAACACCCCAGCCGAAGAACACTGATTCCATTTCTATATCCATGGATCTGAAAACGGAATAAGACCAGCCCTGTCCTCAACTAAACTGATTAAAGGCACGCCATGTACACCACCCTGATCTCAGCCCCTCAACTCCAGGCCCTGCTCGCCAGCGGCCAGCCAGCTATGGTGTTTGACTGCAGCTTTGACCTCATGCAACCAGCGGCGGGCACCGCCATGTACCAAGAGGCCCACATTTCCGGCGCGGTGTATGCGCATCTGGACACGGCACTGAGCGCCAAGGGCGACCGCGCCGTTACGGGAGCGGCATCGGGGGGCCGCCATCCCCTGCCCTCACGCGAAGCCTTTGCTGCCTGGCTGGGCAGTGTGGGGTTTGACAACACCCTACAGGCCGTGGTGTATGACCGCCAGGGTGCCAACTACTGCGGACGCCTGTGGTGGATGCTGAAATGGGCGGGCCACCACAACGTGGCAGTGCTGGACGGCGGATTACAGGCCTGGCAGGCCAACGGTGGCGCCGTGAACGCGGGCTCCGAGGCCCCACCTTCCGCGGCCACCTTCACCTTGGATGCGCCCTTGGCAACCCTGGTGGATGTTGCCACCGTGCACCGCCAAATGGGGCAGGCCCAGCAAACCGTGCTGGATGCCCGGGGCGCCCCACGTTACCGGGGGGAAGTGGAGCCGCTGGACCCGGCCGCAGGCCATATTCCGGGGGCGCTTAACCGCCCTTTCACCCAAAACATGGGGGCCGACGGATGCTTCAAACCTGCGGCCCAGTTGCGCAGCGAATTCGAAGCCCTGCTGGGCCAGCGCGACCCGGCCACCGTGGTCCACCACTGCGGCAGCGGCGTCAGTGCGGTGCCCAATATTTTGGCCATGGAAGTGGCCGGGCTGGGCCACACCGCGCTGTTTGCTGGCAGCTGGAGCGAGTGGTGCAGCGATCCCAGTCGCCCCGTGGCGCAGGGCTAAAACCCAGGCAAGAGCAGTTGCATTGCCCCGCTTGCGCCCTAAAGAACCTCTTTCCAGGGCAAGCCCTTTTCAAAATTTCTGCGGTCCATCGCCTGCAAGGCCTGCAGAAGCAGCGGCGTGTGCATTTCCCAGATTTCACAATCACGAGGAATTGCGTGTTGCGAGTCGGCCCCATTTCCGACTCCGCCTGATCGCCTGGAGCAACTCAGCGCTCACCTCGGCCGACGTGCCCCCCAACCTCAGGAGGTCGGCGGCATTTACCCGACTGTATTGAATGACGCGACGACGTCGACAAGCTGTTGCCTGACCCAAACATGGGCAGGGTCGCCGTGGAAGCGCGCATGCCAGATCATGGCTGGCGACAGGGGGGCAAGCTTTAGCGGCAGATCCAGGAGTACAAGCGGGAGCCTTTTCGAAAGTAAGCGCGCCAAACGGCTTGGCAAGGTGAGAATCATGTCGCTGTCTGCCACCAACATCGCACCCGCAAGGAAGTGGGGAACTCGCAGCGCGACGTGGCGGGTGAGCCCCAGCGTCGAGAGAGCTACTTCGACCGCGCTTTCTCCCAACCCGGAAATGGTCACAGTGATGTGGCGCAAACTCACATAACGCTCCAGGCTGAGTCCGTCTGCTACACCGGGGTGATCGGACCTCACCACACACACCAAGCTATCGGTGTACAGGCCGCGCCGATGGAGACTGCCGGGCAGTGCCTCGAAAATGCCCAACGCCAGATCTGCGCCCCCCTGCTCGACAAGCCGCACGTTGTCCCCAACAGGTTGCGCGATATGGAGACTTAGCGCAGGTGCATGGCGCTCGAACCGGGCGACCAAACCAGCAAGGACCATCAGGCTCAGATGGTCGTGCGCGGCAATCGTGATCCGGCCCGAAGCAGAGGCGGGATCGAAGACGGCAGGCGAGACGATGCTTCGGGCATCCTCCAGCAGCTGAGTCACTGGACCGGCCAGCATTTCACCGCGTGGCGTCAGTTCCAGTCCGAGCTTGCCACGGACCACCAGGCGATCACCCAGCATCGTGCGCAGTCGCCCCAGCGCGCGGCTGGCGGCCGGTTGGCTCAAGCCCAGGCGGAGGCCCGCCAGGGTGACACTGCGCTCCCGAACGAGAGCTTCGAACAGCTTTAACAGGTTGAGGTCGATTGCAGATATATCCACTTGGTGCATGTTCGCTATAACTTTCATGCCATTGATGTATGTGGACCAATCATCCACCATTCAGCTTCATCAACCCAGGAGATTTTTGTATGACTGCTTCCACCCCCCTTCCTTATGTTGTATTCGGCGTAACCGGCCGCACCGGCGCCGCTGCCGCCGATGCGCTTTTACGTTCCGGCCACCCAGTGCGCGTCGTGGTGCGCGACCCCGCCAAGGGCCAGACCTGGGCCGAACGTGGCGCAGAGCTTGCCGTGGCCGACCTGACAGACCTGGCCTCAATGACCAAGGCGCTCAGTCAGGTCCAGGGCGCCTATCTCGTCAGTCCACAGCACTACAACCGTGAAGACCTGTTCGAGATGGCAGACTTGATTGCCGATACCACGGCACGCGCCGTAGTTGCGGCAGGTGTGCCCAGACTTGTGGCCCTTTCCTCGGTGGGTGCCGACCGTGAAAGCGGAACCGGTTGGATCAGGATGAACCGCATGTTCGAGCAGCGTTTGGGCGAAACCGGCGTCTCCACCATCTTCCTGCGGGCTGCCTACTTCATGGAGAACTGGATGCCGATGGTCGGCCAGGCCATGCGCAGCGGCACTCTGCCGACGTTTCTGGCGCCACCACAGCGTCCTATCCCGATGGTGGCGACTGTGGATGTTGGCAGCGCCGCAGCTGCTTTGCTGCAAGAAAAAAGGACGGGGACCTGCGTCGTCACACTCTCGGGGCCCAAAGACTACACCCCGAACGATGTCGCCGCCATTGTTTCAGCCGCGCGCGAGAAGCCGGTCGACGTGGCAGTCCTACCAGAAGCAGAGTGGCCCACAGCGCTGGCGGATGCCCATTTCTCAAAGGCCGCCCTTGCTGGTTTCACCGAAATGACCCGTGGCCTCAATGGCTCGCATATCGACATCAAGAGCGATCCCAGCGCGGTCGAATGGGCGGGAACGACTACGCTCGAACGGGTCATCGTCGAACTGGCACAGCGTCAGCACTAAAGGCTGACAAGTGGGCACAGCAGCGGAAAAACCTCGTAGATGCGAGCGATCAACACGGCCCACAGGTAATGCGCCCTCCCCCGCGGTGGTCGGCTCGGCTCGTTACCCCGTCCAGCTTGCTCCCTAAAGAACCTCTTTCCAGGGCAATCCCTTTTCAAAATTCTTGCGATCTATCGCCTGCAATGCCTGCAGAAGCAGCGGCGTGTGCATTTCCCAGATTTCACAATAGTCTTCATCGGAGCCGCTGGCCAGCAGGATGCTGTTGACGGCCCGCCGCGCAGCTTCATTGGCACCTTCCATCGTCGCCAGGTCCGTGTTGGTTTTTACGTAGTCGCTTGCCAGGAACAGATTTTGGATGCCGGTATAGGCATTGGGGCGCAGGCTCCAGGTGTTGCATTGGTTGACCAACAAAGGCTCCAACTCAATCACTTTGTTGAGTTTTTCCTGCTTCAGGGGACTCAGCCGGGCGGTCATGGCCGCACTCATGGGCGCTGGCGTTGGCTCAATATCTTCATCCAGGTAGTAGGTCTCCACCATGTCGTCGCGCAGCAGTTCGACGCCGCCCACGTTGAGTTCTTGCTTGAGCTGCGCCCACACCTCTTTCTGGATTTCGTCCTTGGTGCAGTCGCGGGCCGCCTTGTGGTTGAAGTTGCCACTATCCACCCAGTTGGAGATGTCCACCGACAGAATGGACACCACCTTGCCGTTGCCCCGGCGCGTCAAGTCGTAGTCTGGCCAGAACTGGATTTGGCTGATGCTAGTGAGTGCCCAGTTGCTGCCGGTGTACATGGTGTGCCCACGGTTCAGATTGACCTCTTGGTTGAGGTAGAACTGAATGCCATTCATCCACTCCACATTGGGGGCCAGTTTGATGATATTTTTCAGCGACGGGTCGAGCTGGAGTATCGCTTCGTTCAGCAGATTGGCGGCCCGCTCGACTGGCGCGGCAAGCAAATAGAAGTCCGCGCTGGTGCCGGCTTGTCCCGCCACACCGTCTTTCTCAAAAGTGATGCCCGAAATTTTTCCGCCCTCGGTCTGGATGCCGGTCACCATGGCGCCGTGGTGGTATGCCACGCCTTCGCCAATGAGGTAGTCGTACCACGGGGTCAGCCAGGCGTCGTTGGTGGGGGCATTAAAAACCCGGTCGGTGTCCCGGGTGAACGGGTCCATCATCAGGTACAGCAACTGCAGCAGGATGGCGCCGCAGGTCCGCGTGCTGGCGGTCTGGGCCTGGCAGGCCACCAAACTGCGGGTGAGCCCACCCGACAGCAGCCGCTGGTACGCCAGGCTCTTGCTGCCCGATTCGGTGAAATCCCACCAACTGATGCTGTCGTATTCCGCCGTGAACCGCTCGCGGCAACTGGTCATCAGTTGCCAGATTTTCCCGGAGAAACATGCAATCTCCTCCGTGCTCAATTCCGCATTGAATTCCTGAAAAGCCGCAAAGAGCTGTTCCACCTCTTTCAGGGAGGTGGGAAAGTCCACCGGCAAGACAATGGGCTGGGCATTGCTCTGCGCCATCATCATGTCCTGCGTGGTGACCAGATTGTCGAACGCCGAGTCGCCGTCTCCCACGGGGATGCGCTTCATCGTGTCGGTCACATGCTTGTAAAAGCCGGGGAAAAACCGAAAACCGTGCTCCCCAGGAAGAAACAGCTGGGGGTCTAGGGTGTTGCTCCCAGGGACGTCCACACTGCGCGCCTTGCCGCCCACGTATTTGGGGTTGCGCTCGTAAATTTCGACCTGAAATCCACGCTCTACCAGTTCATGTGCAGCGCTCATTCCCGCGACGCCGCCTCCGATCACGATCACTTTTGCCATCTTGTCTCCCTTGGGTTGTCATTGTTTTACCGCGCGCCTATGGTTTTTTTCTGCACCTCCACTTCCACGTCCGACAGGATACGGCCGATGGCCCGCGACACGATGGGTTCCTGGTCCACCACCTTGAGCAGACCACGCCGCAACAAGGCCGCCACCTCGCGCTCGGAGCGCACAAAGGCATCAAACCCTTCGCGGTTGGTGAACAACAACCGTGTGCGCAGGGGGCTGACCCAGCTCAACAGGCAGCGGTGCTGGGTGGACGTGTCTTGCGTGAAGTCAAACCACAGGCCACGGGTGAAGGTTTGCACCCTATCGTCAAACGCATCCACGGCGCCAATGCACTTGTCGGCCCGGCGTTGGTCCAGCTCGCTCATCGCTTGCTGCCCCTCGCTCGCATCCAACGCGGCCGAAGCCGAATCCAACGCAGCGGGCTGGGTCATGCGAATGGCCAGCATGTGGGTGGAAATCAGGCGCCGGGTGAAGGTCTCGCGGACTTCACCAAAGCATTCAATGTCATCCAGCGCAGCATTCAGCTTGCGCACCAGATCCGGCAGCACCGCCACCAGTTGACGGCGGTCTTCGGACTTGATTTTGGGCTGGGTTGACCAGATCAACTGGTCCATGGCGGTGAGTGTGCTGTCCCACGGCGCAGGGTCGGACTCCACCTCCAGCCATGCGCGTGCCATCACTTCGCGCCATTGGGTGGTGAGGAACGGGGCCAGGAAAGGCGCCAGCGGCAACTCGGGCGGCAGCGCCTTGATGCGGGCGTGGATCACCTCGTCCACATGCGCGAGGGCCTGCGCATACGATTCGCCCACCCGCTCATGGCTGGCCACCGGCGCAATGCGCCCCTGCACCTGCTGCTCGGTTTCAAACAAAAACTCGGTGAACTCGCGCAGCAAGTCGCTGAAGACCGCGATATCGTCTTCAAACTCGGTCAGCACCCGCTGGACGGTGTGCTCGATCTGCACATACAGCGGATCGCTCTCGCCTTTTTCGGGAGCCCAGGCCACCGACGCCGAGGCCAGGGTGTCCACCAGACGCCGCGCCGGATGGTCACCCGAAAGGAAAAAATCACGGTCGATCATGGCCGCCTTGAGCACCGGAATTTGCAGGCGGCCAATCACAAATTTCATCTGCAATGGAATCGCCTGGTCGGCGAATACATAGTCAAAAATCTCGGCCAAGGCATCCACGGTGCCGCGGTCCAGCTCGGGCGCCCGGCGGACCTCGTCCCGGCTGCGCATGTGGCGCAGGACATTGTGCTGCTCCAGATCACGCGCATCCGCCATCGGGTACCGCGCCAACTCCCCCGTGCCCGCCTGCAAGCCCCCCAGGTAACCCATGAACGCGGAGTCCACCGGGAGCAGAGGCCCTGGCGCACCAAAACCGAGTTTTTGTAAAAACTGCCTGGCTTGCACCGCCACGCTTCGCCCGACCGACTCCAGAGTGACCAAGCTGGATGGCTCGCCCCTGTTCACAGCCGCCCCTTCCGCCAGGGGCGCGGGTACAGACGCGGGTGCGGACGCGGCCCCCAGGCCTCCGTACAAGGTCACCACGCCATCCGATCTTTTGATGCGGTAGGCCACTTGCGCCGGCACCCCCGCGCTGACCAGCATGGCGTTCATCTCCACATACAAAGGCGCAAGGTCGATGCAATGCGCGGGCTCCAGCGCCGACATCAGGTCTTCGGTGGCTTGTGCATCCCAGTCACATTTTTCCCAGGCCAGCAAAAACGCCTGGATGAACACATCAGGGCGAAAAGGATTGTTGGACAAACTCGCCGAATCCAGCCCCAGCAACACCCCAAGGCGCTGGGTGAGGGGGCTGACCACCGCGTCGTAATGCGCGGTAAAGCGCTGTGCCACCCGGTCCACCAGCAAGATGCGCTCCACCTCCTGCACATCGATCAAAGACAGGGTCAAGCCATCCAGTCCGTCGGACTGTGCCAACGTGCGGGCTTGAAGACCTGCCGCCTGGGGCAGGGCTTCGCGGACTTGCGTTTCCAGTGTGGTTTGAAGGGCATCTTGAAACGCACGGTGGAAAATTTCTGCGTGTTTGCCCAGCATGGCACTGCCAAATCGCAGGTTTTGCGCCCGGGCTTGGGACGGCATTTCGTCCAGAAGATCAAACAGGTGCGAGCGAATGGCGACCAGGTTATCGGCCTCGCGCACCACACAGTAGGCCAGCATCTTGCCCATCAGTGCGCGCAGTTGTGCGGGCGCTTCGGCGAGCACCGCAGGGGCGACGGCCTGGGGCGCGGAGGGCGAGCGAGTGGGCATTCCTGTTTGGCCTGACGTGTATGAAAAATCCGGGCTGGTCACGCCCCAATGAGGGATCACAGGTGCTTTGACCTTCCCCGCACCTTGTGCGAGGACGATAGCAGAGATGCCCTGTAAGCAGATGTAACAAATGTCACTCCCAAACCCGGAAGCCCAGCCTATACAGTCCGCCAAAAAAGCGCAGTGGAGCGCCAGGTTCCGGCCAGATCGCTTGCGCTAGACTGCGGCGGCGGGCACGGGTAAGCCTAGGCCCAGCGAACCAACACCAATAAACAGGGAGTTTGCATGATCATCTGGGGTGCAATCTGGGGGGCCATTCTGGGCTTCTTCATGGGCCGGCATGACGAGGAATAGGGCGCGCTGCTGGGGGCCATTTTGGGAGCGCTGGCCGGGCACACCTTGCGCGGCGCGGTGCGCCATGAATTCGAGCGGCTGCAGCAAGGTCGCTCGCCGACAGCGCCACTGGCCGCAGCCAGCACGGCACGGCCCGTCGATTTCGTCGATACCTTGCCGGCCCCACCCATCCCACCCGCAGCGCCCCAACCCCGGGCGCAGGTGGATCTGGAAGACCTCTGGCCCGGTGCCACAGCGAGGACACCGTCTTCACCCGACCTGCTGACCCTCGCCTTGGGCGCGGCGCGCGGCTGGCTGCTGGGCGGCAACACCATCGTGCGCATGGGCGTGGTGGTGCTGTTTGTGGGCCTGGCCTTTTTGGCCAAATACGCCATGGACAACGCCTTGTTGCCGCCCGAAGTGCGGCTGGCGGGCATTGGCCTGGCGGGCATCGGTCTGCTGGTGTTTGGGTTTCGGCTGCGCAGCCACGGCGCCGACAAGCTGGCCTATGCCCTGACGCTGCAAGGTGCGGGCGTGGCGGTGCTCTACCTGGCCGTGTTTGCGGCATTTCGGCTCTACCAGTTCCTGCCGGCCGGTGCCGCTTTCGTGGTGCTGGGGCTGATTTGCGCCTTCTCCACCGCCATCGCGCTGATGCAAAACTCGCTGGTGATGGCCTTTATCGGTTTTGCCGGCGCGTTTGCCGCCCCGCTGCTGGTGTCCACCGGGCAGGGCAGCCATGTGGGCCTGTTCAGCTACTACCTACTGCTCAACCTCGCCATCGTCGGCATCGCCTGGCTGCGCGCATGGCGGCCCTTGAACCTGCTGGGATTTTTTGCCACTTTTGGGGTGGCGACCCTGTGGGGTGTACTCAAATACCAATCCGAGCAGCTGGCCAGCACCGAGCCCTTTTTGATGGCCTTCTTCCTGATCTACGTGGTGGCCAGCCTACTGTACGCCACGCGGCATTCCCTGGCGCCCAAGCAGGCGGTGGACGCCACCCTGATCTTTGGCACGCCGCTGGTGGCCTTTGGGCTGCAGGCGGGTTTGGTGAAGGACATCGAATACGCCACGGCGTTCTCCTCTTTGATTTTGGGCGCGTTTTACCTGGGCCTGGGCTGGTGGGCTTTGCGACGCCAGCACGACGAACAAAAAGTAGGCCCCTGGCTGGCCGAGTGTTTTCTGGCGCTGGGCCTGGGCTTTGTCACCCTGGCCGTGCCACTGGCGCTGGATGCGCGCTGGACCTCTGCGGTCTGGGCGGCCGAAGGTGCGGCCGTGTACTGGATGGGCCAGCGCCAGGGCCGCTGGCTGGCACGTGCGGCAGGCCTGGCTTTGCAATTTCTGGCCGCCGTCTCTTATTTGGGCGTGCTGGACCAGGTGCAAGGCGCCCACTGGCCGCTGGCCAACCCGGCCTTCATTGGCGCCGTGCTGTTGGCGGGCTCCGCGCTGGCGCTGGCGCACTGGTCGCGCAGCCCCATGCAAGCTGCCGACAGTTCCGCTTCGCCGTGGCTGCGGCAGTTTGTGACGCTGGAGCAAAACCTCTCCCCCCTGCTGTTCTGGCTGGGTTTCCTGTGGTGGCAGTTTGCACTAGGGCAGGAAATTCACCGCGAGGCGCCGGATGCCCAAGGGTTCATGGCGCCCGTGTTTGGAGCCGCCTTGCAGGCCAATCTGCAGATGCTGGGCTGGCTGGGCAGCGCTTTTGTGGCCCACCGGCTGGCCCTGCCCGCGCGGGCGCGCCCCTGGTCCATCGCGGCCACCCCGGCGTGGTTCTCGCTGCCCGTGATGCTGCTGGTGGCCTGGGTGGGCATGGTGGAGTTGGGCCATGTCTTTCAATCGGGGGGCTGGCTGGTGTGGCCGCTGGCCCTGGCCTTGCATGGCATGGTGCTGCGCCGCCTGGATGCGGGCGCCCCGCAGCGCTGGTGGTCCTGGGTGCACAGCGGCGGTGTCTGGCTGCTGGTGCTGCTGGCGGGCAATGTCTTGCTGTGGGCCGTGCAGCAGGCGCAGTTGCACCACACCTCCTGGGCCTCCGTCATTCTCTTGGTCTGCGCCACCGGGGTGCTGCTGCTGATGGCGCGCCAGGCCTGGTTTGATACAAGCAGCAGCGCACGCACCCGCTGGCCGCTGGACCGTTTTGCCCACGCCTACCTCTGGCGCGCCAGTGCGCCCCTGGCGGTGCTGGTGGGCCTGGGCTGCCTGGCGGTGGCGCTGCATTCCGACGGCAACGCCCGCCCCCTGCCCTATGTGCCTTTGCTGAACCCCACCGATTTGAGCGTGGCGCTGGGCCTGGCGGCCTGTGCTTTGTGGGGCTTGCGTGTGCGCCAAAGCATGCTGGACCTGCCGCCCTGGGCGCGCCATGCCCGCCTGCCGCTGCTGCTGGTGGGCATCGCGTTCATCGCGGTCAACACGGTGTGGCTGCGCGTAGCGCACCAGTTCGCCGCCGTGCCGTGGAACGCACACAGCCTGTTTGACTCCTTCCTGGTGCAAGCCGGTTATTCGATTCTGTGGACGCTGATTGCGCTGGGCCTGATGATTGCCGCGCACCGGCGCCAGGCGCGCCCGGTGTGGATGGGCGGCGTGGCGCTGCTGGGGGCCACGGTGCTCAAGCTGTTCCTGATCGACCTCTCCAACCGGGGCGGCTCGGAGCGCATTGTGGTGTTCATTGCCGTCGGTGCGCTGATGCTGGTGGTGGGCTACTTTGCGCCGATTCCACCGGGTGCTGCAGCGCCAGCCAACGCCCCCCAGAAACCCAAGGAATCCACCGCATGAGCTACCTGCGCCCCCTCCTCCTGCCCCTCTTGGCGCTGCTGGCCGGCCTGGGCTCCGTGCCGCTGCGGGCAGCGGACGCCCCCGCCCCTGCGGAATTTGCCTGGCGTGGCACGCTGGCCCTGCCCGCCGGGGCCCCTGTGGCCCGCGTCAGCTTGCCAGCCGACGCCATGGGGCGCCTGCAAAGCGCCGATGCCCGCGACGTGCGTGTGTTCAATGCCGAGGGCGTACCGGTGGCCTTTGCCCTGGCCACGCCTGCGGCGAGCGCGCCCACTGCACCCCCGGCGCAAACCCGGGCTTACACCGCCTACCCCCTGTTCACAGCAGCCAGCGGCCAGCGTCCCGCGACCGGCGCGGTGGCCGTGCACCTGGACTCCACAGGGAGCCATAGTTCGGTCTGGGTGCGTTTTACCGACAAGGTGAGCAGCGGCGCAGCCGGCACGGCCGATGCCGCGGCCACGCGCCTGCCCTCGGTGCTCTTGGACACCCGGGGCGACCCGCACACCATCACCGCGCTGACCCTGCAAGCCACCCTGCCCGCCAACACACTGGTGCACCTCACGCTGGCCAGCAGCGCGGACTTGGCGCAATGGACGCCGGTGCCGGTGCAAGGCCCGGTGTTCCGCTTTGAGGGCGCCGGTGCGCCCACCCAGCAGACGCTGCAACTGGCGCAGCCCCTGCGCCTGCAGGGGCGCTACCTGCGCCTGGGCTGGGACGCCCAGACCGGCGTGCAGGTACAAGGGGTGACCGGCATCGTGGCGCAAACCCTGGCGGCGCCCAGCAGCATCCGCGCGCCACTGCCGGCCGGCATCGCGGACGGCAGCAGCGCCATGGACTGGCCCCTGTCTTTTGCCACCCCGCTGGCCGCCCTGCGCTTGAGCACCACCCAGGACAACACCCTGGTGCCGGTGCGCATCCTGGGACGCAACGACGCCACGCAGGCCTGGCGGCCGCTGGCCCAGGGGGTGCTGTTCCGCCTGGGGTCGGACAGCCCAAGCGCGGTGAACCCGCCCATCCCGCTGGGCGGCGCCTCGGTGCGCCACCTGCGGGTTGAAGCGCTCCAGGGCATGCCCCTGCCCAGCCCCAACCTCCAGGCCACCGCCGAGTTTGAACCCGTGCAACTGGCCTTTTTGGCCTCTGGCACCGGCCCGTTTGAATTGGCCGTGGGCCGCGCCCACACCTCCGCCGCCGCCGTGGACCCCGGCCTGCTCAGCGCGGTGGTGCAGGGCAAACTGCAGGACCTGCCACAGGCCGAGATCACCCAGGTGCGCGTCGGCCCCAGTGCCGCTGGCGATTCGGCGCTCCAGCGCCTGCTGCCCGTCGGCACCGAGCCACGCAGCGTGCTGCTGTGGGCGGTGCTGCTGGCCGGTGTGCTGGTGCTGGCTGGCGTGGCCTATGCCCTGCTGCGCCAGCTTTCGGCCAAGTAGTGCCGGGCAACGCAGCCACGCCATGATTTAGGCATCAATTAGGCCGCTAGACCTTGTGGAATATGCGCAAGCAGCTATAAAAACAATAGCAATTGCATGGATTGCATTCCAGGGGAGCCGCAACTTTGTCCAAGGAGAGAACGGTGTGAGTGACGTGAAGGAACTGGCGTTTGTCGCCGCCTTGTACTCGGTGGTTTTGCCCGGAGGGGAGCGGCTCAAGATGGCCGATCTGAAGGCGTTCGCCGCCGATCTGGGTTTGAGCGAGATTCAGACTGTCGGGGCTACCGGAAACCTGCTGTTCAAGTCACGCGTACACCACCCCGGCGAGGTGGAGACCAGCCTGGAGACGGGCTTCCGCAAGCGATTTGGCAAGACCATACCGATCATTGTGCGTCCGGCAAAAGCGTTCCGGCTACTTACGGCGGCCAACCCCTTTTCCGCGAACCACGATCCCAAGCTTGTCGCAGTGCGGCTAATGCGCGAAGGCTATGGCCAGGGTTTTGTCGAGGACATTCGGCGCTATATCGACGACGAGGATGTCCGGGTTTCCGATGGCGACTTGTGGATCGCCTTCCAGGGCGATCCCGGTAAGTCGCGCCTGCTGTCCGCGTTTTCGACCAAGAAGTTCGCGACACCCGGCACCTTCCGCACCTTGGGCATGGTCACCAGGATCAACGCCGCTTTGGACGGGATGGCATAGTTTTTTCACAGGAGGGCGATTTCCCGGGCAAACGCGCGAACACTTTCAACGCCGCTGGAGTTCGCGACACGGACCTCGTGTCCAGTCACGCTTAGCTTGCGTGCAAGCGTTCCGCCGATGTTGCCCGTTCCAATAATCCCGATTTTCAATAAGTGATCCCCAATTCTCCAAAACGGCTTCACGCCACCTGCGTCAAGCCACCGGCACATCGAAAACAAGGCAGGTGGTCGTCGCATGGGCGTATAGCTTGCCACTTTCATCTTCGACACGCGCCTCTGCCGTAGCCATCTGACGGCCGACATGGACAACCGTGGCGACGGCACGCAACGGCCCTGTCTTGTGGGAAGCCGAGCGCACAATTTTGATGCTGAGTTCCGCCGTCGTATAGGACAGTCCGACCGGAAGTGTGGTCTGTACCGCACAGCCGAGCGCTGAGTCCAGAAGCGTGGCAAACCAGCCACCGTGCACCGTGCCCAGAGGGTTGTAGTGCTGCGGCAGCGGGATGCCCTGGAACACTGCGCGGCCGTGGTCCACCTCCAGCAACGTCATGTTCATGGTCTCGTTCATGGGTGGATACGGCAAGCCGCCGGACATCATGGCGTCAAGAACCTCTCGCCCACTCTTGCCTGCGATTTGCTCCATTCGTGCAAGCCCGGGCGATCCGCCGCCGTCGCGCATGCGTTGATTCGCCTCGGCCTGCAGGCTTGCCCAGGCAAGTGATTTCTGATCGGTTTTCATGAGTTTCTCCAGTTAAGGTCAGCGGCTAAACCGCCCCGTCCATCGCCGCCACCTTCTGGACGTGCTGGACGAAAAATTCGAGGAAGGCGCGTGTGCGCAGCGGCAGAAACCGCCTGCTAGGCAGGGTGGCAACGAGCTTCAGTCCGTCAACACTGACCCATGGTGCAAGCACACGACGCAGCTGTCCACCATGCGGACGGGCGGTCAATGCAAGCTCGGGCAGCAAGGTAAGGCCCGCGCCCGCCAACGCGGCTTGGTACGCCGTCTCGTCGTCATTCGAAATGACGGACCAGGCAGGTGTGACCTCGATGCTGCGGCCGCCTTGCGCAGGGTTCACGAGGCTGATTGCGTGCAGACGTGTGCCTGGAGTGCGCAGTCGCACTATGCGATGCCCGGACAGGTCTTCCGGCGTCGCCGGAACACCATGGGTCTGCAGGTAGCTCGCAGAGCCGCACAAGACGTAGTTCATGTCGAGCACAGGGCGGACGACGGCATCGGCATCCAGGTGTTCGTCCTGTCTCACGATGGACAGGTCGAACTGGTGCAGTTCCTGCGCCGGGCGGTCGGAGGTGTGAATCTCGACTTGCACCTCGGGATGCCGCCTCTGAAAGTCGGCCACGCACGGGGCCAGCAGATTCACGGCTACCAGCGAGGTCGTGGCCACGCGCAGGTTGCCCGAAATCTCACTCGAATGCGCCCGAGCCTGATCCGCCGCCTCCTCGATTTCCAGCAGGATCAGGCGCAGCCGCGACAGGTAGCCCTCGCCCGCCTGGGTGAGCGACATCTTCCGCGTCGTGCGATGCAGCAGTCGAACGCCAAGCGATTGCTCAAGGTCCTGGATTTGACGGGTAACAACGGCCGGCGTGAGTTCCATCTTGCGTGCGGCTGCGGCAAAGCCGCCTTCATCCACTACGCACTGGAAGACACGCATCGATTGAAGGAGGTCCATGGTGAAGTCTCTGGCAAATGGCACAGTCAGCTTGCCGGATTGCGTGCCATAACGATCCACGCCGCGCCGTTGATCATCACTGACCGCTCGCCGGGTAGACCCGCGAAGGCAGCACGCGTCGCGGCCGAGGCGCGGGCGCGGATGTCGTCGGGCTGATCAGCGAGTGCACGCGACAGCGGGCCGACTTTTAGCGCCATCCTCACTGCGTCGTCGATCGCAGCATCCCGTGTCTCGCCCTCTCCGAACGGGACGGAAGCATCGAAGGGCGCAATAACGATATCGGAGAAGCCGGCTGCCGTCAGGATGCGCGACACCCGACCCCGGTCGCCGAACGAAAATGGGCCGGGCGCTTCGGGATCGGGCGGCGCGCTCGGCGGAAGGATGCCCTTGATCGCGCCCATTGGCAGGCGCACCCAATCGTTCTCGGCCGCGCTGCGCCAGCAGACAAAAGTGACCCGCCCGCCCGGCCGTAGCGCGCGTCGCATATGGGCGAACGCCCCCGTCGGATCATCGAAGAACATCACCCCGAAACGCGAGAACAGGATGTCGAACGCGCCCTCGGGCAACTCGGCACTGCTGGCATCGGCCACCTGGAACAGGGCCGACGTATCCTGTGGCGCAAGCGCACGTGCCAGACCGATTAGCGGTTCGGATATGTCCACGCCCAGCACTTGGCCTCCCGGGCCGACGCGGGCAGCCAGTGCCAGACTCGACGCGCCCGCCCCGCAGCCAACGTCCAGCACGCGCTCGCCCTTCGCGGGCGCAGCGGCTTCGATCACGGCCTGACCAAACGCTGCCACCACGGCGTCGAGCCGGGCTTGGTTAGCGACCCAGCGCTCCCCGCTTTGGCCATTCCAGCTGGCGGCCTGATCGGCGTTTTTCTCTGCCATATATATATCCTTGCTCTGATTTGTTCTTAAGTAACCATCCCCTAGCATTCAAATGTGAGCCGCTCAAAGCGTCGTGCCAGGACACGATAGTCTGGCTGTTCTGGACGGCCATGGCGTTCTAGGAGTCTGGGCGGCAGGCTAGATGGCCGGAGTCGATTCAGGCAAGCCCGAACGTTTTTCTCAGACCCTTCTCAACCGGCCCGGCGGGCATGAAGCGGCGCAGCTTGGCCAGAAGAGACGCTTCACCCTTGGGCGTATGACGCATCTTCCAGGGGCCCAATGCCGCGTTGACCATCGTCGCCGCGACGCCTTCGGGCGTGGGTGCCTTTTGCACGTTGTTCTGGACGGCTTTGGACGCGATACCCAGTTCCTTGCTGTAATCGGGGATTCTGGCAACGGTCTGGGGGGCGTTGAGATCCAGGTTGGTCTTGGTGAAGGAGGGCTCAACCAGCGCCACGCGGATGCCGAATTGGCGCACTTCATGATCCAGGGACTCGGACAGTCCTTCGACGGCATGCTTGGATGCCGAATAGAGCGCCATGTACGGCGCAGGCAAAAAGCCCAGTACCGAGCTGACGTTGACAATGCGGCCAGAACGCTGCGCGCGCATGTGCGGCAACACGGCCTTGATCGTGCGCAGGATTCCAAAGAGGTTGGTGTCAAACAGGGTCTGGGCTTCGGAAATCGAGGTTTCTTCAGCCGCGCCCAGCAGGGTCACACCCGCACTGTTGACCAGTACATCGATGCGCTTGGCTTGCACGATGATGGTCTGGATGCTGCGCTCAATAGAAGCTTCGTCACGAACATCCATTTCAATGAGTGTCACGCCCGGTATGGCTTGCGCTTTTGCAGGATTGCGCACGGTGCCGAAGACCCGGCAGCCCTGCTCGGCAAATTTCATGGCGGTAGCGCGCCCGATACCGGATGACACGCCAGTGACGATGACAACTTTGGAATTCGACATGGTGGTAGTTCCTTTGGGTGTGGATGAATGGGAAGGTGTGGTTGCAGACAAGCGCGTCTCCTGAGAACTGGATGGATGGGTCAATGGCCCGCGGGTGCGGTCGGTTCCTGCGCCGGGCTGTCACGCCGGACGCGGAACCACGCGGCATAAAGCGCCGGCACGAAGACGAGCGTGAGCGCCGTGGCCACCACGAGTCCGCCCATGATCGAGATCGCCATCGGCCCCCAGAACACGCTGCGCGTGAGCGGGATCATCGCCAGCACCGCCGCCGCGGCTGTCAGCACGACCGGGCGCGAGCGCCTGACCGTCGCATCGACGATGGCCGTCCACGGCGCCACGCCGCGAGCGATGTCTTGGTCGATCTGGTCGACGAGGATGATCGAGTTGCGCATGATCATCCCGCCCAGCGCGATCACGCCCAGCAGCGCGACGAAGCCGAACGGCGCCTGGAAGACCAGCAGCGCGGGCACGACGCCGATGATCGCCAACGGCCCGGTCATGAACACCATGAACAGGCGCGAGAAGCTCTGCAACTGGATCATCAGCAGAGTCAGCATGACCGCGAACATCGCGGGGAAGACTGCGAACAACGCCACGTTGGCCTTGTCGCTCTCCTCGATGGCGCCGCCCTCTTCGATGCGGTAGCCGGCGGGCAGGCTGTCAACGATGGGCTGGAGAGACGGTCGGATCTGCGCCGTGGCGTATGGCCCCTGCACGCCGTCCACGACGTCGCTGCGCACGGTGAGCGCCATGTCGCGGTTGCGGCGCCAGAGCACGGGCTCCTCGAAGGTTGGCTCGATGCGGGCGATCTGCGACAGCGGCACCGTCGCGCCGCTGCGCGTGAAGACCTGCAGATCGCCGATCTGGCCGATGCTCTTGCGCTCTTCCGGCGTGGCCCGCACGACGACGTCGACGAGTTCCTCGCCGCGCCGGATCTGCGTGACCGGCGCACCGTCCAGCGTGGTTTGCACCAGGCCCTGGATGTCCGCGCTGCTCAGGCCCAGCTGGCGGGCCTTGTCCTGGTCGACCTGCACCTTGACCGAGCGCACCTGCTCGTTCCAGTCGAGCTGCGTGTCGCGCACCAGTGGGCTCTGTCGCACCGCATCGCGCACGCGAGACGCGATGTCGCGCACCACGGCCCTGTCCGGCCCGATGACGCGGAACTGGACCGGGAAGCCCACCGGCGGGCCGAACTCCAACCGCGTGACCCGCGCCCTGACGTCGGGCAGGGCTTCGTCCTTGGTGAACAGCTCCATGAGTCGGGCACGCACGCGCTCGCGCTGCTCGATGCCGGCCGTCTTGACGACAACCTGGGCAAAGCCCGGGTTCGGCAGCTCGGGTGTGATCGAGAGGTAGAACATGGGCGTGCCGGCGCCGGTATAGGCGGTGAAGAACTCGACGTCGGGGTCCTTGGCCAGATAGCTTTCCAGTACCTTGACCTGGCGCTGCGTCGCCGCGAACGACGCGCCTTCGCGCAGCCGCAGTTCGACCAGCAGCTCCGGCCGGGCCGCCGTCGGGAAGAACTGCTGCTGAACCGTCAGCATGCCGGCGCCGGCGGCGCCGAGTAGCAGCACGGTTAGCGCCAGCACAACCAAGCGGCGCTGCACGGCCCAGTCGACGACGCGGCGCAGCCGGTGGTAGACCGGCCGGTCATACACGTCGTGGTGCTTGCCCGAGCCCAAGTTCTTGGGCAACAGCATCACGCCCAGGTACGGCGTGAAGACCACCGCCACCAGCCACGAGAGGATCAACGCGACGCCCACCACCCAGAAGATGCCACCCGCGTACTGGCCGGCGATGGACTTCGCGAACCCGACCGGCATGAAGCCTGCGGCGGTGACCAGCGTGCCGGTCAGCATCGGGAACGCGGTCGACGAGTAGGCGTAGGTAGCGGCCTCAAGGCGGTCCCAGCCTTGTTCCAGCTTCACCACCATCATCTCGACGGCAATGATCGCGTCGTCGACCAGCAGGCCCAGCGCGATGATCAGGGCCCCGAGCGAGATGCGGTCGAGGTTCCAGCCGGCGGCGTACATCACGGCCGCCACCAGGCCCAGCACCAGCGGCACCGAGGCCGCGACCACGATGCCAGTGCGCCAGCCCAGGAACAGGAACGAGACCGCCAGCACGATGGCCAGCGCCTCCAGGAAGGCGCGTTCGAACTCCCAGATCGAATCGGCCACCACGCGCGGTTGGTCGGCGTACTGCTGGATCTCCACACCGGCCGGCAGCTCCTGGCGGATCTGCGACAGGCGCTCCTCCATCGCCTTGCCGAAGTCCGTCACGTTGCCCTTGTGCTGCAGCGTCACGCCGATGGCCAGCACCGGCACGCCGTTGTGGCGGATAGTCAGGCTGGGCGGGTCTTCATAGCCGCTGCGCACGGTGGCAACGTCGGCCAGCCGGAGCAGTTGGCCGCCGACGTCCAGCGTGACATTCGAGACGTCCTGCACGCCTTTGAATCGTCCGTCCACCCGTACCTGCACGCGGTCGTGCGTGGTGTCGGCCGAGCCCGCCGGCGCCACCAGGTTCTGCCGAGCCAGCGCGTCGAAGACTGCGGAGGGCGGGATGCCCAAAGCGGCCAGTCGCCGCGTGGAGACCTCCACGTACACGCGCTCGGCCTGCTTGCCCAGCACGTCGACCTTGCCTGCGCCGGGCACGCTCTGCAGGCGGCGCTTCACATCTTCGGTGACCGTCAGAAGCTCGGCCATCGAGAGCTCGGGCGCGCTCAGCGCATAGAGTACGCTGTAGCGGTCGCTGTACTCGTCGTTGAAGAACGGCCCACGCACGCCCTCGGGGAACTCCTGGCGGACGTCGCCGATCTTCTTGCGCACCTGGTACCAGGCCTTGTCCAGCTCTTCCTTGCTGCTGCCGCCCTTCATCCACAGCGTGATGCCGCCGTAGCCCTGGCGCGCGAAGCTGCGCACGTAGTCGAAGTGGTCCAGCTCCTGTAGCTTGCGCTCGATGCGGTTGAGCACCTGGTCCTGCACGTCCTGCGCCGTTGCACCGGGCCACACCACGATGGCCGTCATCTGCGGCACTTCGAAGGTCGGGTCCTCCAGGCGTCCCAAGCGGCTGAACGAAAACACGCCGACGATGAGCGTCGTGATGATGAGGAACAGCACCATCGGCCGGTGCGTGACGGCCCATTCGGAGAGATTGAAGCGTTTCATCAGCGCACCTTGTTGTTGGCCCCGGAGACGCCTGTCGGCGACTGGGCGATCGTGGTGGTGACGGCCTCGGGGGCGCGCTCGACCGCGCGCACGGTGGTGCCGGCATCGAGCTTCTGGGCGCCGACGCTCACCACACGGCTGCCCAGGGTCAAGCCGGTGACGTGCACCGTGGCCTCGTCGATGGCGACCACCTTGACTGGCGTGAACACCAAGCCAGAACCCTTGTCGTTCAAGGCCCAGACCCCCGGGGCGCCGCTGCCCTTGACCAAGGCACTGACGGGCAGGGACACGGTGGCTGTGCCGGCCTGGGGCGCCGACAGCGTCAACTGCACCGTGCTGCCCAGCGGGAGCGCCGACAGCTGCGGGCGCGATTCGGGCGCAGCCGTGTAGCGGGCGCGGTAGGTCCGGCCTTGTACGCTGGCCTGCGGCGACAGCTCGCGCAGCGTCAGTCGCAACTTGGCCGTGGGGTTGGCCCACGGCGCTGCGGTGGCCGTGAGGCTGCGCGCGCGGCCCACCCAGTCCTCGGGCAGGTCGACCACCACCTCGTTGTCGCCTTCACGCGCCAGCGAAACCACGGGCTGGCCTTCCGGAACCACCTGGCCCCGCTCGAAACGGATGCCGGTGACGACGCCGGCATAGGGCGCGACCAGGGTCGCGTAGCCCTCGCGGTTGCGCGCCAGTTCCAGCTGCCGCCGGGCCTGGTCCAGCCGAGCCGCTGCGGCGTCCGAGCGGGCTTTCTGCCGCTCATGGTTGGCCGCACCGAACGAGCCGTCGGCCAGCAAGCGGCGGAAACGCGCCTCATCGGAAGCCGCCTGCTGGGCATCGACGGTGGCCGCCTGCACCTGGTCGGACGCAGCGCTGACAGCCAACTGGTAGTCGGCCGGGTCCAGCCGCGCCAGCAACTGGCCGGCCTTGACGCTCTGGCCGACATCGACCAGCCGTTCGACGACCTTGCCGCCGGTCCGGAAAGCCACATCGCTCTCGACGCGGGCGCGGACCACGGAGGTGAACGTGCGGGCCTGGCCTGATGTGGCCGGGCTCACCGTCGTCACGAAGACCGGCTTCACGGAAGCGGGGGGCGCTGGCGGCTCGCTGCAGCCGGCCAGCAAGAGGCTGGCGGCTGCAATGCAGGGCAGCGAGATGGCGGGGAAGATCCTGTTCACTTGGGCGTCCTTTCGGCAAGAGTTGTTGTGTTCGTGTTGGTGCTGGCTTCGGCCCGTGGGAGGCCACCGCCGTGTCCCTGCGTTGCGGCGGGTGCATCGCCCCCACCGAGGGCCTTGTAGAGCTGTACGTCGGCCAGCGCCTGCTGCAGGCGGCTGTCCGACAAGGCGAGTTCGCTGGCGAGCACGGAGCGCTGCACGTCCAGCAAGACGAGAAGGTCGATCTGGCCTTCGCGCTGCAGCGATTCAGCACGCTGCAGCGAGCGGCGACGGTGCAGGGCGGTGGTTGCGAGCGCAGCATGCCGCTCGGCCTCCTGCGAGCGCACGAGCAAGCTGTCTTCGACCTCCTGGACCGCCACCAGCACGGCCTTCTGCCAGGCCAGCAGGGCCTCGTCGGCGCGCGCCGACTGCACATGGATGCCGGCATCGATGCGGCCGGCGTTGAAGATCGGCGCGGCAAAGGCCAGCGCGACGTTGGAGAAGTGAACCGGCGCAAGATCCAGCGCGTTCAGCCGCAGGTCCTGGCTGCCCACCAAGGCGCTCAGGAACAGCTTGGGCCACCACTGGGCACGGGCTTCGGCGGTGCGCAGCGCTTCGGCGCCGACGCGCGCCTCCGCGGCGACGAGGTCGGGACGGCGCCGCAGCAATTCGCTGGGCTGGCCCGCTGCGAGGGGCCGGGCCGCCGGCCAGGCGAAGGCTCTGTCCGCTTCGATCACCCGGGCCGATGGGTTGCGGCCCAGCAGGACCGCCAGCTTCGTCTGCGTGGTGCCGACCAGCATGCGCAGGGCCGGCACCTGGGCATCCAGTGCATCGGCCTCGGCGCGTGCGCGGTCCAGGTCGAAGGCGCTGGCCTGGCCTTCGCGCAGCCGGCTTTCCACATGGGACGCGGTCTGGCGCTGGGCTGCTGCCAGGGCCTGCACGATGCGCAGCCGTTCCTCGGCGCTGCGCAGCACGAAATACTGCCGCCCCACTTCGCTGGCCACGAGCAGGCGGGCGCCATGGACGCCGGCGGCCGCGGCGGCTGCATCGGCCTGCGCCGCATCGCGCGCCGCACGAACGCCGCCGGCCAGGTCGATCTCCCAGGCGACATCCACACCGGCGCGCAGCACACGGGTGTCGGGCATGCCTTGCTTGACCGGCTCGGGAAGCCCGCTTGCGCTGCGCGAGACTGAAGCCTGCAGGCTCACCGTGGGCCACAACCGGGAGGCTTGCGCGTCGGCGCCCGCCCGTGCCTGCCCGACGCGCTTCAGCGCCATCGCCACGTCCTGGTTGGCGGACAAGGCTTCCTTGACGAGCCGCGCCAGCGTGGCGTCGCCAAAGCCGTGCCACCAGGCATCGTCGAGCGCCGATGCCGCGGGGGCGGCAGCTTGCTCGTTCGAGAAGGTGGCCGCCAGCGGCACGGACGGCGATGGCGCCTGGGGCGCCGGGGTCGAGCAAGCGGAGAGGATCAATACCGCCAAGACGGCGGCAGCAGGGCGGCGGGACCCCATGCTGCCAACGTCGAGGCGGCGGCGCGGTGCAAGCGTCATAGAAGAAGGCCTTAGTTAGTGGACTGTAGTGTCCAGTAATTTTAGCGACATATAGTGGACTGTCAAGTACATAAAAATAACGTGACATCGACCGAGGCCGCGGTAACGCACCTTGGCGTAGCCGAACTGTTGCTTGACTATGCGGAACGGGCGCTCGTTAGGGGGAAGTACTGGCAAGCCCGTCAGGCTTCATACCCATCTGCGTACCCGCCCTTTGTAAGCCTCGTACTCGGCCCCGAATAGAGACACCAACACACGTTCTTCCGGGATGATCTGGAACCGAGTGATGTAAAGCACGAACAAGACAACCCATAGGACAGCGAGCGGATTCGCCAGAAGCACTGCCCACGCCAACAAGGTAAGCAAGAGCCCGACATACATGGGGTTGCGCGTGTACCGGTACACGCCTTGGACAACCAACGAGGATGCCAGGCCTGCCTTGACCGGGTTCACGGTGGTCTTGGCGCGCCGAAACGCAAGCATTCCGGCGATGCTGATGCCTTGGCCGATGCACACCAAAACGACGGCGCAAAGCAGGCGGGCCGGATAGGGAATCTGCACCAGGTCCGCGACGGCTGGCGTCAGCCACATCAGAAGCGCCAGGGCAAGCGCCACGATGGGCGGAGGAACCTTCAGCTCAAGCACGTTCATATCACTCCATGATGAGGTCGAGCTCTCAAGCCAGCATCGACTGCTGGGCGAAGATTCCCGCCATCGCCCCCTGCGATGACGCCTGGGTGACCGAAGGCAAGAAGGGCGTCGTAAGGTCGCCGGCGGCGTAGATGCCGGGCATGCTGGTCTGGCGGCGCTCGTCGACCTTGAGGACGATGCCGGTAGGCGTATCCACCGTGGCGAGGCCCAGTGATTCATGCAGGCTTGCGGACGGCTTGTTGCGCGGCTGGGCGAACAGGATGTCGACCGCAACATTGCGCCCGGTATCGAGATTGACGGTGGTGATGTGGCCCTTGTGATGGGCGATTTCGATGATCCGGCCATCGACGACAGGTATGTTGCGGCGCGCCAGATCGGCCTGGAGTTCGGGCGCAATGTCGTGACCATCGGCGAAGACAGTCAACCTGTCGGTCCAATCGAGGAACAGCCTGACCTGATTGTGAGATTGCGGGCCGGCCCAGACGACGCCCCAATGCTGGCCGGCGACTTCAAAGCCGTCGCAATAGGGGCAGGGCACGATGGACGTGCCCCAGCTTTCGGCAAAGCCCGGAACATTGGGCATTTGGTCGGCGACGCCATAGCTCAGGATCAGGCGGCGCGCCCCAAGGCTTTTGCCATCGGCAGTGAGGACGGAGAAATCGTCGATGGCGCCAATGACGCTGTCGGCCCGGGCATTGACCAGGTTGACCGTGGGATAACGTGCCAACTGCTTCCGCGCTTCGGCCAGGATATCCAGCGGTGGCTTGTGATCGTGGCCGAGCAGGCCATGCGAGTGGCGGGCGTTGCGGTTGCGCGGCAGGCCGGTATCGAGAACGGTGACCTTGCGGCGGGCTCGGCCGAGTTGCAGGGCGGCGGCGAGGCCGGCAAAGCTGCCGCCGATGATGATGACGTCATTCATGGTGATGGGCTCCGTGTTGTGGATGGAGGGGGGCGACTGATTATTGGACTACAAGTACAGTAATATGCGACGTATATAGTAAACTGTCAAGTACACTTAATACTCCACGAGTCCGCCATGCTTGATGTCGCGCTGTCGAACTCATGTGAGCTATAGTGAACTGTCAAATCCAATAAATCTGCCCATGGACCGTCCCCCAGCTCCCGCTCCCAAGCCCCAACGCGGGCGACCACGCGATCCCGAGCGCGTCCGGCGCATCCTGGAAGCTGCGCAAAGGCACTTCAACGAGCATGGCCTGGAGCGCGCCAGCGTGGATGCCATCGCCGCGGAGGCCGGTGTGTCCAAGATGACCGTGTACAGCAACTTCGGCTCCAAGGAGGGGCTGTTCCAGGCGGTCGTGCGTGATAGGACGGCGCCGGTGGTGACTGGCGTTCCGGGCGCAGGGGCGCTGGACCCGGACCAGCCGGAGAAGGCGCTGCTGGCGGTCGGCACCCGGTTTCTTGCGCTGGCGCGCGGGGACGCCCTGGGCGCGATGCGCGCTGTCTACGGCGTCGCGGGAGCGCAGCCGGAAGCCTGCCGTGCGTTCTACAAGGAAGGCCCGGAACGGGCGAACGGAGAGCTTGCTGCATACCTGCGCCGTGCCCACTCGGCGGGTACGCTGAAGGTGCGCAACCCGCTTCAGGCAGCGGACCTGTTCCTGTCGATGTTCCTGGGCTCCGGGCACATTCGCGGACTGCTGAAGCTCGAGATGCCGGATTCCCGGGAAGACAAGGCACTTCTGCGCGAGGCCGTGCGGGTTTTCATGGCCGCCTATGGCGCGTAGGCTTCACAATGCGGCCGCCGCCGTGGACCCCGGCCTGCTCAGCGCGTCGGCCCCAGTGCCGCTGGCGATTCGGCGCTCCAGCGCCTGCTGGCCGGTGTGGCCTATGCCCTGCTGCGCCAGCTTTCTGCCAAGTAGCGCCGTGCAACGCAGCCACGCCATGGTTTAGGTTTGCTTCTCCCACTCGCCTATCCCGCCGGTACTGCCCACCCACCTCAAACGCCTTCTTGTTGTCGATGGCGGACCGCAGCGGCGGCCGGCCAGTTGGCACGCCGCCAATAGTAGGCAAACCCTGCCGCCAGCACCAGATGCAGGACCGCATTGGGCACCAAACCCGACAAGTGGGTGATCACGCCATGGGCGTAGCCCAGCACCTCCGTCGCGAGCAGGCCCAGTTGCACCAGCAGATTGCCCAGCATGAGCACGCGCATCGTGGGGGAATCCGCATGGCTGCGCACCAGGCCTGCGATCACGCCTATGCACACCAGCAAGACGCCGACTTCGCGCATCCATACATCCGCTGCGGCGCTGGGCACCGTGCCTTTGCTGGCCAGCATGGCGGCGGGGAACAACACGGCAACGGCGCCAACAACCAAGGCGATGGCGGCGGCGACGGTTAAAAAAGTCTTTTGTTGCATGGGTAACGAACTCCTGTGAAGAAACCGCAATCGTGCCAACGCGGCGCACACCCCGCAATGACGTGTGCAGGTAATTGCCATGCCGACAGCCACTGCTACAGTGCCCGCATGGCCGACAACAAACTGTTCAGTGCTCTGCTCAAATACTGGCGCGGCCAGCGCGGTATGTCGCAACTGGATCTGGCATTGGCAGCCGACGTGTCATCCCGCCATGTGAGTTTTCTGGAGTCCGGTCGGGCGGCTCCCAGTGAAGACATGGTCCTGCGCCTGATGGGCACGCTGGGCGTGCCACTGCGAGACCAGAACGAGGTGCTACGCGCCGCGTCGTTTGCACCACGGTTTCTGGAGCCGCCATTGGATGCAATGGCCCCGTCCATCGACTTCGCGTTGGCAAGGATGCTGGCGCAGCAGGAGCCTTTTCCGATGGTGGTCATGGACCTGGCCTATGGCGTGCTGCGCACCAACGGCGCGGCCCAACGTGTTTTCTCGCACTTTGTGCAGACCCCTGCCCGCCTGACTGCGCCGCTGAACCTCTATGCGCTGGTGTTTGATCCGCAGCTTGCGCGGCCGTTCATCCAGAACTGGCCGCAGGTAGGGCAGCACATGATGGCCCGCTTGCACCGCGAGGCCTTGAGCCACCCAAACGATGGCCGCCTGTGGTCACTGCTGGACACGGTGCTGGCCTACCCGGATGTGCCGCCGGCATGGCGGCAACCCGACTTCTCCACCATCGGTGAACCCACGTTCTCACTGGTGCTGGAACGCGGTGCCCTGGTGATGCGGTTCTTCATGGTGGTGACAGCCTTCTCTGCGGCGCAGCAGATCACACTGGACGAACTACGTATCGAGAGCTACTTCCCCGCCGACGACGCTACCCGGCTGGCGTGTGAACACCTCTCAAATAGGCCGTTTAGTCTCTAACAGTGCTCCGGCTTGTCCGGCTTAGGGAGCTTACTTACCCAACAACGGCATTCACCTTGCGATTCATGGCGACCATATCAGCATGACTCGGATTGCTCCCAAGCTGGCCAAAATGCTCTGGCAACTGATCGCGTTTCATGGGCGCTACTCCCGGGATGGCTGCGGCGAGCGCTTGGCGCATGGTGTCAGCATCGTAATCACAGCAGTACGAGGGCGTTGACGGCTGCTGTCGCCAAGTATCTTCCAGTGGGCCTGCGTCGACGGGATCGAATCCTGTCTGATTGACAAGCTGCATGGCCGTTTGCTTGGATCTCACATCGTCTCCTGCCACGGCTATGGCGAGACGACCAGGCGCACCCTCCGCCAGTCCTAGCTCCGCAAGCGTGTATGCCAACGCATTGTTGAATGCCTTAATCACAGGCCGTCCAATCTGCCGGGCCACCCACACGCTTTCTGGCACCCCGTCGTCGATCTCAGGAATGCGCGAATCGCGTAGGCCGGGGTAGTAGTTGCTTGTGTCGATGACCGTCGCGTCCAAAGGTACCCGGTCAAATAAATCTGCGGGAAGTTCGCGCATGGCCGGTAACGGGATCGCCAGGATGATGACCTCGGCGTCGGCAACAACCCCGCGTACATCCTTCGCTTCGGCGCCGATTTCCTGGGCAAATGCGCGGACACCTTCAATGCCGCTGGAGTTTGCGACACCTACCGCGTGTCCAACCGAGCTGAGCTTGCGGGCAAGCGTACCGCCGATGTTGCCAGTTCCAATGATCCCAATTTTCATAAATGAGCCTCCAATTTGCAAAGTTAGCAACAATTTTAGGTAGCTTCTGTGAAAATAGTAAGTACCGACAAAAAGGTAAGTAACATACCAAGTATGGAAAATTCACTATGAGCCGAGAATGGAACTGTGACGACCCGGAGCGACGGTCGGAATGGGCTGCTGCAAGCACGGAGGCCCTTCGCGTTCTTGAGGGGAAGTGGAAAATCATCATCATTACGCAGCTTTTCGCGGCAAAGAAACCGCTACGTTTCTCCGAGCTGGAGAGGTTGGTCGAGGGCGTCAACCAAAAGATGCTTATCCAGCAACTCAAGCAACTCGAAAAAGACGGCATCGTAGAGCGGAAGGTGTATCCCGAAGTGCCTCCGCGAGTGGAGTACACACTCGGGGCGTTGGGCATCGCCCTAGGGCCTTCCTTGGAGGCCCTGATTGAATGGGCGGAGCTGAGACGCCGGACGCAAGGTGAAATGGTCGTAAAGTGATTTGACCCCCCCTCTGCCGTAGGCATCTGGCGGTCCACATGGACAACCGTGGCGACAGCTCGCAACAGCCCTGTCTTGTGGGAAGCCGACCGCACAATTTTGATGCTGTGATCTGGTCAGGCGAGCCCAAACGATTTCCTCAGGCCCTTTTCGACTGGGCCGACCGGCATGAAGCGGCGCAACTTGGCCTGAAGAGAGGCCTCGCCTTTGGGCGTATGGCGCATCTTCCATGCGCCATACGCAGCGTTGACCATCGTGGTGGCGACGCCCTCGGGCTGGGGCGCCTTTTGGACATTGTTTTGGATGGCCTGGGAAACGATGCCGAGCTGACGTTGACGATGCGGCCAGTTCGCTGTTTGCGCATGTGCGGCAGCACGGCCTTGATTGTGCGCAAGAGACCGAATAGGTTGGTGTCGAACAGCTTCTGGGCTTCGACAATCGACGTTTCTTCCATCGCACCGAGCAGGGTCACGCCCCTCCCCGGTGCACTTATGCTGAACAAAAAACGGCATTTCGGCATACTGGATAAGCGTAAACAGCTATCAATTTAATAGCAACCATTCTCCGTTTACACCCATAGGCGAGGTTCCGGCATCCAGGCTGCGGGGCTTTCAAGAAACACCAATCGAAATTTGCGCCGCCGTCAATCCTCGATTCCGATAGGTGCACCCATGCGGGCACGGAAAAAGTCCGCGCTCCATTGGGGCGACCCCGGTTTCTGAGGGATTTTTGCGCCATGGCCTGTTGTCGTGAAGATGCGACGCTGCGTATTTGGGGGGCGCAATTTTTTGCCCGACCCCATAACATTACATGCGACACTATTTTTAAAACTAACTGGAAACATTCCAAGAAGTCAAAAACGCGTCAGGCATGCAACTTCGGGCATGCGGTCTTCCCATAAAAAAACAAAAGGCCAATCGACGTTAAGGGAGCAAGGGTTCGATTCTCCAGAACTGATGGATGCATATGAAAAATCTACTTTTAAAACTGCTGCTGCCTTTGCTGGCCGCTGCCGCCCCCGTGGCCGCCACGGCTGCGACCCAAACGGACATGTTTGCCAAACCCGGCGTGATCGGGGATTCGCTGTCGCACGGTTTTTATGGCGCGACCGTGGAAAAGAAAACGCAGGACTGGGCCTACCCCGTGCTGGTGACCAAGCAGGCCGGGTCCTCGCTCTCGTACAACGTGCTCGAAGGCCCCTACCTCAATTTTGAAGACGTCCTGAAACTGAACTGTGGTCCGATTTGCATCGCCAGCTCCGTCCTGGGAGGCAACGCCAGCACGGTGGCTCTGCCCACCCATGCCGGCATCACCGGTGCCGAGTACTCCACGGTACTGCGCACCAGTGGGCAGTGTGAAGACATCACCGCACGCAAGCAGGAGCGCCAGTGGTATTGGAAAACCTGGTACTGGTACACCTACCGCTGGGTCGAGGTGGCCGACTGCCAGACGCCTGACAAATTCCACCAATTTGGCCTGCGCGGCTCCGGCACGCAAATGCAGATCATGGAAAAAGTCAAACCCAGCTTCCTGTTTGGCAGCGTGGGGGCCAACCATGTGTTGTGCACCGCCTTGCACACCAGCCTGGACTGTCTGGATGCCGACCGCTTCAAGCGCGATTTCTCGGAGACCATGCGCCGCTTGGCGGCCATGGGAAGCCTCCAGGGCGGTGTGATTTTTACGGTGCCCAATGTGACATCGATTGCCTATCTGGAAAAATACACCGACCCGCAAAACCGCCCCGAGTACAGCGGCCTGAAGCCCTTCTACCGCAGTTCGGTCTCCAGCCCGGATCAGGTGCTGGACGCCAATGAGGTGGCCACGATAGGCAACTTTTTGGAGACCATGAACAACGACATCAAGTCCCAGGGCGCTGCCATGGGCTTTGCGGTCGCCGATCTGAAGGTGGTGTTTGATGACATTCGGGAAAATGGCCGCCCCATCACCGGCCCCAATGGCACCGCCCCCGGCCTGGCACGCGCCAATTGGCCGCTGCCCAACCAGCCCGGCCTGTTTGGTTTGGACGGTGTGCACCCCAACATGCTGGGCCATGCGGTGTTCTCCAATGAGTTGATCAAGTCCATCAACGCCAAATACGGCTACACCATTCCCGCTATTTCCGAGTACAGCGCCTGGGCCAATGACAGCTTGAACCGCAACCCGGTGGACCTGAAAAACTTTCTCGACAACAATCTGTTTGGCCAGTTCATGTCCTGGGTGATCGGGGTCTTTGCCTAGTTCTCCAGCGAGAGTGTGCGTATGAACAAACAGCGGGTCCTGGCGGTGGGTGCGGCCGTGGCACTGGTCGCCGTGCTGGTCTGGCTGCTCTGGGACACGACTCCCGCGCACACTGCACCAAACCAGGGTGGCCCCACGCCCGCGGCAGCGCCGCTGGTGGGCTCCCCCGGTACATTTTTTGGCGCCACCGTGGAGCAGCCCCAGCGCTCCAAGGCCGAGGTGGCAAAAATCGAAGCCGATGCGCAGTCCGAGGTGGACCGCCTGTGGCCACATGTGCGCAAAGGGGAGCCCACCGAGGCAGAGCGCGCCAAGGTGCGGGTGGAGTGGGTCAACTTCTCCGTCCAGCATCCGGGCAATGTCTACATTCCCAACGAGTTCAAGCCCCCCATCAGCGCCGCAGAGGAAAAGGCGGTGCGCCAGCAGTTGGATGACACCACCGCGCTGGCGGCCAAACAGGCTGCGCAGAAGCACCTGGACCGGTTTGCCCAGCCCGCTGCGGGCGGTCCGGCCGAGCTGACCGAGCAGCAGGCGCGGGATTCGGGCACCACGCCCGAGCAGCAACGCAACTTCTTCAATTACAAAATCAAAGAGCTGGAGTCCAGAATCCAACTGGTGGAGTTCTACCTGAACTCTGACGACCTGGGCGCCAGCAAGAAAACCGCAGCCAAGAAAGAACTCATCGTATGGAAAAAGGAACTGGAAGAACTGATGCGAACCCGAGCGCAGGTTCCAAATTCCTGAAGATCGGCGCCCTGGTCTTCATGGCATCCGGTCTGGCCTGGGCGGTGAACGCGGCGCGGCCCCAAGCGGAAGTGCCCCCTACCCTGCAATCCGAGCGCAGCCTGGAGGCCGTTCGGCAGGACTTGGCCTCCACCCTTCCGGTGGTGCGGGCGCAGGCCGTGGTGGCGCTGGCGCAACTGCAAGACCAAGACTCCGTCCTCCCATTGCGCACCTTGCTGCGCCGCGACGCCAGCCCCGCAGTGCGGGGGGTGGCCGCCATCGCCTTGGGCAGCCTGAAAGACACCGCGTCCACCGCCGCCATTGCAGCCCTGCTGGCCGATGACAAAGACATTTCACCCGATGTGGTGCTGGACGCCTTGGGCCGCATGGGCGACCCCGCAGGCGCCGCCGCCGTGCTGCCCTTTCTGAACGCGGACAGCGACGTCTTGCGCTTGCAAGCGGTGGAAGCGCTGGTGGCCATGCAGGCGCAGGCCCAAGGAAAAGCCATTCTGCGGATGGCGCTGGCCAACCAGGACGTAGAAAAGGCCAAGAACTTCGCGGTGGTGCTGGGCAAGTTGAAGGTGGCTTCGGCGCAAGACTACCTGATCGGATTGGCGCGCAACACCCCGCCCTCCCCCACCCTGTCGGCCAGCTACCTGGCCTTGGGGCGCATCGCCAGCACCCACGCCGTTGCGGTCTTGAGCGAGGCCATGGGGCGGGACTTTGTCAAAGGGCGCGAAAACGCGGTGCAGGCTTTGCTGCTGATTCACAGCCCCGAAGCCCTGCCCCGGATGTTCCCCTACCTGACCCATGGCGACAGAGAGGTCCGCTTCAGCGCCGCTGAAATCATCGCCGAGATCCCGGACGACCGTTCCGGCCCGAAGTTGCTGCAAGCCCTGGCAACCCACGAGGCCAAGGTGGTGGGGCCTGCCGCCTATGCGCTGGGCCGCCTGAAGTACCTCCCCGCCCAGCCCACACTGGCCGCGCTGCTGGCCAACCCGGCCAGCCCGGAGCGCGAAACCCTGGCGCGGTCTTTCGGCTGGATGGGCAGCAAAGACCACATTCCCCAGCTCATCCAGACCCTGCGTGAAACGGATGGCGAGGGCCGCTATGGCGCCGCCTGGTCGCTGGGCATTTTGGAGGCGACCGAGGCGGTGGACGACCTGCAGAAAGCGGCCAATGGCAGCAGCACCAAGTTGTCCAACCTGTCCATCGAGGCCCTGGGCATGATCCGCTCCGAAAAATCCCTGCCCTACCTGGCCCAAAAGGCACACACCAACCCCGAGTTGGCCACGACGATTTTGGCCTCCATCGCCAACGTGCCGGGCACCCCGGCCCGGCTGGCTTTGGAAAAGTTTGCCAACCACGCAGACCTGCGCATCAGCCGACCCGCCTTGCAGGGCCTGGCACAGCGCAAAGATGCCAGCGCGGTGCCAGCGCTGATCCAGATGATCGACACGGCAACCCCCGACAACCGCAAACAGGTCTATTTCGCCCTGAGCGCCGTCACCGGCCACAAATACGCCACCGCCAGCGAATGGCGCCACTGGTACGCCAAGGCGCAGGCGGCGCCAGGTGGTGGCCAGCCGTGAGAACAGGGACTTCCAGTATTCTTTAAATCCGCCCACCAAATATGGCCAAGTTCCTTATGGAACTTGCGCTGGCAGCTATCAGCTTGGTAGCAAAATAACTTTCAACCGAGCTTGACCATACTTCGGAAACCCGGCCCGTCCGCCTGTCGAATCCGCCCATAATCCCAGGACGAATCCAGAGAACTGTGTCGGGTCTGCCAGAATATCGCTATATGTTTAGCACGCTGGAAAAACAGCGGAAACATGACAGCAAGCCACTTTCAGGAGGATTCGATGTATCGCTTATCGAGCATTTTTGGCTGCTCTGGACATTGAGTTATGTGTAGCGTGGGCATGGACCGTCCCAGAATTTGTGTTGACTTCAATGAACTTGTTGAGGCCGACTTGGTCTTGTTGTCGCAGACAGATATGGTTCTTGACTCGGAAGGTAACGAGATCGTCCTGGGCGATGGGGTCAGGGTCTTTGTCTACGAGTTCAATCACTACCGAGAAGGCGACAATGAATATTTGCTCGCTGATGGCGTAGCGGAAATGAATCGACCGGAAGTTAATGGCCAATGGACGAAAGCTGCAAAGTGGTGTTGCCGCATCGACAAGAATGGAATCAAGAATGAAACGATGCGAAACACATAATGGGTTGCTCGTCGCGGAAAAGCAACATCCGATGCCGCTGCACGGCACGTGCTGCGTGCCAATGGCCCCGAACGTTATGGTTTACAAAATAGATGAAGCATCCAGCTAAGTTGAGTCACGCATTCTCGGGAGCCCTAAGGACTTTCGGCTTTTGGGTTGCCAATGGTTCTGTCGGACACCCACTGCTTGACGGTATTGATTACCGACAAACCATCCTTGAAGAACCAGGCGTAATGGAGCAAGCATTTGCGATATTTGCCAACGTGATCGAATTTGATGAAAAGGGTACTCCGATCAATGCCAAGTATGCAGAACATCGGGCTGCCCAGTACATAAGAAGTTATTGCGACCCAGGCTATCAAATGACTCCGCCACTGGAAGCATGGGAACAAGAGCTGTATGCACCTGCGTCAAAAGTTGACGCTAAACCGTGGCCCGCTACTGGTGAGCCAACATGCCAATGAACTTGCAACGTTTGGCGTGATTTTTTCACTTTAGAGATATCGAATGAACTGCAATCGTTACGCGTTTTTTTTTGTTGCTTCTGCTGGTATCAGCGTGCGCAACAAACACATCCGAACAGACTGAGCGTATTTCGATCAACACACGGGAGTGGATTAGCCCTTCATTCCGTGACATCCACGCTAAGGTCGTTGTTGATCGAATTGGCACGCACGTGTTTTCTTTGGAATATGCTTTTTCTGTACCACTCGACCCGGTGGGCGGAGTCAATCCGTCAGAATTTCATCACTTCACATACTGTCTTGCGAGCAAACTTGCAAAGCAACATGGGTACACCCACTGGTCTTTGGGGGCACTCGACAAAAATCTCAAATATCAGATGACAACCACACTTAAGCTGTATGTGGCGGTATTGAATGAGAAAGATTCTTTACCTATCACGGCTGGTGGCGAGACTATTCAATGGTTGGACACACCGGATGCGAGCGACAACTTTCACTCGTTTTGCTCCAAATTGCTCAAGCCTCAATTCTTGTGGGACAAAGTCGGATAAAAATCCCTATCCAGTCCGTCGATTCAACCAACGCCAACCGGCACCCAACTGCGCACTCACTTCAACGACGACAGCATCATTGAACTCACCGCGCTGATTGCATTGGCAAACCTGTCGGGCAAGTCCAACGCGGCTTTGCCGGTGCCAGCACCAGGTTTTTTGTGCGGTGTCCGTCCCCCACCCCATCCAACGTCGGTGCGATACTGGAGCCCATGGGGAGTTACTGATGGTCGTTCTGATGATCGGTTTGTTATGAATATCCAATTCCAATTCTCTGGTGTGGCCCTGTGGCTGTGCGCCGTGGCCACCACCTGTGCGGCGGCGGGCCCCACCGAAGATACGCTTGCCGCGCCCGGCAAAACGGCCGCCCAGGCCTGTGAGGCGGCGGTGACCCGGGCCATTCAAAAAGCACGCGGCAGCAATGCGCAGCAGGTGCACTTCAACGCCCCCGCGCGCGTCTTGCCGGTGCGGCCCCCGGCCGACGACAGCGTCAAGGGCCTGGGCCGCTACCAGGGGGTGTCCGGCACCATGCCCTTCACCTACAGTTGCACGGTCAATCCACAAACCCAGGAAACCACAGGCGTGGTATTCAGCGAAACCGGGGGGGTGTCCCGCCCACCGGTAGAAACGCCCTGGCAGGCGGATTTGACCCATCTCTCCCCCGAGGTCTGCGAAGCCGCCGCCGCGGCCGCACTGAAGGAGCAATTTCCCCGGGTGGTGAACATCGTCCTCGCGTCGAACGCACGGCAGCTGAAACCGGCCTCCGGCGGACATACCTACCAACTGGGGCAAGGCACGCTGGAACGCGCCGTCGGCATGCGCCCGGTGGCGTTTACCTACCGCTGCGAGTTGGAGACCAGCAGCGGGAAATTCATCGGTGTGCAAACCGACCTGGTGGAGTAGCGGGAGCAGCACACTCCCCGGGGCACAGCCCCCTTATTCGAGCCCAGCCGTTCCCAACCTATCGCAGAACGCCAGATCTGCGGCCTCCGAGCCCTGCAGGCGGCCTGCGGCATCCCGCAGTGCGCTGCGCAGGCCTTCCTCCAAAACCGGGTGGTAAAACGGCATGCGCAATACATCGCGAACCGACAATTTGCTCTGCACCGCCAACGCCAGCAGGTGGGCCAGATGCTCGCCATGCGGCACACACAACTCGGCACCGAGCAGCTCCCCGGATTGGCGCGCGGCGTAGATGCGCAGGTGGCCATGGTCCTGTGCACCCATCCGGGACCGCCCCTGGCCTTTGAAATCGACCGCGCCAATCACCGCCTCACCCGCTTGCAAATCGGCATAGGCGCGGCCCACACTGGCCACGTTGGGGTCGGTGAATACGATGCCCAGCGGCGTGCGCCGCGCGAAACACTCAGGCTGCGCCCGTGCTGCGTTGTGGCCCGCGATGTGTCCTTCATCGGCGGCCTCGTGCAACAAAAACCGGTGCGCATTGGCATCACCGGCGATGTAGATCGGCAAGTCGCCGATTTGCATGGTCTGCGGGTTGAACTGCGGGACCCCGCGTTCATCCAGTTCAACGCCCAGCCGGTCCAGGCCAAGGTGGTTGACATGGGGCCGCCGACCGAGTGCGACAAGCACCTTGTCCACAACAACCCTGGTGTTACCTGCGCTGACCTGCATGCGCTCACCATGCGCCTGGAGCTCCGCGCTGGCGCCCAGATGGATGGCGAACTGGCCCGAGAGTATGTCGATGAGCGTCTGGCTGACCACGGGGTCGGTCACCCCAGCCAGGTGCTGCGCGGCATCAAACCCGTGCACCTCCAGCCCCAATCGGCTGAGTGCCTGCGCCATTTCCAGCCCAATGCCCCCCAGGCCCACGACCGCCATGTGACGCGGCAGGGTGGCTTGCTCGAACAAATCATCGCTGGTCATCACGCGCGCACCCCAGGCGCGCCAGGCTTCGGGAACCAAGGGGCGCGAGCCGGTGGCGATCACGATGCGCCTGGCCGAAATTGTTTCGCCATTCACCTCCAGCATCTGCGGTCCGATGAATTGGGCACGCCCCTGGAGACTGCGCTCGCCGAGGGCGTTCGTCACATGGACAACACCCGCGACGAAACTGTCACGCAATGCGCGCACATGCCGCAGCACGGCGGCCGTATCCACGGATAAACCATCCGCACCCCCAATGCCAAAGGCCTTGAACACCGAGCGCCGGTCAAAGGCATTGGCCACTTCTATCAAGGCCTTGGACGGCATGCAGCCCACGCGGGCGCAGGTGGTGCCATAGGGGCCGTCGTTGATGAGCACAAAATTGTCGGTGTGTTTACGCACCTCCCGCAGTGCCGACAGGCCTGCGGAACCGGCGCCAATGATGGCGACATCGAATGCATGGTCCATGGGCTTGCGCCTCCTGAAGGTGTTTTATCGGTTGCTTTTGGAGATATGCAGGCGGATGTTGGCCACCCGGTCCCATGCGCCCATGTGTGTCGGGATACGCCCCACGGGCAAGGCCAGCCAGATGAGTGCCATGCCACACAGCACGGACGCAAGCGCGGCACCCCCCGCATACCCGGGTACCAAGGCTGGCGCCACCACCAACCAGGCGCCAAAAGCTATATTGATGAAACGCACCGGGCGCGCCACATGGCCCCAGGCAATGATGGAGAAGGTCACGACCAGCGAACCCATCAAATGGTCGTTGTCGGCCGCAGGCCCGTCCGTGCACATCAGCGCGATGCCGAGTGCGGTGCTGGCCAGCAGGGTCCAGGGCATGTTGACGCCATCCGCCAGCATGTTGCGCACCACCGTGCGCGCCGGGGCCTCGAATTCGTTCGCATCGTCAATGCGTCCGCCTTCCATCCGGTCGCCGTGCCACAGCAAATACCACAAGGGCATGCCCTGTTGGCGGCGGTTTTTCAGGAACTGCAGCGTGGCGAGAATTTCATCCAGCGAATAGGGTATTTGCAACAGCATCGCCAGCGCCCCGACCAGGCACAGGGTGCACCAGGTACCGATCACGATGGGCTGAATGATGATGAAGAGCACACTGACCACGCCCAGCGGCACGATCAGAACACCGAACAGCAGCACCAGCCACGGCATGGTGCGCCAGCGCCGCTTGTCGCCGATGACTCCGGTGACGATCTCCAGCACATACACCAAGGCGCCCAAGCCGGCGTCGGGCACCGGCCAGGCCTCGGACACCGAGGAGGTGATGACGCGCTCGGTTCCATCGCCGAACAGGGGGTCGAAGGCGGCATCGATATGCCCGAGCTGGTAGGCCGCCAGGTAGCGTGAGATGAACAGGCCGACAAAGGCCAGCACAATGATGGGGACTCGGTTCGTCCAGTCCGAGGGGCAGTAGTCCCAGCCCGGCGGCACGTCGGGGCCGCCGACGCGGGCCAGCGGGTTGATGCCCGGCGCGGTGGGTATGCCAACGGCGAGGATGATGGCCAGGGAGCCGACCAAGGTGTCGTTGGCATAGGCTGCGGCGCTGGGCGTCCAGAACAACAAGGGCGCAAACAGCAACCACACCCCCAGGGTGGCCACGCTCCAGCGCGCCCAGCCTGCATCGTGCGACAACGACAGCAGCCCCAACACCACGATCAGCGCACCCGCGATCACGTCGCTCGACGCCGTCCAGGTATCGGCGTCACCCAATCCGAAGGTGAACGAAGCGCACATCAGCCATACCCCCAGCGCGACATTGGCAAAGTGGCACCACAGGGTCTGCTGGTGCTCCCTGCGCCCCAGCGTGCGGCATTGCTCCACCGCGCTCAGGGCAGCCCCCGGTTCGCCAGGCGTTTTCTCCAGCCACAGGGGCAGCGGAATTTTGTTGCGCTGGTACCAGCGTGCCGGATCTTGGCGCAGTTGGCCCACCATGGCCGGCAGGCTGCGGCGCAGCGCATGTTCAGGATGCCAGCCCAGCAACTGCTCGGCGCGCGCGATGTCGAGTTCATAGTGTGCGTCGGCCAGTGCCACCATGAAGGGCTTGATGAAGGGCTTGACGCCCCGGTCAATCCCATCGGGCACCACGTCTTCTATCTTGTCTTGGAGCCAGGCACCGGTCGCGGCCACGCTCTTGGGAATCTGCTGCGCGCCCCATGGTTCACCGTGAACCAACTGTCCGATGCGGTTCTGCAAGGCCTCGTAGCTTTCCGTCACCGGCTCGCCCACCAGCACGGTGGCTTGTGGGGGCAACTGGGCACGGCGGTCGACCGCAGCGCGAAATGCCCGCGCCATATCGTCCAGATGCACAAAGGACTGCCCATGCGCCGCATTGCCGGGGAACACCCGGCTGAGCCCCTCCCGTTCAAAAATACGCTGGATTTGGTAGGCCAGGGAGGGCACCTCGCAATCCGGTGTGTACACGCCGGCCAGGCGCAGGATAAGGGTCGCTATGGCGCCGCGTTCCGCATTCACCATGTGTTCGGCCTCCAGCTTTGATTGCGGATAAGGCCAGGCCGGGTCCAGCGGTCCGTCTTCGTTGATCGGATTCCCCGGCACCGTTGGCGCATGGACCAGCATGGTGCTGGCATAAATGAACTGCTCTACCTCGAACGACTGCAAGGCCCGCAACAAATGGCCGGTGCCCTGCACGTTGACTTGTTCGTACCGGGGGTTGGGCTCGCCAGAAAAATCATAGAAGGCCGCGAGATGGATGACCGAGGCAAGGCGGTTGCCATACTGCAGTCGCAAGGTGGCGCAGGCACCCGCCAGCGATTCCTGCGAGGTGATGTCGGCGTTTATGCAGTGCCCCCCTTTGCATGCCAGCTCAAAGCCAACAACGCGGTAGGCGTCGCCCAACTGCGCGCCAATCGCCTGGCCGAGCCGGCCTTCGGCACCCGTGATCAATACGACAGGCTTGGGCGGTGGCTGTGAGTCCATATTTTCTCCTTGCGACCCAGGGGTGTGTTTGCAATGCACGCCGACACGTCTCTCACTGCGTCTGCCGGATCTTGTCTCCGACAACATCCGGATCGCGTGACAAAGGTCAACAGGATCTGGGCCTGTGGACCCTAGAGTTTCTTGAAGAGGTCCGTTGCATGCTCAAAAATCTCATCGCTGCGTTTGACATACACCCCGCGCACCCGCTTGACCGGCTGCGCAATGCCATGCTGGCCAGGACCAGTTTGCCGCTCTCGCCCGGCACGTTGGCCCTGGCGTATACGGACTGGATCACGCACCTCAACATGTACCCCGCCAAGCAAGGTGAGTTGTGTGCCAAAGGGGCCAACCAGTGTGTACGCCTGAGCCAGTGGATCAAGTGCGAGCTGGAGCACAAACACCCCAGCCCCTGCATCGAATCCATGCCGCACGACCGGCGGTTTCGCGACGAAGAATGGCAGCAGTGGCCGTTCAACCTGCTGTACCAGGCGTTTTTGCTCCAGCAAGAGTGGTGGAACGATGCCACGCAAGATGTGCGCGGCATGCATTTGCACCACGAACACATGGTGAATTTTTTGACGCGTCAGGTGCTGGACATGGCCTCGCCGTCCAACTTTTTATGGACCAACCCCAAAGCGCTCAAGGCGACCTTCGACGAAGGCGGCGACAATTTGAAACGCGGTTTTGAATACTTCGAAGACGATGTCAACCGCTTCATCCAGGGTGCACCACCGCGCGGCGCGGAGGATTTTCCGGTCGGCAAACGCGTGGCCGTGACGCCGGGCAAGGTGGTCCTGCAAAACCGCCTGATCGAGCTGATCCAGTACACCCCCACCACCGCGCAGGTCAAGCCGCAGCCCATTTTGATTGTGCCGGCCTGGATCATGAAGTACTACATTCTCGACCTGGGCCCCGAAGACTCGCTGGTCAAGTACCTGGTGGGCCACGGGTACACCGTGTTCATGATTTCCTGGAAGAATCCGGGGCCGCCCGAGCGCGATCTGGGGTTTGACGACTACCGGCAACTGGGGGTGATGGCCGCATTGGATGCCATCAACGCCATCGTGCCGAACCGCAAAATTCACGGCGTCGGCTATTGCCTGGGCGGTACCTTGCTCACCGTGACCGCAGCCCACATGGCGCGCGTCAACGACGAACGCCTGCACAGCATGACGCTGCTGGCCTCGTTGACCGATTTTTCCGAACCCGGCGAACTGGGGCTCTTTATTGATCCCAGTGAGATCGTCTGGCTGGACGACATCATGTGGGAGCGCGGCTATTTGGGTGGCGCACGCATGCGCAGCACGTTTTTCTACCTGCGCTCGCTCGACATGATCTGGTCACGCCGGGTGCGCGACTACCTGTTGGGCCGGCCCAGCGCCATGTTCGACCTGATGGCCTGGAACTCCGAC
>Ga0209343_10000420_pt1 | contig 59197 bp, 68 predicted proteins | sample RifCSPlowO2_02_FD_184026 | JGI IMG/M metagenome (GOLD analysis project Ga0209343, IMG submission 184026) | Groundwater microbial communities from Rifle, Colorado - Rifle CSP2_plank lowO2_0.2 (SPAdes) (version 2) | ecosystem: Environmental > Aquatic > Deep subsurface > Groundwater | place...
CAATATTTTGTACAGAATTACCACAACCTAAATATAATAAACTAGCTAAACCAGCTCCATAGATTGAATTTCTTGACCATTTATTCATTACTTACAAGTAATATAATTACTATTTAAATGTTTCTATGGGCATGATTTAGGATTAAAAATGATAAATGCCAAAAGAATAGAATTTTTTAAAGAATGATTTATTTAATTTTAGTATAAAATGTTATATTTTACCTTAAATCGTTTATTTTTCCAAATGGATAGATTTCATTGTTTTCGGTAATATATATCTTAAAGTTATCTAAATTTTGTTGTAAATAAGGACTTAATTTTTCATATTTCAAAATATCACTACCAATATTCACAAAAGAAAAAGAAGGTATTACTATTAAATTTTTATTTTTGAATTTACCTAGTAAGAAACACTTGAAAAGTTCACTTTTTGGTCCTTCCTTTAAAGAAATTGCAGGGTGTTCGTGTCCAATAATTATTGTTTTAGAATTATAATAGTTATTAAAAAGTATATCCCCATGACAAACAAATACATTGTTAGTGATGTAATAATCTCTGACTTTTAGATCTCTTTTTTTGGCAATTATAGATGTCATTTTATCATGATTTCCTTTAATCAATATCATTTCTTTATCTTTTAGCATATCAATTAATCCTAAACAATAATCCCATTCAGTAAGATTTATTCTACCGAATTCATGCTTAATATCACCATTAAAAATAACTGTTTTTATCTCTGTTTTTGATAAAATGTAATTTAAATGTTTTTTAATAGTAATAAAATTCTTTTTTGATAGAAAATCTCCTTGGTTTATTAAATTCTCCTCTAAACCCAGATGGAGATCACCTAAGATTAAAGTTCTATTATCCTTTAAATATAACCCAAGACCTATTATATAGATATTTCGTAATAATTTCATCATATACTTTAAGCTCAATAAATCTTTATAACATTTCTTTTGTTTTAATAATAAATGTTAAAAAAGAAACATTTAAATAGTAGTACTATAGTCTTTTTACTATCAAGTAATAAAAATAAATGCGAGGTACAAAAAAATGACCGATTATAATGATGTATGGAATAAACTTTCTCCTGATGAACAAAAGGTAGTTGCTTTACATTATCAAGATATAGAAAATAAATTTGATGTTTTAACAACAGAAGTTGATGAATTAAAAGATTCAACATTGAAGATATTTGATAAATATAGAAGAAATAGAGGATTCGCTATAGGGTCAACTATTGCTGCAGGATTAGCTGCTGTACTTTTAGGATATACAACGTTAAAGGGAAGTAATGGTTATGCTCACCCAAATTCAGTGAATATATCAGCAGGACATAATCAAGATTTAAGAGGTTTTGATGTAGAAGGAGTTACGCCAGTAAAGGTAGCTAGTAGGATAGAAGAAGTATCTGAAGAGGTTTCTCCTGTAAAAGAAGTATCTGAAGAGGTTTCTCCTGTAAAAGAAGTTCATGTTGAAGAGGTGCCAGTAGCAGTATCAGGAGATCCTGCTAAAAAAGAATGTGAAGCAAATTGTGGAGCTATTCCAAGGGACTATCAAACATCAGAAAGGGAACTTAAAAAACTAACTGCTAAAAAGAATATAATAGAAAGGGCTATTACTCAATTTAGAAGGGCTAGAAATTATATATGTAGTACATCTGATACAGAACTATGTAGAAACACAAATTCTGAACTAACTACAACACAAAATGAATTAACAGCATTAGAAAGCAGATTAATGGCTGCTGAAAATCAATTTTCCACAAATAAATCAGAACAAAGAGAATATAATGAATTATATAGAAGAGCATTAAGCGGTAAAATGAGCTCAACTGAGGCTATGAGATATGATGTGGATAGATTCGGTCAGACTTTAGCTAAATATACACAAGTAAGAGAGGAAAAAGACGCATTAAAAGAAGAAATCAACACTCAAAGAAGAAATATAAAGTCAAAAGGAAGACTATTAAGTATATTGGAAATAAATCCTAGATTAACTTCTATAGCTCAAAGAACAGGGGATGAATTAGAAATTGCTAAGGATAATTTAGTTGATTTATTAGATAACTATAGTATAGCAGAACAAGATGTTAAAAAATTAGAAATTGATATGAATTACTGTATGAGACAAATTAGAGGGATTTCTATGGGAAAGAGAATTAAAAAAACACCTGGTACATTAATATCAACAGGAACTGTTTTACCTTTACAACCAGAAACACCACCAGAAGCTGTTTTACCTTTACAACCAGAAATACCATCAGCTGAACCTGCACAATCAACAGAAGAAGCATATAAACTTAGTGATAGAGTAATTCATTTAGGGGATGGATCTGCTGGAACAATTAGAAGCCAAGATTATATGTTAGAGGGCATTGCCACAGAATATCATAGGGATTTTTTTAATTGTAATTGGAAGGGTTGTCCAGATTCTGTAGAATACGAAAACCACGTTAAACAAAAACCATATAAGAATAGTGTAAATCAGAGCAAAAGAAAAAGTGAGTTAGATGGGGTATATGTGGTTGTCCCTGAAGGAGTAGATACTAATAATTTAGAGGTTGTAATAGAAGAAAAATCCGATAAAAAAGAAGGAATGTCTACTTATGATATAGTGTTAAGAGAAAGAGTGCCAGCGCATGAAAGAACTACACAGACTGATAATACAACTCTTATAGAACAAATGCCAGAAACAAGAAAGACCTATATTAATCCAAAAATCTTAGATTTAAGTGGTTATTAGAGGGTAAATTCTTCCTTTTTTTACTTAAAAGTAATAACATAATAGAAAGATTTATATACTAGTTTGTATATTTCTATAACTACTATTGAGAGGTCATAAAATGATAGGATATAAAATACCAACAAGGTTAGTATATACGTCTATGATTCCAGCTGAAAATGAAAGTTTGGAAGCATTTAGAAGTAGGCTAGTGAAATCACCTATAGAAGAATATTTGAATCCAGAATCTATTAGAGAATTACCACCTGAATTGCCTTCTGATTTGGGGGCAGCAGTTAAAGGTGATTTTGATTTAGATGATTTAGTTCAAAGAGAGCATAATCAACTATATAGAAGAAGACAATCTGATTCAATAGGAATAATACCTAGAGATAGTATACTTACTAGGATAGGAAAAAGACAAAAACATAGAAGATATGGGGTATTAGCTGCTGGTCTAACAGCATTGTCTATATTAAGTACAGCTATATATGTATCTAGGAATAATCCGCAGCCAGTTCAAGCAGCATATCAACAAGAAGTAAAATATGAAATTCCAAATTTAGAGATAACATTAGATCCTATACAATTAGAAAGTGAACGGGAAATAACCTTGGATCCAATAAAAGTAATAGGAAGAGAAAGAATAGAAAAAAAAAGAAAAGTAATAGGAAGAGAAAGAATAGAAAAAAAAAGGCCTGAAAATATAAGAATACAAAACGGGCCAATAAGCAGAGCAGATCTTCATTCTTCAAGAAAAAGAACAAATGATGGTGCTTATTTCTTTAATGTTACTCCTGTTATAGAATATGAATATGTTGATGCAAACTTACCAAAAGGGTCTAAAAATGAAGTAAAGGCCCCATATATGAGGTATATTGTTTCAAGCTTAGATCTTTAAATCATTTTAACCTTATTGTTTCTAATAATCTTGGAGCACATGTTTCAATTCTATTCATTTGGTATAGATTAGAGGCCAGTTCTAAGCATCTTGATTGTTCTCCATGAACCACTATTATTTTTTTAGGTTTTGGATCTAATTTATATACATAATTTGTTAATTGTTTAAAATTTGAGTGTCCTGAGAATCCTTGGATACTATGCACTTGTAGATTTACCTTTAAAACATCTTGTTTTTTACTTTCTGTGAATATAATCTCTCTTTCACCTTCTTCTAGTTTTCTTCCTAAAGAGCCTGGACCCTGATATGATGTTAAAACAATAGCATTTTTTGGGTTTTCAGCAAGGGCCTTAAAATATTCTAAGGATGCACCGCCAGTTAGCATTCCAGATGTAGCCATAATTATATATGGACCTTTATTTTCAATAATGTCCTTCATTTCTTTTTGGCTTCCAACCTTCTTGAAGATATTACTCAAAAAGGGATTATTGTCGCTCTGAAATATACTTTTTCTAATCTTAGCATTAAAAAAATCAGGATATGCTGTATGTAAAGCAGTTACATCCCATAGCATTCCTTGGATATAAACTGGTATTGTTGGTAAATTGCCTTCTCTTATATTTCTCTCTAAAATCAGCATTATTTCCTGGCTTCTTCCAACACCCAATACAGGTAATAGAATCTTTCCTTCTTTGTTTATAACGTCCTTTATAATATTAATCAAATAATTTTCAGCTTCTAATCTTGTAGGAGTATTAACACTTTTACTGCCATAAGTAGCTTCTATCATTAAACTCTCTAGCCTTGGAAATTTAGTAATTGCACTGCTTAGCAGGTTGCTTGTTTCAAAATTAAAATCACCCGTATATAATAGGTTATGTAAACCGTTTCCAATGTGCAAATGTACTAGTGCACTTCCTAAATTATGTCCAGAATTATAGAAAGTTAATCTTATATCTGGTGTAATATCAGTTACCTCTTCATAATCGAGCCATATACAATGTTTCATCATTTCTTTAACATCTGTAGCAGTATAAATTCCTTCAGTTTTGTTCTCTTTATGCGATAAACCAATATAATCTAAACATAATAAAGCTGAAATATCTCTTGTGGGGGCAGTTAGATAAATTGGCCCTTTATAACCGTATTTGAATAGATAAGGTACTGCTCCAACATGATCTAAGTGTGCATGGCTAATAATGACTGCGTCTAGTTCATTGATATTAAACTCAGGTACATCTAGGGTAGGAAACATGTCTTCTTTAGAGCCTGCAGCTACATTAATTCCGCAATCCAATAAAATCTTGGATTCCGGGGTTTGCAATAAAAAACAGCTTCTTCCAACCTCCCTAGCAGCTCCTAAAAAGGTAACTCTTATCCATTCGTCCTTTTTTTCTTTAATCCAACCATCATATATTCTTTTGCCTATTTTATTCAAAAATTTTTTCCTGTAATCACTGTTTTCATATAATACTTGTCTTATATTCTCTAATAATTGAGACCTTATTGGGGGAATTCGTTTAACTATAGGTACCCAATGTGTAGCCTTCTTTATTTGTTTTAGTATTTCTCCACCCTTTCCTATGACCATGCCAGGTCTTTCTGCTTCTATTATAACAATAGATCTCTGTGGATCAAAAATAACATTTTTAGCACCAATATCTCCACCTAAAATGCCTTCTATTTCTTTTTTTGCTCTTTCTTCATTCATACATAAACTTGGATCTGGTCTTAATTCCACTCTTTTTTTAATATTATCAACTACTCTTCTAATTATACCTTGATCATCTAATAAAAAGTCTATATTTTTAGTATACAAAACTATATTTGCACCCTCAAAACAAGCCTCAGTTATGGCAGCATCATCAGGTAATTGGGATAATACTTCATCTAATATCTTTACCATTTATATATTCTCCTCGAAAAATTCACATTAACTTTTGGTTTAAAACCTTGTTAACTACCTTTTTTACTCCATCTTTTGTTATTGTCACTACATCTATCCCTGCTCCAGAGGCAGTATCTCTTTTCATAGCTGCTGTTACAGCCCTAATTACTAGGTCTACGCCAGCATTAATATTCATTTCAGAATTATAGTTATCCTCTAATACACCTAAAGCAAACATCATACCGCTTCCATCTGTACAAAAATCTTCATATTTAGTAATAGAGCCGTCAATTCCTAAAGAATATAGGTAGAAACCTGTATTATCCCTGCCTCCCACAATAAAACCAGTAATTCCTTGTACTATACTCATCTTTCTAACATTATTGTACACTAAATTTGCCAATAGATTAGCACTTTCTTTTACCTTAATTGGTCTACTTCTTCTTAATTCATCTAATTTTATCTGTGCTCTGATTATTTTAGTTAATAGTTGGATATCAGAAACTAAACCTGCTGTAGTTATAGCTAAATTTTCATTAATAATAACCACTTTTTCAAAGTTAGTAGCCATTATCATGTTCCCAGCTGTAACCTTTTTATCAGCAGCTAATATTATTCCATCCTTACATGCTATGCCTACTGTTGTAGTTCCTGTTTTCAAGATTTCATTCATAATTTCAACCCCAGAACATTATCATCTCCTTATATTTTTGATATATAAATTCTTTATAAATCTTTCGATGAATTCTTTACAACTGCGGAGTCCTAATTATACTATTTTAATTCTTTTTGTTTTTGTTAAAAGATAGGCATCATTCTTGATCAAAAATTCTACAAATGGTTTTAATCTTCTGTGTTTTCTTGGCAAAATAACGTATAGTCGTTCATTACTTGTCTTTACACTTGTATATTTTGCTTTGAATTTTTTACATTCATTATTTTTATTAATTGGTGGTCCATGTTTTATTTTGTATTTAGACAAAACTTTATTCTTTACATTAAACCACATTAAAGCATATTTTTTCTTGTTCCAATACCAATTTTTTTGTGAAACAACAAAACCCTCTTTTTCTAGTGAATTAATAAGCCATTGATATGCCTTAAGTAATTTTACACCTATAACATCTCTTTTCCCATCTAAGCAATAAACCTTTAAAACTAAATCATTTTTTTTAATTTCAGACATCTTAATCTTTTTTATAATAAAAAATTCATCAGAAAAATTGGCTAAGTAGTTGATAGCAGCGTTCTTGAATCTTTGAAAAGATTCAGAAGATAAGGCTGCTGCTGCATTTCTGTTATTTTGTACAGGATCAATTACAATTAGGGCGCTGTATTTGCTCTTTGGAATATTACCTGTGCCAATAATTTTTTCATTATTCCAGTTTTTAACTGCTTTCAACAGATTAATAAAACCACCATACTTAATAATTAGTATCTCTAAAACATATCCAGAAAAGCCTTTTATATAGGTTTCAGCACCATAAACTTCTTGTATCTTACAAAAATATTTTGCTAATCTAACATCATCCTCTAGACCATTAATATTTTTTTTTATCCATAAAACATGTAAAGGTGAAATATCAGTAATATTTTTAGCATTACTGCTTTTTTTTATATCTAAAATTGGAATAACCTCGAAATTTAGACCCATGAAATGTACTTGAAAATAATCCCTGCTTCCATGGATCCTTTCAATATTATCGAATCTAGCTTTTAATATTTTTTCTAATCTATTGCTTAAATTGTTATTATTTCTAAATTTGACAAAAACATCTACATCGTAATTGTTTTTTAACCAGGTTCCTTTGGCTACACTACCGCCAATGACACTCTTTACTCCCTTCATAACTCTTAAAAAAGAATTTATCTTTTTTTTTAACAATTCTTCTTCAGTTTTTGTTGGTTTTATTTTTTTTAATATTTGATTCATAGTAATGTTAAAAATAAATAACTATAAAAATTTTCTCTCTTCTTTATATTTTTATGATTACACTTGGGGTAGAGTCTACAGCACATACATTTGGAATTTCTTTAATTAAAGACTCACAGATTCTTTGTAATCTGAAGAATGTATTTACCACAGAGCAAGGGGGTTTAATTCCTAATGAGGTAGCAGGGCATCATAATAAAATCAAGGAAGAATTATTGGAAAAAGCATTACAGGAAACTAATCTAAAAATAACGGATATAAATATAATTGGTGTATCTACTGCACCAGGTCTAGCTCCGTGTCTTTTAGTTGGATTAGCTTTTACAAAAAAACTTTCGAAAGAACTAAACATTCCCTTAATTCCAGTAAATCATTGTATAGCGCATTTAGAGATTGGAAAATCGTTTACAAAAGCAACTGATCCTATTTTACTCTATGCTTCTGGGGCAAATACACAAATAATTGCATACGAGGGAAAAAAATATAGAATATTTGGAGAAACATTAGATCTTGGGATAGGCAATTTTATTGATACTATTGCAAGAGGATTTAATTTAGGTTTTCCAGGTGGTCCAAAAATAGAAGAGCTAGCTAAAAAATCAAAAAATTATATTACCCTTCCATATAATGTAAAGGGTATGGATATTTCTTTGTCTGGTATACAAACAAATATTATTTCAAAAATAAATAAAGAAAAAATAGAGGATTTATGTTATTCGTTGCAAGAAACTGTTTTTGCGATGTTAGTGGAAATAACAGAGAGAGCAATGGCTCATTGTAATAAAAATGAGTTAATTTTAGGGGGGGGTGTAGCATGTAATAAGCGATTGCAAGAGATGTGTTTAGAAATGTGCAGGGAAAGAAATGCTAAATTATTTTTATTAGAGAATCAATATTTAGTTGATAATGCTGCAATGATTGCAATAACAGCTGAAAAAATGTTTAAGGTTAAAAAAATATATAAAGAGATTGATATCTATCCTAAGCAAAGGACAGATCAAGTTGAAATTTTTTGGTAAACTATTCTTTTAAATATTTTTGTATGTAATAAAATCAATAAATATATAAAATATACTTAGAGTAAAATTTAAATGAGAACAATTATTGAAAATCCCTTTGAAAGATATTATGTTAGGTTGGATGGAGATAGAGTAGTTTCAACAAAATTTGTACCTAGGTTAGAGTTTTTTGAGCAAGAACATTCATTAAGAGCTAGAATAAGAAACAACCAAAATATATATACAATTTTTAATCTTGAGGATATTATAAAAGCAGAAAAGGAAAAAAATGGAAAAGATTCTTATTTTCAGGGGTTATTTGGGGAAAGAATCTTACATGTAGTCTTAGAGAATCTAATATTAGAAACTAAAAAAAGGGCAAAAGAAAAAAAACCAAAAAGAGAAATAGAAGGCGGTGTAATTTATGCTGAAGAAAAACATATAAGAAATGAATTTATAGCAACATTTAACGATAGATATTTATTAAAGCATAAAGGTAAAACAAATTTTATTATAATAGAGAGTACAGAGGATACTGATAAAAGAAGATATTGGTATCAACAAGAAAAAAGCGGTTATTGTGCAAAGGAGATTGATGGATTGGCTTATATGCATTTGGGTAGGGATATGTATTTGATAGTTGCAGAGTCAAAAACATCTACTAAATGGCATGTTATCGAAGAAGATTTGGAAAAAACAGCAAGATGTTTACTCGAGCCTTTTAATTCATTATTTCCAGAACACAAATTGATTTATTTATTTTTAGCTCCAAACGAATTGTTATATACTGGAGAGGGATTTTTAAGAGAGGGAACTAAGAGATTAATATGGTCTTTTGATGATCAGAATATTCCAGTTATATTGGTATCTATGCCAGAACCAAAAAGATCTTTAAAAGAATGGAGTAAAAAGGCAACAATATATACAGGGCTTGCTGATGAACTCTTTTCAAGGTACAATAAACTGAATTAAATTTAATCTTTTAATAAAAATTTGATTATTACAGCGTAGGCTGGTCTTGTTATAAATACACCAATTGTTACTCCAGCAATTGTAACCAAAGCAAAGCCAGTTAATAAACCAGCTCCAGCCCAAAATAAGGGTATCATGGCTGCAACAGTAGCAGCAAACGCACTAAATATTATAAAAAAAGCACTTTTTAGTCTTTCTTTATCATTAGAGGAACTGCCACTTAACATCTCATCTGTTATAACGATTTGGTCATCTACACCTGTACCTACTGCAGCAATCAAACCAACAATTGCAGCTAAATCCAAATTATATTTAAATAGGGCGGCTAATCCTAAGATTATAAATATTTCACTTGATACGGTAAATATAATTGGTAAAACAATCTTAAAATTTCTATATCTCAAATAAACAATCAATCCAACCCCAATCAGAGCTAAAATTGCTATTAGTAGAGAATTATTCAAAAATTCCTTACCTAATAATGGAGAGATTGAATCTAATTTTATTATCTCTAATTTTGTTGGTAAAGAACCAGTAATCAAAATTGTTTGCAATTTATTTCTATTAAATATAGCATCATTCACTGCATCTTCTTGGGTTACACCGAAGCCTGGTCCGCTTATTATAATTCTGTCAGCTTTTTCGCCTTTTAAGTCAGATGATATCAATAAACTATCTACTTTAGCTCCATCTAGATATAAATCTAATGATTTCTCTAAAAATCTTTCCATACCCTGAGAGACATTTACAGCTAAATCTTTAGTAATCTCAGCGTGTTTATTAGCAGCGGCTTCACTCAATGCAATCTCAAATTCGAATTTGCAGTTATAACCCCCTTGAACTTGAAGACAATCAATAATTCTAGAACAAGTACCATCGTGTCTACACACAAAGGTAATATCCTCTTCTCCACCCCTAAAAACAATATTATCACCAATTCTAGCCTCAAAAACACCTTGTTTAGTAATTAAGTCTTTTACTTCTTCTTTACTTGCACCAGCAATTTCTACAGAGATATATTTTTCTCCTGCTAAATCAGATGCTTCTCTTATTGTTAGATCGCTTAAACCGTAAACATTTAATCTATTTTCCATAACATCAATAATGTCTTTAATATCATTACTGCTAACATCTTCTAATGGTTTTAACAATACTCTTGTTCCACCTTGTAAATCTAAACCTTTTCTTAAATTATTAGAAGCTACATTACTGATTTCTATTCCAATACTTTTGTTAATGTCATTAATTAGGGTATATTCTTCTTTGTTCGTTTTGATCTTAAATGTTAGAGAATCTTTATTTTTTTCAATTAAACTTGTATAATCATTTATATTATTTACAGGTGCATCGTTTATTGCAATTATTCTTTCTCTTTTAACTAGATTTAAATTTTCAGGGGGAGATTTTATTCCAGCAAGATCAGACATACTATTGGCTTCAACTGAAACAATAGCTACCCCATCTTTATCAAGATTAAAACCTATAGCTAAATAAGAGAAGAATAAGAATAATAATAAAACAATTACTCTCCATTCTTTTAATAATTTTTTCATCATTCTATTCCCTTCTTTTTGCAATATAATACAAGCCAGCCAGCATTAGTTAAATATGTGCTAAAGATGTCAACAAATAAGGCTATAAAAATTATAGCAAACATTTCTTTAAAAACAGGAGATTGTCCAAATATATAGCCTAAAGCAACAGCTGCCATAGTGCAAGATGTCATAGTTAATCCTGTTTTTATAGATCTTTTTATTCTTGCATAGAGAGGAATATCTCTTTTGTTTCTCAATACATTTGTTGTCAATAGGATATCAGTGTCAACAGAATAGCCTATTATTAATAAAAAAGCAACTATTCCGGCTGTTGAAATCTTGAGTCCTAATAAATTAACTATAGCTAAGGTAACAAAAATATCAATCATAGCAGAACATATAACTGCAATAGATGGAATAAAGACCCTAAATGTAACAAAAACAGATATAGCCATCAAAACAAAAGCAAACATTAAAGCTATTAATAATTGTTTAAAAAATGTTTCACCTAATTTTGAATCTGTTTCTTCAATGCTAAAGTTATTAGAATTTAATTCAATCTTTAAATATTCTTCTAGTTTTTGTTCTAATTCTTCACCCTTTAAATCTGAAACCTCTACAATAAACCCAAGATTTCTGCCAGAACTTAAATCTGCTAAATTTCTTATAACACTATTTACTCCCAAATATTCCTCTAATTGAAGATAATCAATTTCATTATTGGTATAAACACTTGCAATAATTCCTCCTTTTAATGTTACGTCTTTATCAAAGAAATCTCCTGTATTTGCAAATTTAAATCCTATAATAATAAATGCTAAAACTAGGGCTATTAATGGAATAAACATTAATTTTAATAGATTTTTTCTATAAAATAATTCAATTCTCTCAAGGGTCATATTCATGGGAAAATACAGATATTTAAAAACTTTACCAATATATTTAAATATCAGATTTATTTATTAAAGAATGAGGTGATATTGAATGGATAGTCAGAGCCCAAAGGAGGTATTACGTTCTGTTAAATATATTTTAGATTTAGAAAGAAAAACGTATAATAATGGAATAGATTCTATTAGAAAATATAGTATTAATGTTCTTGAAATATGTATAGCTGCTGATAATTTGATATTTAAAGCAGCTGGTAGGGATAATAATCCAAAACTTGTTAAAAAATCTATGGAATTAGAAAGTGCTTTATTAGCTGAAATGAGGGCATTAGAAACAGTATATAAAGAATTCTCTGTAGAAGATAAGAATATAACATTTTTGGTAAAAGATGTTATTATTAGGGGAATGGATGCTTTAAAAAGATTAAAATCTTTCGGTGTTAGTGCTGAGGAATTAAATGAATTAAGATCCCAGAAAAGGATTAATTTAGCTTATGGTCCGTATGTAAAAAAAGCAGATCTCAGTAGTATAAGAATGCAAAAAACACCAGGATTGGGTGTGAGATAGGCTTTTAAAATCTTTTATTATTTCTTTTTTATGTTAGTAATAAATAGCTCTGAACCAATAGGCTATATGCATCCTGTAGAGTGGCATAGTGTTCTGCAACCTGAATTGGTTAATAATTCTCTAGGTTATTTTATGGCTGTAAATTATTTGTATCCTAATGGTGATATAATTAGAGGCCATGATTTGAGAAGATATACAACTTTAAGGGATAAAAGATCATTCTTTCTTTTAAAGGGTATTATTGACAGATCTTTAGAGAATGAATTTTTTACAACTTCTTTTATTTTAGGACCTATTTTAAATAAACATTTTGCACCTCATTTAATTGATCCTTCTGAATATTCTTATGCTAGGGTTTATAGAACTGAGAAACATAGACGAGGGGGTTATCTTCCGATAGTGTCTGAGATAGTTTTGGGTGAATTGGGGGATGAAAGGGAAATATGTATTGATTCCTCTAAAAAAAATATTACATTAGTTCAATGGGCAAAAAAATGGTTTCTTGGGATTGAACAAACTAGTATTGAAGAAAGGATTTTAAATTTGAAACCAAATATTTAAATATAAACTCTTAATTCTAATCAATAATGCTCCGTTAGTGTAGTCCGGTCAATCACGCGGCCCTTTCGAGGCCGCAACCCGGGTTCGAATCCCGGACGGAGCAATTATGGTTTTATCATACCATGTGCGTCTTTATAAGTGTCATAAATAGCAGTGCATAAACCTTTGGAGGCATTCTCAACTGCGTTTAACATAGTTTTATCTATGTATTCATTGGTAATATCATCTCTAGTTAATCCTGTTAATTTTTTAAATTCATCTTTAGTGTATTTAAAAGGTGCAATAATTCCATCCTTAAATCCATGCCATATAATACTAAATGGGTTCTCATATCTTACTTTTTTGATTTTTTCAATATCCTCATCTTTTTTCTTTGGTTCATTGATAACCTCATCGATATCTGTTTCTAAGGCTTGCAATCCAATACCTAGATACTCTTCTATTACTTTTAAAATCTCATTTCTCTCTGCTTGCTCTAATGCTTTTAATTCTAAATCATCAATACCATAACCACTATAAAGGATATCAACTCTTCCGCCTTGTATATAATGTCTTCCGCCTTGTCCTTGAACTACTTGTGGCAGGGTCCTAAATTTTAAATCAATTTTTAATACAGCATAATATTTTCTATCTATTTTATACTTTTTGAAATATGGATTTATATCTGTTACTTTTAATTCTGTTTTTCCTCTTAAAGAAAGATCCATAGTCATATTACTAAATGCACTTACTATGTGAGCAGAATTTGTATCCTTCATTCTTAATTTTTCAGCTGCCTTCAAATATGGCATGACCCATGTAGAATACAATTTAAAGGTACCATATTGCGATTTTAAATATGCTTTCTCAATATCGTATCTAGTCCTTAATTCCTTTTCACTAACAGCAGCCCATTGTTCGAATTCATTCAATTTCATTGTTAAAATATTCTTAATCCTTTGATTTAAATCAAGATTTTTTACTTGTTTAACATCATCAACATAAAAAAATGCATCTCTTAATGTTACCATTTGTAAATCTTGTGCCATGCTATTAACACTGCCCCTTCCCTTTTTAATATCTACATTATCCATCCACACACCTTTTAAAGAATACAAGCCTATCTTTTTATCTTCATTATCCTCAGAATGGATTTGATCGTAGTATTTCAACCTCATTTTAAATTCTTTTAAATCATACAATATATTTAAAATACTTTTAACAACTTGATTTATTGCACCTAAATACTCCATGGCTTTGGCCTGCATTTGCGTCATTCTTGCACCCATCTCTCCGTAATAAGCACCAGTTACTGAGGCTTCATATCCTTTTTCTTCTTTTTCTACACTTAAACCCAATGCCCCAACATCGCCCATAAAATCTAAAATCCAAAAATAAATTGGTTCTAAACCCTCATTTAATGAATCATAAATCATTTCTCTTTTAATAAACGCACACTTATCAGTAATTAAGTTATTCAATTTAGTGTTTAATTTAGAATTATATTCTTCATATGCTTTAGTTAATAAATACCCTTTAATAGCCTTTCTTTTAGCATAATTATCCTCATAGGAATCTATATGTTCTTCTACCTCTTTCCATGTTAACATTATTAATCCTACACAAAATTTATATTTAAAACTTACTAAAAAAATTAATGAAGAAATCCCATATTTTCTTATTTTTTTCTCTTTTAGCTCTTGACTTAATTACAAAACATCTACTAGTAAATAAAATTATAATAATTAATAAATATTTATTACTCAATTATCAAGAAAATACAGGTATTGCATTTTCCCTTTTAAGAAATCAAAATTTTTTTATAATTATAATTACAATATTCATTATAGGTTTTCTAATATATTACTATAAAAATAAAAGGTGTCAATTAGGAATAATATTTATATTAGCGGGTGCTATTGGCAATTTAATTAATAGGATACATCTAGGTTATGTTATAGATTTTATTCAAATTTCAATATGGCCTGTGTTTAATCTAGCAGATGTTTTTAATATAATAGGTATAATAATCTTATTTTCAAAATTAAAATCATAATTCTTTTTCCAAAAGGTTTAATATGCATCCATCTAAATCTTCTTTAAAAAGTAATAAATAATCTAAACTAGTACTTAATTCTTTGTTTACTCTTAATAACTTAAATCCTTTTGATGAAAAGTAAAATCCTTTGTTAGTAAGGTCAAATGAATAATAGCCTTGCATTGCAAAGATAATATTAAATTCTTTAAGCCATATAATAGAATAGACTTGTTCATCAAAACCAAGATTAAAAGAATAGCATAGATTATTTATATTTTCTAAAAAATATATTTCGATTTCCATAGAAATTTAATATTTAAAAATTATATTAAGTCTTCTATAATCTTTCTTATTAATTTTGCGTCTGCTGTGCCTTTTGTTTCTCTCATTACTAAACCTACTAAAAAATTTATTGATTTGTGATTTCCATTTTTATAACCCTCAACAACCATTTGATTGGTTAAAATAATTCTTTTACAAATTGTTTCTAATTCAATATTATTTGTCATTATTTCTAGGTTATTTTCTTTAATATATTTTTTCACGTTAATATCAATATCACCTAATTTTTCCATTAATTTCTGTCCTGTTCTTTCAGTAATTTTTTTTTCTAAAATTAATTCAACAACATCCTTTAAATTTTTATGAATAAATGTTTCATCTAATTCCTTTTTCATATAGTTTAATATTCTAGGAACTTCTCTTCTAATCCATTTGGCTAAAAATAGTTTGTTCTTTATATTTATGTTTTCAAATAGATTAGCTAATTCAAAATCATTAGCTATTACTTCAGCATCGTCTTTACTTAAACCTACTTTTGTGTATCTAATTCTCTTTTCTTTTGGTAATTCCGGTAGTTTAAGCCCCTTGAGATATTTAGCAGTCTCAACGGGTACTAGATCAGTATCAAAGATATAACCATAATCATCCTCTTGTTCTTTATATCTTTGAAAATTAGTTTTACTTCCATCCCACCCTCTAGTTTCTTGTTTAACAATTGGTTCACCGTCATTTAATAATTTTCTTTGTCTTGTAATTTCATATTCTATTGCCCTTTGAATATCCTTAAAACCTGAGACGTTTTTTATTTCAACTCGTGAACAGCCAGCAATATTTACATTTAAATCAGCCTTAACAATTCCTTCTTTAATATCATAAATCTGCAAATATTTTAATACTGTTAATAAATACCTCATAAATAACCTAGCCTCTTCTGCTGAATGCATATCTGGCTCTGTAACAATCTCACATAAGGCATGGCCAGATCTATTATAATCCACTAAAACATTATTTTTTTCATGAATTAAAGCTGCTGGATCCTCTTCCATATGTATTCTTCTAATTCTAATTTTCTTGCCTAAAATCTCTACCTCACCAGTTATACCCAATGGATTTTCATATTGAGTAATCTGATAATTTTTAGACATATCAGGGTAAAAATAAATCTTTCTAGAAAAAATCAATTCTTTATCTATCTTACAACTAAATGCTAAACATAACTTTAGTGCATACTCTAATGCTTTTTCGTTTAACACAGGTTTAGAGCCAGGCATACCTAAACAAACAGGACAACAAGAACTATTCGGTGCCTCTCCTTTAGATGAACATCCACAAAATAATTTACTTTTAGTATTTAATTCTACATGACATTCAATTCCTACAAGTACATCATTCATAATAAATTAAATCCAATTATCCTTAAATATTTTATTGTTTCAATAATTATTTAATTAAATTACATTTTATTAATGACTTAAATGCTTCGTTTATTTCTGTACTAGAATATCTAGTTGATGGACGCTTAAGATGATAGTCTCCATTTTCATCCTTATAAACTCCATTTTGTATATATGCATAATATAACCAAGAAGTTAGATTCATATTAGTAGATGAATTATTCTGTGACTCTTCCAAATCAAATTCTTTATCTTCTTCAACGACAATTTTTTCTAATTTATTCACTAAGTCTTCTATTTTCAATTCAACTAAAACATCTCTTATTTTTCTTTTTTTTAATTCGAAAATATCATTAGAAAAGGTTTCTTTTTCTTCGTTTGTTAATAAAATATCTTCTAAGATATTCTCTAATAAAAATCCTTTTGGCATATGTTTAGACATCATATATAACATTAAGTGACAAAGCCCCAAATAAGCTCTACCTTTATTTTCTTGGTTTATATAATTATCTAAAATATAATCCTTTGGTTTTTTTCCTGTAATTTCACTAAATACATCTAACGCTTCTTTTTCTAGATCCATATATCCTCTATATTGAGTAATAAAATATATCACTTTAGATTACAATATGACTAAGTTTTTTAATTTAAATGATATCATACAGAATTATAAGTATAAAAATATTTATATATCAAAATTGTTTTTTATGCTTATGTCAAAAATTACAACAATAAAAAAACTATAGGAAGAAATAGGATTAGAAGACATAAAAGAGATTAAAATTTTGCTTAGTGTTTTAGTTATATATTTTAACAATATACTGGCAAATCTTTCTCAAGTATATAAAGAGATAAAAGAATATGAAACTAAAATTTATCCCAAAGGTTTAGAAATAAGAAGTATTACTCCAGAAAATATATTAGGTTTAAGAAAGGCTCAGAATAATTTAGATGATGCTATAAGAAAGTTAAATAAAAAAGCTTCATTACTGACATCTTTTAAAGGCTATAGAATAGCAACAGACAATTTAGAAAGAGAAAATGATATTTATAAATATCTAAAGGATTTTGCATCACTTTTAAGAGATGTTAAAATGATGAATAAATATTTAATTTCTTTGAAAGAAGTGGCTATGAAAATTTAGTTAAGTTTTTAAATTTTTTTAACTTATATAATTCTATGAAACCTTTTTTATATAATATTAATGATGTTTATTATAGCGGTAATGATCTTGATTGGAAAGAGGATGATGAAGTTGTAACTTCTCTTGATTGGAAAGAGGATGATGAAGTTGTAACTTCTCTTGATTCAAAGGATATAAAACGTTACTTTTCTAGAACGAGAATAGATGTGCATTGGGCTGTAAATTTTGTATATGAAGGGGAAAATATCCCTAGTTTAAAAAAACTATTAGATAAAGAAAATATAGAAGATGTTAGAATTGTTGTAGAGAAAGAAACTGTTCATTATGAGGATTATATATTTATACATGATAATTACTTTTTTGAGGCAATTGACAAATACGGAGAAATAATCAGGGAAAATTCATATTTTATGCGAATATGGTGTCATAAAAATTTTCCAACAAGAGAAGAAGATAGAAAGGTTGGTTTAAAAGAAGGGTTAGGAAGCCGTCTATGTTTAATAAGAGAAATTAATGGATTAGATCTCAGAGGAAGAAGAGTAGATGTATACAGATCAAAAGGACCCTTTAGTTATGTTAGTGAAACTCTTGATATAAATAATAGTTTTTATACATTTGGTACTGAAAAAAGTGAGTCTACAATTTGGGTTCCACACCAATTCCCAGGATTAAGAGAATTATTAGGATTATGAATATTTTAATTTGTTTGGTGATATAACCACCTTAGAGTGTATATTAAAAATATACAGTAGAATTTAAATTAATTTATATTTTTCTTTTACAAAACAGATTTTCATTTTTTTACTAGTCCATGCCCTAGTTTTCTGGTACTTTGCTGGTAATAAATAACTGCGTTAGCAGATAAGATTTAATGGGTCGCTGTTTTTGATAGAAAAGTATTTAAATAAGCTATGCTTATAGTAAGAAAGTAAGATAATAGGTGGTAATAAAAATGAATGTTGAAACAGTAAGAATGTCATCAAAAGGACAAGTTGTAATTCCTCAGGGTATACGCGAGGAGGTTCACGTGGATGAAGGAACTATCTTTGCCGTGGTTGGAACTAAAGACACAATAATCTTAAAAAAAATTGCTATGCCTAGCAAAGAAGAGCTTATTAAAGATTTAGGATTATTCGCTAAGAAAGCGAAGATGAAACTTCAAAGTAAGGGGATTATGGAAAAAGACTTGCAGGCGAAATAATAATGGTCGTTACTTTTGATACAAATGTATTACTCTCTGCTACGTCGTGGGATGGAAGTGTCGCACAGAAATTATTATTTGATTTGATTAGACAAGAAATTAAGATATATTCCACTACCGGGATTATTTCAGAATATCAAGAAATTTTGAAAAGGGATTTTGACTTCTTAGATGCAATTCCTTACCGTTAAATTAGATTCTTTCACTATATCTTTGAGTAGTATTACAATAAATCTAGTGTATTTTGTATCTCCAACCTTTTTATCTAAAACTTCTCTAATTTGCATAAAAACAATTATGTACATGAAATTTATAACACGAAAGAAATTATATTTTAGAAAGTCCCTTAAATGTACTAGTGAATAGTTTAAGTTAATTTTATATATAATTTTATTTCTAAAATTATTGGGTCCGTGGTCTAGTGGTTATGATCGCGCCCTTACAAGGCGCTGGTCGTCGGTTCAAATCCGACCGGACCCATTCGCGCCAGTAGTATAGTGGTCTAGTATGGGGCCTTGCCAAGGCTTCGACCAGGGACTAAACATCTCAATGATGTTAGCTGGATTTCAAATCCCTGCTGGCGCACCACTTCTAAAAATACTCTTTACGTATCATGTCAGACACAAGTATAAATCAAAACAGAGTAACTGAAGATGATATTTATATGTTTAAAAAAAAAAGATTTGAAGGTATAGAAGAAAATTTAGAGAAATTATTACTACTTTCCTCCAAAATAAATAAAAGAACTAAATATTTCTAAAATTAAACGGTTAATTGATAAAAATGATTTTGTTCTAGTTCGAGCTTCTTCAAAATATACCTAAATTTTTCGTTTTGGCTTCAGAATATAAAAATATAAATATATTAAATAATTTTTAATAAAATTATAACTAATAGGAGAGATGTATAATAAAAAATATTCAAGATAATTGGACAGAAGAAGAAAAGAATCTATTAGGTAAGCTGGATAACCCTTATAAGATTCAAGTATATATAGATGACCTTGGTTATGATTCAAAGCCTGAAAATAGGTCACCACGTTGGGTAATGAAAGAAGGGCTTGCAAACTGTTTTGAGGGTGCTCTTTTTGCAGCAGTATGTTTTCAGAATATTGGTTTTAAACCCTTGATTGTTGATCTAAGGGCTGTAAATGATGATGACCATGAGATTGCAGTTTATAGAATAAATGGATACTGGGGTGCTGTTGCAAAATCAAATTTTACAACCTTACAATTTAGGGAACCAGTTTATAGGACATTAAGGGAATTGGTAATGTCTTATTTTGATTTTTATTTTAATATAAATGGGGAAAAAACATTGCGTGAATATTCGCTTCCGCTTAATATGTCAAAATTTAACAAAAGAAACTGGATGAGAACTGAGGAAGACCTTGAATATATTGGGGATCATTTGAATAGAACAAGGCATTTTAGATTAATAGATAATCAAATGGAAGGAATGTTATCAAGAATAAACAAAAAATTACTTAGCGCTGGTTTAATTGGTTCAAATTCAGAAGGATTATATCACCCAAAAGAATAACATTTAATGTAAATTTAAACTACCAGTTATAGAAATCAAACCAGTATGCCTTAAAATATCAGCTTCAACATAACACTTTTCAAAACTTCTAGAACAAATATTATTAAAACAATTCATTGCTCCTAAAGCATTTCCACACTTGACATCATCTAAATAATTTTTAATAGAATTATAATTAATTATTGCTGAATTATAGCTCATTTCAGTAACACATTGTGGATTAAAATAAGAATTACTTCCTACACCCAATAAATAACTAGCTAAGGAATATCTTAAATCGTTATCATTACAACTTCCCCTTCCAATCTGTGCAAATGCTAAATAATACTTATTCCTTTCAGTACTATCTTCATGTGCTATTAATTGCTTCATAACTTGATCTGTAGGTCTATACTTTAAGGAAGGAGACCACCAGTTAACCATTACAAAACTTTCATCTGTACCCCCATCAGTAACATCCAATAAAGCATTCCAAACATCTTTTCCACTATTTCCGAAATTATAATAGGTATCATCAACTGTAACAGCCTCAGCAAAATTAGGTAATACGCTATAGCTATTTAATCTACCGTTTAAATAACCCAAAAATTCTAAAACAGCAGCTTGATATTCTTCTAAACTCCTATAACCCTCTAGTTGTTCATTAGTTTCAATATAATTTCCTTGTGGCTGTAGGCTTAAAACATCAAGCCATAAGCCATCGTATCTATAATTATCTAATTCATCTAAAACCTTTCTTGCATAAAACTCCTGCCAGTCAGAATTACCATAATCCATCATATAACAATTATGTGTTCCACCATCATAATTATCTTTAACAAAGTTACCAGTCGTAGTTTTCATAAACCATTCACTCTGAGCCTCATTAAAGCCAGTTATAGACTCATGAACAGCTGTGGGATTATCACATAAAAATGAGGTTTTGTATAATAAGACTTTCAGATCCGGATTAACAAGTTTCATTGTTTCAATATATCTGCCATCAACGTTCTGTATGACTAGGATATCGTATTTTCTAGCTAAGTCCTGAGCAGCATTAACATCAGATATGCCAGAATATACATGAGAATACATTAAAATCTCATTATTTTGTTCACCTGAAATAATAACATCATTTGTAATTTGATTTGAGTAGATTTTAATACTATCCATGTATCCAATAAAAACCTCTTCAGATGGGGCACTTAAATACAAATCACTGGTATAGTCATCGCCAAAATCAACGCTTCCAGATACACTTAACTCTTGTTTTACTCCATTAACATAGATTTTAACACTTTCATTATTATATTCTACCTTAATTTTGTACCATCTTCCAACATTTAGGGTATCATTCCCAATATAGCTCCCCCATGTTTTTCCTGAAACAAATCTGATCTTATTATTTTGATCTAATCTAATATCATATCCCCCACTTCTAGAGGTAATCTTAGAGATTAATTTTTCTACTCTTCCAGATGCTAGTGGTTTAATATAGAATTCCCAAACATAAACCCCATTTTCATCAAAGGTTAAGCTAAGACTATTGGGCACAACTATGGAACTATCTCCCTCACTAAACCAATAGCCTATTCTGTTACTATCATTGATTAAATGTACATTGAATGCCTGACCATCATTAACATAATTTGAAGAATCATAGACATAATCACCTAATTCATTCATATTATAATTTAGAACGTTTGTATCTTCTGCATAAACAAAAGAAGATAATAATAAAAATAAAGTTATTATTACTCCTAACTTATTATAAATCATATTATTTTCAACAACTTAGGCTTTTTATAAATATTTAACCAATAATCATTATTTTTTAAAATAATAAAGAAAAAAAATAGCTCTAAAAGCATATTTCGTTACTCAATCTTGTTATTCCATTACCATCGTCATCAACTGGTGTTATAGCACATACATAACAGCCATTTCGTAATTCATTACCACTTAGTCTCCTTACATCTCTATTATAATTAATTAAGATTTGATCGTCACTTAATATTTTATTATATAATTTAAATTCATCGAAATAGCCCCTGAAGTATTCATCTCCTTGAACTCCAAGTAATGTATCACTTGATATGTCATCAACGAGATTTAAAGCCCCGGATAAGACAAGATCCTGTTTAATCCCATTTAAATAAATATTAACAATTCCTTGATTATAGGTAACTACAATGTAATTCCAACCATCGGTTAACATCTCACTTGTTGTATAACTTCCCCAAGTAGTTGGATTAACAAATTTTATTCTATTGTTTTCATCAATCCTTATTTCATAGCCAGAAACACCAGATACTTCCTTACTAACTAGCTTTTGAACACGTAAAAAATCCATTGTATATAGCCAAAAGCTCCATGTATATGACCCTTCATTATCAAAACTAGTAGTTGCAGTATTTGGAATTGTTGCAAAATCTTGATTTGAATCAAATAATAATGCACCAGAACCATCATAACCATCTGTTGCCAACCATCGTGTAAATAAATTTCTAGTTCCTTTGTTAAGGTACGTAGAATAATCACGTAATAAAAGTCTCAAAGACCTTTCAAATGGCATATTAATTACAGAATCTGAAATACCATTATTTCTAAAATCATAAACATGATAGATACTATCTCCGTCTAAATCAAAGTCTCCTTGAGGAAGACAAACAAGGTCTCCATTTTCTAGGCTTAGAATAGGCTTTCCAGTTTGTGGCGCGCTGTCAGCAAGAACAAAACTACAGAGCAATATAAAAATAAATCCAAACATAAATTTTTTCATTTAAATCATCTCCCTTTATTTTTTAATTAGGATATATTAAAATTTATTTAAATAGAATTAAGATGAAAAATAAATAATTAAAAAATTAATATGTATTATATAGTTTTTAAATTATATAATTGTTACTAATCTTTTCAGTACCATCTAAATACCAATCATTAGGTGTAATTGCACAAGTCCATGTTCCAGAAGCCAACTCTTGCGAGGCTAAAATATTATGTTTCATTTGGTATTCATTAGTTATTTCTTGTTGACTTAATATCCTATTATATATTCTAATGTTGTCTAAGACTGCATGCAATACTTCATCGCTTGCTGCGCTTATGTACATATTACGTGTGTTATCAGAAACAAATGTTGAAGGATAACCATTCCAACCCATACTGAAATCAATTAATGTTTGTTCAACACTATTAATGTATACCTTAATTTGGCCATTGTTGTAGGTTACAACTACATGATACCATTGATCCATTTGTAAGGGATATTGTGCTGTTAAATAATTTGTGTAATCATATCCTGAAACAAATTCTATCATATTTTCACTGCTTAACCTTATGTCATAACCTCCAATATGGGAGCCTTGTTTTGTAATTATTTTTTGATCTCTGTTTAATTCTCCTGGTAATATCCAAAATTCCCATGTATATGTTCCTGCAGAATCAAATGCTAATGAAGGTGAGTTTATAATTTCTATCTCTGCGTTTCCGGCATTAAAGTAATATGCTCCAGACCCATCAGGACCAGCTGTAGTTAGATACTGAAGATTATTAGTAAGACCGTTATTTGTGTAAGTTGAATAATCTTTAGCACTATTTTCGAACTGCATATTTAAAACATTAAGAGATGCTCCATCCCTTCTAAAATCGTAAATATGATATATATCATTTGTTTCAAGATCAAAATCTCCCACAGGAAGACATTTTAAATCACTTCCATCTAAGCTAAGAATTGGTGTTCCTGTTGATGGTGATGTATTTGCTGCCACTAAAATTACGCTAACTATCATGACTAAAATTATAATTAATATTTTTTTCATTATACTGCCTCCTATATTTTGTCACTTTTAAAATACAATGTTAGCATTTAAAAATTCCTATTCTAGAAAAAATATTATAAAAATTAAATGTTAAAAAACTTTATATACCACAAATAACCTAAAACTTAAAAATACCAAGTAAAGGAGGTATTAGAAAAGATGAGGTGGTCAATAAATCAAAATAATCATGATGAGTCTGAGCGAGAACTTGTTTTTGATGATGATGAATTTGAAAGAGACCAAGATTTGATAGATCTAGACGATGATGATCCTTATGATAGTGATAGGGGAATGAGTACACAAGAAGAAGATATAGAAGATGAATATTAGTTACTTTTTTAATCTTATTCTTTTTTTTATTTATTATGCAATATATAATATATCATCTTGAAAAAAAGCTCTATCCATGGGTATTGATAGAATATATACAGATCTCGAAATATGTTGGGAAAAATAATCTTATTTTTATGAATATAAAAAAAGATGAAAAAAATATTCTTAAAAAATTTGGAAAGGTTAACAATAATTTAAAGATTACTAATGCAGTTATCCTTGACCCAAAAGCAAAAAAACATTTAACTATTAAGGATAAAAAATTCTCATATTGCATCTTTGGAGGAATACTTGGTGACAATCCGCCACAGAATAGAACAAAAATCATAACTAAATTACATCCATCTTTTAAAAAAAGAAATTTAGGAAATAAACAAATGTCAATAGATACTGCTGTCCTAACAACAAAACTAATTCTAAACAACAAAAAAATAGAGTTTATAGATGACCCAGAAATTGAACTTGGAATATATGAATCTGTGATTCTTCCATATAGGTATATTAAAAGAAATAATAAGCCAGTAATAGCAAAAGCTTTATTGAAATATTTAAAAAAAAAGGAAGACATATGAAAATAGATTTACATTTACATACAAACAAAGATAAAATGGATCGGATAAAATATTCTCCCTATGAACTTATTGATTTTATGGCTAAAAGAAATTATGGAGTTTTGGCTATAACCCACCACAATCAGATATATTTTAATGAAAATCTTAAAAGATATGCAGAAAAAAAGAAGATTCTTTTAATTTCAGGTATAGAATTTAGGATTAATTCTCATGATATATTAGCCTATAACATTACAGAAGAAGATGTTAAAAAAGTTAAAAAATTAAGAGATGTTAAAAAGATAAAAAGAAAAAATACACTGATTATAGCTGCCCATCCATATTATCCTATTTATGGATTAAAAGAAGAATTAGAAAAAAATATTGATTTGTTTGATGCTATTGAATATTGTCATTGGTATACTAAATATAATAATAAAGGGAATGAAAGAGCTGTTGAAGTTGCTAAAAGATATAATTTGCCTTTAGTTGCTAACTCTGATTGCCATAGGTTTATGCAGGTTGGAACAAACTATACAATTTTAAATTGTGAAAAGAATGTTGATGCTGTGATTAAGGCTATAAAAGAAAATAAGATAAAGATATATACAAAACCATTGTTAATAAGAAAATATATTAATATTTGGTTTTATATAATAATTTCTGTTCTAATAAAGCATTTAAAAAAGATTGTTTCTAATCCTTAACATTTTTATACTATCTCCAACAGGATCAGGGCTTTCATTGATTACAGTGACATTTAACTTATATTTTTTAATTGATTCAAATAATTTCTTAACTTGATGCATATCTGTTAATTTATGACTTTGTTCACCTTTATTAGTAAAATTTATTCCTGAAAAATGTGCATGTATTTTTCCGTTTAGTCTACTATTTATCTCATCAAAATCAATTTTACCTAAGCCTCTAGCATATAAATGGGCATAGTCTATACAATAACTACAACCAGTTTCTTTGTACAATCTTAATATTTCATCCAAATCACCAAAAACATTTATCTTTCCCATTGTTTCAGGAGCTAATTCAACATGCCATTCTTTTTTTTTAATTATTTCTAACATTTCAGAAATAGAACTACTAATAATTTCAAATGTTTTCTTTTTGTTTTCTTTGATATAATAACCAGGATGAAAAACTATTTTTTTTGCGCCTAGATAATGCCCTCTTTCACAACTATCTAAAATTCTTTTCATAGAAGATTTTCTTTTTATAGAATCTTCGGAACCTAAATTAACATAATATGGTGCATGAACACTTAATTCCATTCCTAGTTTTCTAGCCTTTTCTCCGACTTTTTTAGCTAATTCATTATTCATTTTAACACCCCTAACAAATTCAATCTCACAAGCATCTAAACCCTTGTTTTTAATCAAATCTAAACCATTTAAAGAATCCCCGCCTGTACCTGCTGGTCCAATTAAAATTGTCATGAAAGAGAATTAGTTTGTTTCTTAAAAAAAGTATCCATTTAAGCTTTTAATAATAACAACATAATTAAAATACCAAAAATAATTCCAAATAATTGAATAAAAATTTTATTTAAATTATCTTCTTTATTCAATTCTGGAATTAAATCAGAAGAAGCAATGTAGATAAATCCTCCAGCTGTTATAGGCAACAAATAATATCCTAGAGTCTTAAGATCTAAAACTATAACTAATATTACCCCTAAAAAGGCAAATAAAGATGCAACAAAATTATAGAATAAAGCCTTTAATTTTGAAAACCCTGCGAAGATTAAAATACTAAAATCTCCTATTTCTTGTGGGATTTCATGCAAAATAACAGCTAATGTTGTGCTAAACCCCAATGGAATAGAAACTAAAAAACTTCCAGCAATCATTAAACCATCAAAAAAATTATGAAAAATATCTCCAATTAAATTCATAAAACCAACAGGGTGGGGATGATCTTTAGAGGTTTCAAGATGACAATGTCTCCAGCATATAATTTTTTCTAAGATAAAGAAAAATATAATACCCAATAAAACAAATAAAGAGCTAGTTAGAACATCTCCATTATTAATTGCTTTTGGGATTAAATGAATAAAGGCATTTCCTAATAAAGCCCCTGTAGAAAAGGCTATGAAAAAGAATAGTATTTTTTTAACAAAGGATTTATTTAGACTTATAGTAAAAACACCTATTAAGGAGATTAAGCTAACTAGAAAAACACTAGTTAAAGAATATAAGAAGATTTGATTCATAGTAACAGAAAAATAAATTATGATTTAAAGCTTGTTATTATATTAAAATATTAGGATTGTACAGAACAATATTCAAAAGACTTTTAAACTCTAAAAAATTAAAATTCTTATGACAAAATTAGTTGGAGGCCAGGCAGTAATAGAGGGAGTAATGATGCGAAATGAGGATAATATAGCTATTGCTGTTAGAGATCCTAAAAAAGAAATACAAATAAAAAGATTAAAATTACATATTCCTAAAATTAAAATTCCTATTGTTAGAGGAATTATAAATTTAGTTTATATGATGTATATTGGAATAAAATCTTTAAATTATTCCTCTAGTATTGCTTTAGAAGAAGAATCAAAAAAACAAAATCCTTTCTTGTCAATAATAATATTAATAATTGGTTTAGGCTTAGCTATTATTTTGTTTAAATTTTTACCTCTAGGTGCTGCGGAAATAGTTGATAGAAATTTTGAAATAAATAATTATTTTTATAATATAATTGATGGTATAGTAAAAATTATTATATTTATTGGATATATATTACTGATTTCTAGAATAAAAGATGTTCAAAGGGTATTTCAATATCATGGTGCAGAACATATGGCTGTGAACGCCTTTGAACATAATGATCTTGAAAATGTTAAAAACTATTCTATAGTACATAGGAGATGTGGAACTACATTTATCTTTTTAGTATTATTTATTGCAATAATTGTATATATGTTTATCCCTAAATATTATTCTTTTGGATTAAAATTAGGTCTAAGATTGTTATTACTGCCATTAATTGCTGGAATTAGTTACGAGATTTTAAAATTAGCTGGAAAATATGAAAACTGGTTTTTTAATATGTTAATTGTTCCAGGTTTGTTGATTCAGAAGTTAACTACAAAAGAACCAACTGATGATCAGATTGAGGTTGCTGTTAAGGCCTTGAAGGTTGTTATTTAAATAATGTTATTCTTGCACAAAATGCAATTATTATAAAAAAGCAATAATTTTTAAAGATTAGTTGCCTATGCAATATTTAGAATCAGATATTCAAAATATTTTAAAATTAAGTGATAGAACTTCTTCTGCTAAGTCTGAAACATTTGAAAGATTAAGACAGGAAAAAATATGAAGTGGAAATTTCAATGATGACATACGATTCAAAGGTTATCTACAGGTTTTATGATTATTGTTTTGTCCGAACTACATTTGATTTTAACATGTATCATTTACACATGCTATTTTTGTTGCAATAGTAGAGGGACCCCTTCTATGTACACAAGGGCCATCTTTTATAGAAAAACCAATATTTTTCAAATTTTCTCTAACAGTTCTAGCACAAGAATAAGTCGTTAAAATACCACAATTCATCATTACCCTTTCTATCTCTTTAAAAAAACCTAAACTCCATAACTCAGGATTTTTACCAGGAGAAAAAGGATCCAAAAAAATAATATTAAAATAATTTGATGGTAAACTTTTAATGGTTTTCGTTGCATCTCCCAAAATTATTTTTTTATTTTCAAAATCCTGTAATAAAGCCATTTTTTTAATTATATTATAATATTTTAAGGAGGGATTTAAATCTTGAATCTTTTGTAAAACAATATTATCTGCTTCTAAGCCAATAATTTCTACATCCTTGCCAAATATCTCTAGTGCAGCAGCAGAATTATATCCAAGACCAAAACAAATGTCTAATATTCTAGGATTTTTAATATCAAGGCAAGGCTCAACAAATTTTTTAAAAGATTCCTCTATTGCCCCAGATTTTGAATGCATACATTCTGCATAATTCTCATTATAAAATGTTAAAGATCCATCAGATGTTTGTACTTCTTTAAAGTAATCTGTTAATTTAAGCATAATAATAGATAATCAAATAAAAATATAAACTTATTTCTTAATATAAACCACATGGGTTGGATAAGGTATTTCAATTTTAGCATTGTTTAAAGCATCATATAACAAACAATTTGCTTTATCTTTTACCTTCATTCTTTCATCAGGATCTTTAACCCAAAAATAAAGTTTAAAATGTAAGGAAAAATCTCCCATTTCAATAAAACTAACAGATGGTGTTGGTTCTTTTAAGGATTCTGGGATCTCTTTTAAAATGCTTAAAGCAATATCTTTTACTTTTTTATGGGAAGCACCATATGCAACATTAAAAGAAATTACAACTCTAACCTTCAAGTCTGGTTGCATATAATTTTGAATTTTAGTATTAGATAAAACACCATTTGGTATTGTAATTAATTCATTATCAAATGTTTTTATTCTTGTGGTTCTTAATCCTATCTCTTGAATTTGTCCTGTTTCACCCTCTGCGACAATATAGTCTCCAACTTTAAAATTTTTATCTAAGATTAAAGCAATTCCACCAACAATATTCGCTAAATAATCCTTTACAGCAAAACCAATGGCAATACCAGCAATTCCCAAACTAGCTAGCATGGGTGTTATATTTATACTCCATTCTTGTAGAATAACAATAAAAGCCAAAATAAACAGGGTAATTTTAACAAATTTATGAACCATGGGTAATAATTCATCATCAAGCCTAGATTCTGTCTTTTTAGCGAATCTTTTACCCCATAGATCTAATAAAATATTTATAATTAAAATTAAAATATAAGTCCCAATCAGGATTAAAATTGAATTAATTCCATGTTTTAAATAAATATCTGCTTTTTCGTTAAATTCTAAGGATTTTATAATAATTTTTAGACCAATTAAAGATAAGATTAAGATTATTGGTTTTTCTAGTTTTTCAATTAAAATGTCATCAATCTCTGTTTTAGTTCTTTTTATTATCTTTTTTATTATTTTTTTCAATATAAATAAAAATAATTTTATTAGAATCACAACTATTAATAAAATACTTAATGCCTTCAAGTATTTATTTAATTCTATATATGTTAGAATAATCATCAAGATTTCTTTTATCATGGTTTTTCTGAAAGAAAAAAATATTTAAGATTTACGCCGGGACTGGGATTTGAACCCAGATATCCTTGCGGAAACAAGCTTTCCAGGTTCGCATTTTTTGTATCTACAAAAAATCTTGCGCACTACCAGGTTATGCGATCCCGGCACAATTAAGGATAAAAAATAGCTTTTTTAAACCTTTCTAAAATAAATATATAACTACTAAATAGTTTTAAAAAAAATTTTTATATATGATAAATTTATTTTTTTTATAAAACAAAGGATTAATCGGCTGACCAGGAAATGGTCATCGAAGGTTACCACTCATAGGCAACCAGCTTAGTCATGGTGACTGGACTATACCTCATCAAGAATTAGTTGCAAGTGAAGTTCAAACCACGATTGTGAATTATCAATGTTGAAATGAAGTTGAGCTGACTTTTAGATATAGTCATGATTCATGCCGTGTCCAGATTTGTTAAAAAAAGAAGAGTGAAAAATGGTATGTCCAAAATTAATTAAAGGAACTTGTAAGATACTAAGGGTAAAATGTGAAAGACCTTATTTAACCAAAATGATTTTATGGGGTAGATGTCCTACTTTGAAAAAATTAAAATTAACTAAACAACCAGTAATTATAAAAAAGAAAGTTAAAAGAAAAGTAGTAACAAAAAAGAAGGTTTCTAAAAGAAGAAAATAATAATTTTTAAATATTTTATCCGAGAGAATATATAATTGTTCTTGCGGATTAATTTTAGATAGAGATGAAAATGCAGCTAGAAATATACTAAAAAGTGCAAAAAGCACTTTTGGTATACCAAAATCTTCAGAGAAGATTTTTAGTATAATTAAGTACGGAAGGCTAGGAATTAGCCTTAATGGAGAAGAAACCAATACTCAATCAAATGAGCAAGTGTCTTCTATGAAATTAGAAGCCTATCCTTTTAAGGGTGGGTGATTCACAAAAAGATGATTAAGAGAGATCACCCATTCTTTCAAATATGTCAATAGTTGGATCATCCCATTTATAATCTTTACGTTCGCTTAAAAATTTGAGATTGGGTTTACGTTTTGTATGTAAAAATTCACTTTGTAAGGTTAATACACTATACATAGCGAAAAGTATTGATTCACGCATATAATCATAATCAGGTTTATATTCTGGGATATATAATCCTCTCACTGCAAGACGATCATTTAAATCTGCTTTTGTTCGTAATTGTGGTCCTTCAACTGCATTTAAAGCGTGCTGCAAAAAGAAACGAACATTTTTAACAATAAATTCAAATAATGCTGGTTTGCCCATCATCTTTTCAGGATATGTATATGCCCAATTTAATGCTCCTGAAATGGTTTTTAATTTAATATACGCTTGAGAAATCCCTCGTTCAATTACTTCATCTTGTTTTACTTTAATAAAAGGCATTTCACCGTATAATACTTTAGTATGTTGCAAAAATTCTCGCGAATCATGTAAAAAACGAATAAAACGCAATATATAGTTATCATTTTCTGGAAAAAGATGAATACCTAGGTGTTTTATATCTTCGCCATGTAAATTATTCCCTTCTATAACTCTTTGCTCAAGTATAGCAGGACAAGTTCCAGCGAGAATATGTTGTGCTTTTTCAACATTTCTAACACAAACCCAATTATCAAAATCAGAATAAGCTTTTGGATCATCTGTTCTTGCAGCTGAGCCATATAATAAAATACCTTTAAGATCATCCCCTAATTTCCTTTTTAGCCAATCAACATAAACAAAACGTTCACGTAAGTCTTTGTTTGAAACTTCCTGTCTACGAACACGTGTTTCATACATTCGTTCACCATGGGGAATTTCTTCTACAAACTCAATAAACATTTTTTTAATAGCAATTAAAGTATTATCCCATTTTGTAGGATTTTCAAAATCTCCACCAAATAAAAATGGATACATAGCATCACGATCTTGAATATGTTGATGTAAACGACCTATATTATAAAGTCTATTTACTAAATGAATTTTATTAATTACTCCACCATAATCCTTTCGATTATGAATAATAGCAGCGTCAATTGTTGCTGATTTTGCATCTAATTCTGATTGCAATTGTAACAATACTCTTTCTGCTTCCGGCTTCCAATCTCTTTGTAAGCCAAAATATTCACTAATCTGACTTTCTGGTATATCTTTGGTAATCATATTAAATGTTGTTGGAACGTAATCCATAAACCCGCGAACAACATCTAAAGACCAAGGTGTAACCAATGTTTCGTCTGTAGAACTAGCTAATAGTTGTTCTAAATCTTTAATTGTTGGAACGCTACCTGTAAGAATTAATTTAACATTTTGATATCGATTCTCATAAGGTAAACCAGATATTTTATTATATTCTCCTAACGCTTCGTATATTATTTCAGTCATCTATCTTCTTTTCCTTTTAAAAAACTACAAAAAATTGTTTATAATCATTATTATACTAAAAAACATTAGTTTAAAAGAAGACTAAAAATTATGAAAAATTATTTATATAAGTACTTATAAGATTATTTTGTGATTACAATACCATCTTTAGAGAACTTATGTTCAAGACTTTCTCAACAAAAATTAGACTGGGAAAGAATACTAGAAAGATTTAAAAATTTGTCTCAATATAATCCAAATAAATATTTATCAGGTGTACAATATTCTCATGAATTTAGTGAAATTTGTTTAGATCTTTTTCTAGAGGAACTAATTACAGAAGGTGTACCTATAGAGTTAGTTCGATATTCAGAAGAAAATCCCCTAATTAGAGGAAATTATAGATTATTTAATAATAATAGGGGAAGAATAATAATCACTAATAAAACGAATAACTATGAATTTGATCAAATAGCTATTTTAGATGAAATCCCAATGGTATTTGAAATAAAAAATAGAAAATGGAACACAGGAATATCTCGTAATCGAAGATTAAAAAATGGAACCTATAAAAAAGAGAAAAACGATTCTATAATAAATAATTTAAGGCATGAAGTCTATGAAAGAAAATTAAAACCCGTAAAAAAAGTATTTGGAAGAGATGTTGGTTATATAATAATAATACCAGCAGATCTATATATATTACATGTTCAAAATGAATCACAATCAGATGTTGTACATAATTTTTTACAACAGAATGGGCAAATTGTACCTTTTTATATGGGTAGATTAAAATTTCATGAAGATGTAATATCGCAAATTAGAAAATGGAAATTTCCTCTCAGAGAATAAGTTTATTTTCTGCAAAATATATTCTTTTCATAATAATTATATTTATAAAATCTAATTAAAATTTATAAGTAATGACTAGAACAATTGCATATAAAGAAGAGAATGGTACTGAATATAAAATCTCATATTCAGAAGAATTGCAATTAAAACATTTAAAAGCATTACAAAAACAAACACAATGGCTTAAAAAGAATTTTTACGCGAAACTTGTATTAGTAACAATTTTGGGCATATTAACTCTAATCATTCTATATACACTTTATAGATTAGATTCTGTAGACTTTTTTACAGCAGTTCTTTATAGATAGCTCTTTCTTTTTCTATTGTTGTAAAAGCACCATGCCCAGGATAAACTTTAATATTTTCATCTAATTTTAATAATTTTTTCAAGCTAATTTTCATTTCCTTTTCATCTCCACCTAAATCAGTTCTGCCATACGCCCTATAAAATAAAGTATCACCGGAAAATAAATTATTTTCTATTAAGAAACACAAACTTCCTAAGGTGTGGCCAGGTGTACTAATAACTCTGATTTTATTGCCTTTAAATTCAATAATATCATTATTTTTTAATATTTTATCCAATTTAATTTTTAATCCAAATAAATTTACATCAATATCAGAACCATATATTAAAGCATTAGTTTTCTTTTTTAACAATTCTAAACCGTTAATATGATCAAAATGAAAATGTGTCAAAAGAATATATTTTAAGTCTAATTTATTTTCTTTTAGAAACTTATATATAATCTCAGGTCCTTCACAATCAATTAAAACACATTCATTTTCTTCTATTAATAAATAAACATTTGTTACAATTGAACCCAATTTAAAATCTTTAATTTCCATTGAATATTAAAGTATCATAAAATATATAAAATTATCAGAAAGATTTAAAAGAATTCTTATTAGAATAAATCTATGGATCAAGATTATAAAAAAAAATTAGAAGAACAAGGCTATAGATTTATAGGAGAGCATTCTGCAATAAAGACCTGCGAATGGAAAAAGAAGAGTCTAACGAATAAAGGAGTTTGTTACAAACAAAAATTCTATGGAATTAATTCACATTTGTGTTGTCAGATGTCTGTAGCTGTAAACTTTTGTGATGAAGATTGTATTTTTTGTTGGAGGGAACACAAAAATTTTTCTTTTGAAAAAATAGATGATCCAAACGAATTATTAAAAAATATTCCAAAAGCAGAAAAGTCATTGCTTTCTGGTTTAGGTGGAAATGAATATATAGATAAAAAAAAATTTAGTCAAGCATATAATCCAATACATTTCGCTATTTCCTTAACAGGAGAGTCAATTTATTATCCAAGAATAAATGAGTTAATTCAAGAAATTCATAAAAATAAAGGAACAACATTCTTAGTAACAAATGGACAGTCTCCATCATTATTAAAAAAATTAACTCAGCCAACACAATTGTATATATCATTAGCTGCTAATTCTAAGGAAATGTTTAACAATATTTGTAAACCCTCGAGAAAAAATGGGTGGGAGCTGTTGATCAAATCATTAGATCTTCTTAAAGTACTAAAAACAAGAACAACCATAAGATTAACCCTAATCAAGGGAATAAATATGACAGAACCAGAAAAATATGTTGAAATTTTAGAAAAAGCCTCACCTAAATTTATTGAAGTAAAGGCGTATATGAGGGTTGGTGCATCAAGAAATAGATTAGATACAAAAAATATGCCATTACATTCAGAAATAAAAGAATTTGCAAAAGAAATATGTAAATATAGTTCTTATAGAATAATTGATGAACAAAAAGAATCAAGGGTTATTCTTCTAATGAAAGAAAATAAAGATAGATATTTAAATATATATATTTAAACATGTAAAAGAATATAAATAGCTTTAAAAAGCACTTTGCAGTGATAACATATGTTTGAAAAATACTATAAATCGTATAAATATACAAGAGCTATATTTTCAATTATGTCCGGATTAATAGGTTTTGATTCTTCACTTAGTTTAGCTCAAAAAAAATTTCAGCCAGAGATACCATCAGATTTTCCTTCTTTATATGAAACTCATTTTCGTGATAATATAATACCTTATGTTAAATGGGGAGTAAGCGCTCCATGGTTAAATGAATGTAAAGAAGCTATCAATATCAGTGAGAAGGATCCGAGAATTGTTTCAAAAATCGAAGAAATTTTTAATGTATTAAAACCGCAAATTGAAAGAGAAAGCGGATCAAGTGGTGTAACGTTTAATTATGGTACCAATGTATCTGATGATAGTTTAAGTAATATGATTTCAGATAAAAGAGAGGTTGTTAAAGGTACCTCTACAACAGCAGATAATAGAACAAAAGTTACTGTAATTGAGGATAATCCTTCAAAAGTAATTATTATAAAAACAGAAAGACTTCTTGAAGAAGAATTAATGATTGGAGAAAAAGTTAAGGGGGGTTTAGATGAAGATAGTGAAGAAGATCTGCTTGAACAATTAAAAGATATAGAAGAAGGTCCAGAGGCTTATGAAAAAATGTTTATAGATCGATCAGGAGAATATGATTATATACGAATAACAAAAAAAACTATTCCAGCTAATCTTTATGCACGTAGAGGAGATACAGCTTCTAGAACATTTATTGCAAGTGATTTTGTTCGTAGAGAATGTGTTGGTATAAAAAGAGAAGCATTTAAGTTAGCAGCTCAAAGAATCTGTAATAATGTTTTAGAAAAATATCCTATATTAAACAATGCAATTAGTGGAATCTTAGATAATCTAGCACTTTCCTCAGAACAAACCACACAACAATGTATAGAATTAGAAACTGAACAAGAGCAAATGGCTAAAGATGCAATGGGCTCCCTTGAACCAGGAATTTTTACATCTAAATCAGAATACAGTTTAGCGACGAGAATAGGCAGATCAAAAACTAAATCTTATGGAGCAAAAAAAGAAACACCAAGAAAAACAACTATAAGGACACCTAGTGTTTCTTTGAAAGAAAATAAAACATATTTTTATAATCATAGTGCAGAAGCTACTGTTATTATACTTGAAACAAATAACAAACCAACAAAACTTAATCTACCTTCTTCATTTATAACAGAAGCCAGAAAAAATGGAAATATAGAGATAACTGCTGCAACTGATTATAAAATAGAAGATGGAAAATTAATAATTGATGGAGCTATTGCATCAACAAGGGGTAGTAAAACAAGAAAAATGTTTGATGGTGCATATGCTAGGTCTTTGGAAAGTGTTATTCCTTCAAATATTGTGGGTACATCAGATCAATTAATTTCATATCAATATACAACAAGGATAGATAGAAGATCAATTGCTAATCAAGAAAAAGAACAAGGTAGAAGAGTTGGTATTTGGGGAAGATATGGCAAAAAAGAATTAGAATTAAGTACAAGAAGCAAAGATGTAAAGGCTATTATAGTTTCAACTTATTTTAATAAAGGAACTAAAGAATCAGAAACTAATTATTCTTCTAGATTTAATAAAATTGCATCATATACGAATCAAAAACATAATTATTCTTATGGCATAGATTTAGAACAAAGAATAATATAAACCTTTAAATATCCTCTTACTTTTTTTAAATTATGAAAATTTATTTAGATAATGGAGCAACTACTAAGGTAGATAATAAGGTTGTAGAGGCAATGCTCCCATTTTTTGAAGAAAAATATGGCAATGCATCTTCATTGCATATATTTGGCCAAGAGGCATATAAATCGTTAGATGGAGCAAGAAAGACAATAGCTGCAAAATTAAATGCACAATCAGAAGAAATAATATTTACCTCAGGCGGTTCAGAAGCGAATAATCTAGCAATAAAAGGAATAATAAACAGAGAAGACCATATAATTACTGTAAAAACAGAACATCCATCTGTTCTTAATACAATAAAAGAATTAGAAAAACAAGGGGTAGAAACAACATATTTAAATGTCACAAAAGAGGGTTATATTGATTTTAATGAATTGATAGCATCATTTAAAGAAAATACAAAATTAGTATCTATAATGCATGCAAATAATGAAATTGGTGTAATTCAGGATATTAGAAAGGTATATAATCTATGTAAAAAAAAAAAAATTATCTTTCATACAGATGCAGTTCAATCCTTTGGTAAAGCCTATATTTCTTCAGAGGATGCAGATTTAATCTCAATATCTGCTCATAAAATTCATGGTCCAAAGGGGGTTGGTACTTTATATGTTAAAAAAGGAATTAGATTAAAACCACAGATATTTGGGGGTGATCAAGAAGGAAAACAAAGGGCTGGAACAGAAAACATTCCTGGAATTGTTGGTTTTGCGAAAGCAACAGAATTAATAACAGAAAAAGAAATCAAACAAATGGAATCATTAAGGGATTATTTTATTAATGAATTATTAAAGATTAAAGATACTAAATTAAACGGTCCAAGAGAAAGATTATGTAACAACATTAATATTTCTTTTAAATATATTGAAGGAGAGGCTATCTTAACACTCTTAGATTTCGAAGGCATAGCTGTTTCTACTGGTTCTGCTTGTTCTTCAAAATCATTAGAACCATCTCATGTATTAAAGGCATTAAACCTAAATCAGAAAGAGATTCACGGAACAATAAGATTTACTATATCAAAATTTACAACCAAAGAAGAATTAGATTATAGTATAGATAAAATTAAAATGGTAGTTGAAAAGTTAAGGAAGATAAGTCCATTAAGAGGAGATAAAGATGTATACAGATAAAGTTATTGAGGAATTTAAGAACCCTTCAAACCTTGGTAAATTAGAAAATGCAGATGCTAGAGGAGAGGTAGGGAATGTAACATGTGGTGATATGTTATATGTTTATATTAAAGTAAAAAATAATAAAATTACAGATATCAAGGTAGAAACCTTTGGATGTGTAGCTGCTGTAGCAACTTCATCAATGTTAACTAAACTAGTAAAAGGAAAAACCTTGGAAGAAGCTGAAAAAGTAACAAAAGAACAAATTGCTAAAGAATTAGGTGGACTTCCACCAATAAAATTGCATTGTTCAACCCTGGCAGTAGATGGTTTAAAAAAAGCCATAGAAAATTATAGAACTAAAATGCAACCATCCTAAAAGCATCAATAAATAAACTTTCAATATTATCTTCTTTAATAACAGAAGTATAAATCCCACTTCTAGAATTAAAACCAGGCATATCGTCTGATTTAGGATCTTGAAAATCATAAATACACATGCTATTATTTCTTTTTTCTTCAATGCTAGGAAACAATGTTGGAATTGAGCCTTCAGAAATAAGAACACTATAAAAAGGAACGTACTCTGGAACAGGTATCTTTTCTAAATTTTGAACTGCCATACCACCCAATCTGTTGAATCTATATCCTTCTTTATTCATATTTTCTCCCAATACAAAAGTATAATCTATCAGAAACACATCATCTTTGCTTTGTATAAAGGCTTCTAATGATTTAAAACAAGCTAGAAATTTATAATAAGTTACTGAAGATACTCTATTATTCTTTTTTTTAATTTGTCTTAGCCATAAATATCTTTCTTTATTCTGACTAAAAATATCAAAAACAGTTAAAATAAAATTAGTAATAGACTGTTTACGGAGAGTTCCAATATTTTTTATAAATTTAATCTCAGTTTCTTTATTATCATAATAAAGATTATATTGTTCATCAGATAAGATTTCCATTTTCTTAACTTACATGTAGCAAAAAACTATTTAAATTCTTCTAATCCTTTTTGTCCAAAACAATTATTAAAGAAATCACATCTTCCTCTGCCCCAATCACAGAGTTTAGTAATGTTTCTGGGATAATCTGTAATTCTATTGCTTAAAGTACAAATCTTAATCTCTTCACATGCCATTTTAGCTTTTAATAATAAATTACGATCTACATCTATTATTATTTCTTCACCAGATGCTAAAAAGTAAATTCCTACTTTTTTTGGTAAAATATTATGTTTTTCTTGATACATTAAAGCATAGAGCCCAAGCTGTAACATATATTCTGGAGTAATACTTCCGCTCTTTGAGGTTTTATAATCCATTAAAACTACATCACCAGAAAAATCATGAATAGCATCAATATAACCCTGAATCTTATAAGTATCAGAAACATAATATACCTCTGTTTTAGGCCTTATTTTATTAAAAGCATCTCTTAAACTTAAATTATTTTTTAATTCATTCATAATTTTCTTAGAAAAATTTGCAGCAAAATTATTCAACATAAATAAAGACTCATTATAAAATGTTTTAACTTCTCCATTTTCCAGACCTAATCCCTTTAAACTCTCTAATTTTTCCATCCAATAATAATTAAATAAATTAAACAAAATTTCTTCAAATTTAGCATTAAAATTCTCTATATCTTCTAATTCTATATTAAAGAAATCTTCTAAAACTGAATGGACAATATTCCCCCTAATAGTATGTATTGTTGGTTTTGTATCTAAACCCAAAATATAATGATAATAATATTTTCTAGGACAGTTTCTAAATGTGTTAATTGATGATGGAGATTCGTATTTTCTTACAATTTTTACCACCTTTTATGAAGAAATCAGTTATAAACCATATATAAATATTGCGTGTGTTTGTCTAATATAATTAATTTACAGGAATTACTTCAACAAAATGTTTAATCATAAAACTAGAACATTGATTTTCTTCTAAATTACTAAGATCTTGGATCATGTGCAACGTCACAACAAAATCAGAATTTTCAATAGGGTTGCCTAAACAATGGCTATTGCTTAAATCTAACCCATTGGATATCTTCATCTCATTTAAAGAATTATACCTACTAATGATTAATAACAAATTTCATATTTTTTTTTAAATATTTTGTGTGTATTTGTTAAGTGCATACATATCATTTAAAAATAACTACAAAGTAAACTTTGTAATTTCATCAATTATAATTTAATCCAAAAAGCTTATGTTCTAATCCAGCAAACATATGAACCTTTTTTTCTAATGATTCTTCATGTGTTTTTCTAATATAATCCGTTAAATGTAACAATATACACCTGTTAAAATATTTATCGCCATTTAAATCTTTAACAGCCACATCTAACCTACACATGTCATTATGTAGGTATATTAATGCCGTATCATATATATCAAATATGCCATCTAATACAGTTTCAATCTTTTTTTCTTCTAAACCGCCAAATCTCTGCCAATCAAACCATGTTTCTGCTATATTATCTAATATCCTCTTATGTGTCGTAGAATAAGCATAATATACATTTTTTATTTGCTCATGTAGATTAACTAAATTTAATTCTATTCCCCTAGAATCCACAACTTCTTTATCATAATCCTCAATTATTTTTGGTAAATCTAAAGTAACTAATCTTACTAAAAAAAGATCTAACCTTCCTAAATCAGTTTGATATAACAACAATTCTTGTTTTACACTCATATTTTATCACCATGTATAATAAGGTTATTCAAGATTATAATCCTGTTTATTAAAATTTATATAAGATATATATTTACATCTCTTCTAATATTTGGATACGGATTTTAATATCTGGATGAGTTGAGAACAATCCAGTAAACCAACCCTTAGTATTTCTAAATGGTGTTGATATAAATAAATGAGCTGTAGCCTTATTTGCATTATCTACTAAAGGATCTGGATCTTGTGATATCTTTCTTAAAGCATCAGCTAATCCCCTAGGATAACGAGTTAATTTTGCTCCATCTGCATCTGCTAAAAATTCTCTTTTTCTACTGATTCCCAATTTAATTAATTCTGCTATTAACGGTGCTAAAATCGCTAATAAAACCCCAACAATTATTAGAACAATCTTTGCATTCCCAGCTTCATCATCTCTTTTTCCAAAAATAAGACTTCTTAAAAGAAAATCACTAATTAGCACAGTAATCCCAACTAAAACTGCTGCTAACATCATAACCTTTATATCTTGATTCTTAATATGTGACATTTCATGCGCAATCACCCCTTCCAATTCCTGCCTATTTAAAACCTTCATTAATCCAGTAGTTACTACAATACATGAATTTTCAGAATTTTTTCCAGTTGCAAAAGCATTTAATGCCGAATCTTCAATAACATAACATTTTGGAATATTTTTCAAACCAGCTGCAAGAGTTAACCCCTCTACAGTGTGGTATAAATGAGGAAATTCTTGTTTAGTTACTGGCTTTGCTCCTGTCATAGTTAAAATCATATTACCACCAGAATTAAAGACAATTATAGTATATATTACAGCAAATATCATTCCAATCACTAAGCCAAAAATTATATTGCCTAAAAAAATCCCTAAAAATGCACTCAATACACCTATCAAACAAAAGAAAATAATAACTAATAATATTGACCTTCTCTGATTGCTTCTTATCTGATCATGTATATTCATAATATTAAAAACAAACGAAAATTAATAAGGTTTTTGATTAAAATTCTATTCCTTCTTTTATAGCTTGCTTAACTATTCCTAGTTGTTTAGATTTTCTTTTGAATTCTTCCGGGGTATAACATAAAACCTCTAGATCTACGTCTCCTTTCCAATAATCTAAAATTAATGGTGCTCTTTTTCTAAATTCTAATTTTTTAAAATCTTTCGAGATTAGGATTAAATCTACATCTGAACTAAGTAAGTGATCATTTCTGGCTCTTGATCCAAAGAGAATTATTTTTTCTACTTTGAATACTTGATTGACATTTTTTTTAAATGTTTTTAGAAATTTAATTATTTCTTCATTTGTGTTTCTAACCATTCTATAACCTCTTGGGCCATTCTTATGTTTTCTTCTACTTCTGTTTTTTTATAGATTAGATAAGGCAGTTCTTCACTGGCATCAGGATATCTAGCTAAATAATAATCTGATGAGAGATTTTTTAAGAATTTGTGAAATTTTTCTGGGATTTTTGCTTCGTTAGCTAGTTTGATTAAGGAGTGTATAGGCCCTGGTGATTCTTTTTTTGTTTCTAAAATATATGCTTTCAATGCTTTTTCTGTGGCTTGTTGACAGTAGAATGATGCAGCGTCATATCTTTCTGTTTTTAATAGAATTTTAGCAGTTTCTAAATCATATTTTGCTTGTTTCCACCAATTTTCTATTTCTTTTCTCATATAATTTTTAAATATTTGAAGTTTTTAAAGATAACTTTTATAAATAACTTCCTGTTTATATCATTATGGTAATTAAAAAAATTGGTGATCATTTAAATAAAATGGTTTATATAGATTCAAGACATATTATGTTTTTTATAGGTGTTGTTTTATTATTTGTTGGTTTAGTTGCTTTTGTTGGTTATTCTGTTACTGGCAAAGTTATAGGTGTTAGTCATACTGCTTCAGAGGTTAAATTAGATAGTGAAGAGTTTCCAAGTTCAGATACAGTTAGAGAGGCTTTGGATGAATTGAAAACTTCTGGTGGTGGTTATGGAGAAGATATTCCGCAATGCATAACTTATTGTCTTACTTCTGAAGGGAGTTATGTTTCTTTGGATAATGGTGCTAATAGTGTTACATGTGCTAATTTGGGTTTTGTTGCAACATTGGCTTATCCAGGTAGCTCTTTTTGTTTAAGTGAGGGAGTACTTTATACTAAGTCATATACCGGGAAATATGTATCTGCTATTGATAGTGCTAATACTGCAGATAGAGCTCTTAATGCAGATCATGCTGATAGGGCAGATCAGGCTAATACGGCTGGTTTATGTACTGTTTATGGTTATGTTAATGGTAATACTTGGATAAATAAAAGAAATGGTGGTGGATGTCCTAGTGATACATTTAGAAAAGACCAGGGAGAAATATATTTTTGTTGTGAGGATGGTGGAATTCTAGGAGAGGAATCAGTCGATATCCCTAATTTTGAATCTGCTTATTTATATTTTTCTGATGATTATCTTGGTTTATATTTTTCTTTAGATAATGATTTAATGCATGATAATGACTTTGGAAATTTTAGTTGTAAAATAAAAAACGAGAATAATGATATGGAATATGAAGTAGAAAATTCTGATCGTGCAGCTTATTTGTATCCAGAAAATGTACAGGAGCTTAATGATGATCATTCTTATGGGGAGCAGGTTTTTTATTTGTACCTTTTAGAGGAGAGTGTGGTGATGGAAGAACTTGAGGTTAGGGGTTATGTTTCTAATGATGACTTCACACTAGAATGTAATCATGAGGATATAGATTTGGAAATATGGGAAGTAAACTCTGTACAGAACTACTTTTGTGATGATGATAGGGAGGATCCAACTGTTTTTGGTCAATATGCAGTTTATTATGATACAGAAATGGGTGATCTCTGTAGGAATATTCAAAAAGTCTCATGAGCGAATTGAATATTATCTTTTTTTCTAAATTTTTTGTTATTAATATTAATTCTTTTAATGTTTCTAATAAACCATTAATTTCTATTTCATATATAATCTAGATTTTTTAAAAGAAACTCAGATAATTGAACAAAAATTAGAAAAAGAAGTAAATATAGAGGTTTTGTCTATAGAAAAATGGAAAAATATAAAAAGGAATGATAGGGTTTTTTATGATAATATAATGAGAAATCATATTGTTTTATATGGAGAAGATTTGATATGAATATTGAAGATTGTTATTTTATTACGAAATGAAGTTATAGATCTTGAAAAAGTAAAAAAATCTTTGAATGTTGCTAGAGAGTTTATTAAGAAAGTTGAAGAAAATTTTGGATTCTTATAATATTGTTTTATTTTGTTCTTACATAGCTATGTTTCTAAGAAGAATGATACTTTTTTTGGTCGTTGTACTCTATTTATATTACTATATTTTTGTTTATAATTATCATAAATGATAATTTTATTAAATTTATTAGTTATTTTTAACTTTTTGTTTTGTTATAGTTAGCTTATTTGATAATTTTATTAAATAAAAAAGTTTAAATAGTTAAAGAATAATATATCTTTATGCAAGCACTTGATTTTTTAAAAAAAATTGAAACTATGAAAACTTCAGTTCTAACATTAAATGATATCTCTAAGATTATTAATAAAAATAAAGAGTATAGTCGTTTGTATATATATAGACTAAAAAAAAGGAATATTATTACGGAGATAGAAAAAAATAAATATACTCTATCTGATGAACCTTATGAGGTTGCTTCTAATTTGATTTTTCCGTCATATATCTCTTTTATTAGTGCCTACTCTATTTATGGTTTGACTACACAAATTCCTAAGACTATTTATATTGTTTCTTCTAAACCAAAAAAATCTTTAATTTTTAATAAGATGACTATTAATTTTGTTGTTTTAAAAAATGTTTTTGGCTATAGAAAGATGATTTATAAAAAGAATTATTTATTTGTTGCAGAGTTAGAAAAAGCTATAATTGATTCTTTATATCTACCTAAATTTTGTCCAATTTCTGAGACTTTTGAGGTTTTAAAAAATAAAATTGATATTGAAAAATTATTAAAATATGCTTTACTGATGAATTCTATTGTTTTGTTAAAAAGATTGGGGTTTTTATTGGATTTGATTAGTATTGATATATCAAAAAAGGTAAAAATTAACAATAGATATGATCTTTTGAATCCTTATTTGAAAAAAAGCAAAAATAACTCAGTTAGATGGAGATTAAATATTAATGAGGTATTGGAATGATAACTAAAAATGAATTAAATAAATATTGTTCAGTTATAGGATTTAATTTAGCACAAGTCGAAAAGGATTATTTACAACATTTATTTTTAATCTTTTTGTCACAATATTTTTCTAATGAATTAATTTTTAAGGGTGGAACTGCTATGCAGAAGATTTATGGTTTGAATAGGTTTAGTATAGATTTGGATTTTACACAAACAAAAGATTTTGATATTAGTTTAATTTCTAAGATAGCTAATTCTTTAACTGATTTTGGATATGAGACTAAATTTGAAGAAGTTAAAAATTTGGGAAAAAATTTTATTTTTAAGATAAAAGGGCCTTTATATGTAAATAGTTTAGTTAGTTTATGTACTCTTCGATTAGACATCAGTTTACGAGAGAGTATTTTGTTAGATCCTAAATTAATTGAAATATTTCCTGTTTATTCTGATTTGAGACCATATAATATTTTAGTAATGGATGAGAGAGAAATTATGGCTGAAAAGGTAAGAACAATAATGAATAGAAGCAAACCAAGAGACATATTTGATTTTTATTTTTTATTAAGAAAAGGTGTTAAATTTGATATTAGTCTGATTAATAAAAAATTAAAATATTATAATCAAAAATATGATTCTAAGTCTTTTTTATTAAAGATTAAAGATATGGAAAATTTATGGTCAAATGAATTGAAGGATTATGTTTCTATAGTTCCTAATTTTGCTGTTATATTTAAAGAAATTAAGAATATTATTTAATTTTATAGAATTATTTTTGACTGGACCTAAATATAATTCTTTGATTTCAGTAAGCTATCTATTATCTTAGTATTGTAATTATTTTGTGATATAATATCTCTATTATTGTTAATATATATTTTCTTTTATTTGACGATGTGTAATTTCCTAATATTTTTTTTATATGGAAAAATATCTTATTGAAATAATGCTTTTAGTTGATTCTTGTAAATAAAATTTATTCATTTAACAATAACCATTTCCATAATGGAATAAACTTAATATTATTTTTTTTTTCCATTCATTTAAAATTTCAAGTATTTTTATTTCTTCTAACATCAAATTTCGATGTTTTACTTGGTATAAAAGTTTAGGTTATATCCTTAAATTTTTAATTTTTTTTAAGTTTATAACCTTTAAATTTGATTTGTTCTTAAGTCTAGAAAAAAACATATTAATGTTATTTTTCGGTTAAATACGCTCTAAAATAAGATTAAATTTATATTATAGTTTTTATTTTTAAAACTATGTTTAAAGAGGTAATATTTATTTTTATAATTAGTATTATATGTGTTAACGCTGGAGAATATTTAGATATAAATATTAGTTATGATAATGGTGTTTATGATTACGAGATTATAGGGTTGAATTATTATGATGTAATAGATAATGAAGGAAATTATGTCTATCAAGTATTTGATTTAAGTAATAATATTGTTGAAATGGATTCTTTTGAATTTGATAGAGAAATTAGGTTTTATTATGAAAATGGAACTGACGAGACTTTTTTGAGGGATTATTATAGTGGTATTTTAAGTGTTAAATATGATAAAAATATTCTGGATATTTTTGTTTATAATGACTCTTTAGATATGATTTTAGAGATTAATTTAGTGGATTATTTTAAGGAAGAAGAAAAAATAATTGAAGAACCAGTTTCTGAAGAAAAGAAATATTTATTGTATATTTTAATTTTTAGTTTAATAATAATTTTAATTCTTATTTTAAGGAATTTAAGAAAAAATGTGTTTATATTTTTTATTTTATTTTCCTTTTTAATTTCTGCTGCTGGGCTTAATTTTGGAGAATCTTTAGGATATGAGACTAATGATTATCTTTCTTTTTCTGGTGATCCAAATGGAGTTAGTTCAAGCTCTTTAAATGATTTAAATGTTATTAATATAGAAAAAGAAGGGGACTTAAAGATAGGAGATAATGAATTTAAGAATATTATTCCTACAGAAAACGGTAAAAGTACATTTACTTTAGATGCTAAGGGTGATTTAGTTGAGGCTGATTTTAAGATTGGTGATCAAGGTGGTGATTATAATATAAAAGGAACTAAATTTTATGCTCCGCCAGGTTCTAATGTTAAATTTAAGGATGGAATAATAACTTTAAATGCTCCAAAGGATTCTGAATTTAAAGAATTGCCTATGTCTGAAAATGGACCTGATATGAAGATTACTGGAGAAAATGTCAAGATTAACCAGTTTAATACATTAAATAAGGGTGAAATTCTGATTAAAGGTAATACTTTTTATACAAAAGATAGTGTAATTAATGGTATTCATGTATACAGTGAACAAGAAACAAAATTATTTTTTGATGGTAATAAACATGGGGTAGATACTAGTTATATTTCTCTTGGAGAAGTGGGGGTTTATACAAATATTGCGAAGGACAAAGGTGATTTTAATCTTGATTTTACAAAGGATTCTTTCTTTAAAGGTGATGTTAAATTTGATTTTGATGATAAAGAAAGTTACTCTTTAAAGATGGAAGATTATGATCCTAACCCAGTGGTTAGATTATATTCAAAATTGGGTGGAAAAACAAAACTATTTAGAATGCAGAACGGTCCAAATATTTTTGATACGTATACAAATCGAGATATACGGTTCGTTAATGATAAATCAAATATTAAAGCTGTTCCTTTTGAGTTTGATATAGGAATTGGGTTTGTTAATTTTGAAGAGGATGGTAGTTTTAACCTAGTTGAAGATCTAATCTCTAAACCTAAATTTTTTGTTGATAAATCTTCTAAAAGATTATTAGAAAAAAAATATAATATAAAATTAAATGGAGATTACAGTAAAGATCAATTATCTTATTTAGGGGATGTATTAGATTCTTCTACTCCTGAAATGAGGGTTGGTTTAAAGGAAATTGTTCTTTACAATAATAAAAATGATCTTTTAAAGGCATGTCATCAATCAGATGAATCTACTGTTGGGTGCATAGGAAATAATGTCGTAGAAGTAACAAGTGATAAATTTTCAGATGATGAATTTTTAGTTCATGAACTATCACATCCATTGATTGAAAAATATTCTAGTAGATATAAAAAAGGAGAAAAAAACCTTTTTAAACAAGAATGGTATGATATTCATAAGGGAAATGATGCTTATCCTAATAAAAAATTGTCTGATGGTTTAGGGTGGAGTGATGAATCACTTTTTGAGGTTGCTTATGGTTATGCTACTCCTTATGGGGCTACTGATTGGGATGAGGATATTTCTGATATGACAACTAAAATTAGAAATAGGCCAATGGAATTTAAGCAACATATATGTGAATATAGTCCGTATACAGGTGTTTATATTGCTTCATTTGATTTTTTAGTAAAATATAAATTTATTACGGAAGAAGATAAACAAAAGGTATTTGAGCAGTGTTAATAAGGTGTGGTTTGAAGAATAAAAATTAAATATAGGCTTCAGGTGTTTCGAATCTTTTTTTAAATGTTTTAACTGCCCTAGTTTCTAATTGGTGCATTTCTCTTCTAGATACTTTATATGCTCTGGCTATTATTGATGTATTTTCATCATACATTATTCTAATTAAGATATCACTTAAACTTGTTAATTTTAATGTTTTTTGAACATCTTCAACCAATTCTTTTTTTTGTAGTACTGTTTCTGGATTTGTTTCTGCTTCTAGGTCTATAATATCATCAATAGCTACGTCTTTTGATACACTTAGCTGATTATTTATAGGGGGATGTACTATTGATCTATTTTTTCTTATATATCTAATTATTTCTCTCATTATAGCAGAGTATGCGAAACTGCTAAAATTCCCTAAATTCGGGTTATATCTATCTACAGCATGGATTAAGCCAATATACCCCTCTTGAATAATATCATCATATATACTAAAATTAGTAAATTTTTTTGCTATAGAATAAACAAGATGTTTGTTAAATAATACCCATTCTTCGCGTTTTTTCTTATCTTCTGTTTGTTTAAATTCATAATAAAACTCCCTATTTTTTGTTTCAAAATAGTCAGTGCGTTTTTCCATTCTCTTAATCTAATAAAAAACTATTTAAAACTTTTGTCATTTAATAGTAATTAAGTATGTTTTATTTTCTCAGAATTAGTAATTATTCAGAATTGTTTATTGAATAAAAATATGTTTTTTTATATGAGAATTAAATTTATTAATTCTTACATATTTTTTATATCATGTTAAAAAGGGGACAAGTAACTATATTTGTAATTCTAGGATTAGTAATTTTAATTATTTTAGGTATTGTTTATTATGTTAAATTTTATATTTTAGAGAGTAAGTATGTTAATATTGTTCCTCAAGATATACAAGCAGTTGATGAATATGTAAAAAATTGTTTGGAACAGACAGTTAAAGAGGGATTAGTTTATTTGGGTGATCACGGTGGTTATTTTATAGAGGAGATACCATATTATTATAAAAATAATGTTAGCTTAATAGAAGAGAATTTTTTGAATAGAGAATTAAACAATTATATTAATTATAGATTAAATTATTGTATTAAAGATTTTTATTATTTATCAGAGTATAATATTCAAGAGAATGGATTTGAAGTAAATAGTGAGATTAATCAAAATGTAAATGTTCTTTTAGATTATAAATTAGATATTACAAAGGCTGATAAAACATATAATTTAAGGTATTTTAATGTTGTTCTTAACTCAAATATCAGTAAAATGTTTGATATAGCTGATTTCATTGTTGAAGATTATGCTTTAAATGGCAATAGAAACTGTATTACTTGTATTTATGACAAAATAGAGGAAACTAATTTTGATTTATATATAAATTATGTTGATGATGGTATATTATATTCTTTAGATAATGGTCAAGAAAATTTTGATTGGTTGATTTTATAGAATTATTTTTTGGACTGCAGAAAGATTTATATATTCTATTTTGCTTAGAAAAGTGAATGGGAACTAAGATTGGCGGTTTAAGGAAGAATACTCGATATAAATTATCAAAGGGAAAGAGAAAAAGGGGAAAGATTAGTATTATAGAATATTATAAAATATTAAATCCTGGAGAAATGGTGTATTTTTTAGCTGATCCAGGGATTCAAAAGGGAATGTATCATCCAAGGTTTCATGGAAAATCTGGAACAGTATTAAAAAAAAGAGGCAAATGCTATGAAATTGAGCTAATTGATGGTAATTTGAAAAAACTTATGATTGTGCATCCAATACATTTAAGGAGGATAAAAAATGGATATTGAAATATTAAAGGAGGTTCCTTTATCTCTAATTGATATAAAAGAAAGATTAGAGGGTTTTAAAAAACAAAAAAAAGAATTAAATTTTAGATCAGTAAAGGTATTGGATCAGTTAAATGAGAATATAAAAATAAAAAAGAAGGATGCTGAACAATTAAAGAAAGAATTAGGTGAATTGAATTTAATTAGAATAAAGGAAAAGAATTTAATTAAGATAATAGATATAATGCCAACTACACAGGAGAGCATAAAATCTCTTTTTAGTGGGGACAATATTACATTAAAACAAGAAGATTTGAGTAAAATAGAAGAAGTAGTGAAAAAATATGTTTAAGGGAGAAAAAAATGGGCAAGGAAGAATATGCAGTAATATTGGATTTTTTAAAACATGGATACCCCTACGAAAACAAACCACTGCACAAAAGAAATCCTATAGCTCAAGCTATAGGTGAAACTTATCTTGTTCTTTTAGAATTAGTGCCAAAGGAAGATGTTTTTTTGCAGCCGTATCAAAAGGTTTATATTGGGGATGGAAAAAGGGATCAAATCCATCATATAGTTGGAAAGGTTCCTTTGTCTAAGTTGACTCAGACAGCGAGAAATGAACTTGAATTTGTATTAAAGGATTTAATAGAAAAAAATTCTAGTAAATTCTTGGATTTTTTTAATCAGGCTGGTCCAATAAATATGAGAAGACATTATTTAGAATTATTACCTGGTATTGGAAAGAAACATATGTTGGAGATTTTGGATGCTAGAAAGGAGAAGAGATTTGAAAGCTTTTTTGATCTAAAACAGAGGGTAACATCTATTCCAGATCCAGAGAAGATTATTGTGAAAAGAATACTTTTAGAATTAGATGGTAACGAGAAATATAATTTATTTGTTGGTCTATAAATTTTAACCAAAATATTTTTAAACAATCTGCTATCTTTAATATTATGATTCGTAAGCTTAAGGTTTTCTTTTTTAATTTAAGGTCAATTTTTAATAAAAAGAAGAATATAAAATTAGGACTTTATGGGCCACCGAACAGCGGAAAATGTGTTACACCAGAAACTAAAATTGTATTAATGAATGGAGAAATTAAAACAATAAAAGAAATATTTGATAGCGTAAACCATAATAATTCATTTAATGAAATATATATTGATGTAAGATCTAAAAATTTAATCATACCAAGTTTTAATACACAAACCTTAAAAATAATTCCAAAACGAGTGAGTTTTGTTTATGCTCAAAAATATAAAGGAAAAATATATAATATTTTAACTAAAGCGGGTAGACAAATAAGAGTTACACCAGAACATCCATTAATCAGGCTTTCAAATAATGGCGTAGAGAATATAAGAACTGGAGGTTTAAAGGCTAATGAATCTATTGCTATTGCAAAAAAGTTATCCTTAGCAACAAACATTATGTTACCCAAATTAATTACTGAAAATTGTTTCAACGTTAATGGCAATATGATACAAATAATATCTAAATTTCATAATCAAAAAGAGATAATTATACCTTCTTACATAGATGAAGATTTAGTTAGTTTTATAGGTTATCTAATTACAGAAGCATATTATACAAAAAGCGTGATTAAATTTAGTAATTCAGACGAATACGCATTAAATCATTTTGATTATTTAACAAAAAAATTATTCAATTTAGAAGCCATTAAAAGAATAAATAATGGTGTGCCTGAAAGAGAATTAAATTCAAGAACATTAACTGATTTTTTAGAAAAAAGTTTAAATTTCAAACCATCTCTTTCAGGTAATAAACAAATTCCTTCACAATTTATGGGTTTACCTGATAATTTAACAGCAAAATTATTACAAATTTTATTTGATATGGGGGGTTATGTTTCTAAATTAACTAAAAATTCTAGCAATCAGATTGAATATAGTACCAAAAGTAAAATTTTGGTAGAACAAGTTCAATTACTTTTAAATAGATTTGGGATTGTAGGGAGATTTAGATCAAAATTAATTAATGGTCAAGCCTACTGGAGTTTATTTATATTTGGAAGTGATAATCACAGATTGTTTAAAGAAAAAATTGGTTTTAGAATAAAATATAAAGCTGAAAGATTAGATAAACTATCCAAATGTTGTTTAAAAAGAAATAAGTTTTATTTGCCTATTATGGGTTTATTGGAAAATATAAGAAAACAAGAGAAATTAAAAGAAGAAGAATTTTATTTAGATAATAAACATATTGCTAGAATGTACAGAGATAATAGAATATCATATCATAGATTAGAGAAAATGTCTAGAGTATTAAATAATAAAATTATAAAGACTTTAACTAATTCAGATAACTTGTGGGATGAAATTAAAGAAATAACTCAAGAAGAATATAATGATTATATTTATGATTTAACAATTGAAGATACACATACCTTTATTATTTCTAATGGCCTGATCGCTCATAATACTAGCATTGCAAATAGAATATGTCAGGATTGGTTAGGGGAAGATATGGGAACAGTATCTTCTATTCCACATGAAACAAGGGAAATAAATATGAAGGAAAAAATCACTATTAATTCAAAGGGAAAGGAATTAAGTTTTAATCTAGTTGATACACCAGGAATCGCTACAAAGATTGATTATGAGGATTTTCTTAAATTTAAAATGAAGATAGATGAAGCAAAAGAAAGGGCGAAAGAGGCTACAAAGGGGATTATAGATGCAATAAAATGGTTGGATGATATGGATTGTGTTTTAATTGTATTAGATTCAACTAGAAATCCATATAATCAAGTAAATATAACAATTATAGGTAATTTAGCTGCAAGGGATATTCCAGTTTTAATTGTAGCTAATAAAACAGATTTAAAGAAATCTGATGTAAAAAAAATAGAAGATGCATTTCCTCAATATTCTGTTATAGGCATATCAGCTGAAAAGGGCTTAAACATGGAGGAATTTTATGATAAGGTATTTGAAATGGTGAAAAAGAGGTGAACAAAAAATTGTTAACGTTACAATATATCCCATATCATGAACTTGGAAATTTGAATACAGAAGAAAAATTAAAAAAGATTTTAAGGAGTGTAAAAGAGGATAAGATAATTTTAATAGAGGGAAAATTAGATCCTAATGAAGAGGCAGAATTAATAACTAAAACAATGGAGGAAATAGATAAAAAATTTAAGGGGATCGAGATATGCAGTATTGATAACATTAAACAAAATCAGGAATTATTTGAGAGGATCAGATTAAAAATTGCTAATTTTTTATTGGGTAGATCAAATGGTTTAACTATTGTTGGACCAGCTACAATAGTTAAAGAAATAAAAAAAGATCCATTTAAAATTGAACTTCTAACATTAGATAGAAGAAAAAGGAAGTATTAAATATGCCACATCAATGTGTAAAATGCGACAGAATATTTGAAGATGGTTCAGATGAAATACTTAAGGGATGTAATGGTTGTGGTGGAAAATTCTTTTTTTTTATCAAGTCTAAAACTGAAAAGAATATTCATAATCTTTCTTTAGAAGAAAAGGAGAATATAGAAAAAGATGTATTGGATATATTAGGGATTAATTCAGATGATAAGCTTATAGTGTTAGATTTGGCTTCAATCAATATTACAAAATCAGGTAAATTTGAATTGGATATAGCTAAATTATTTAAAAAGGAGCCTATAGTCTATATGTTAGATGAAGGCAAATATATAATTGATGTGGGAGCAACCTTTGCTAATTTAAAAGAAAAAAATAAGGTTAATCATTTTTTATAAAGTGTTCCATTCAAATCTTTAGCATATAGGATATCATTGCTTTTATTAAAATAATTGTATATTTCTGATGTAGTTCCATCTGGATTCTTTATACTATAGAATATCTCACATAGACCATTTAATTCATTGTTATCAGTGATTATGCCAGTTACTTTTCCCTTTACATAGCTTGTTCCTTTTGAACTGGGTACTGTATAATCCCAGATTGACCCTCCTATACACCATTCATTTGCATTGTTCATAACAATTTTTAAATCTCCATCTGGTGTTTTTACAGTAATTTCGTTTTTATCTGTTGTTAATTTAGTTTCTTCTTCTTCGTTATCATCTTCATCATTATTATCCTCTTCTTCATCTTCACTGTTTAGATCTTCAGTTGTAACTACTTTTGGTTTAGTTTCTTTTTCTTCAATAATATTAGTTGTATTATTTTTTTCCTCTAAGAGTACATTTTTTATTTTTATAAAACCATCATTTTTTTGAATACTACAACTTGCTATCATTAACATTAATATAAATAACAGTATTAATCTTTTCATTCTTTAGTTACTAAATTTTTTATATTTAAATTTTGTGAATAATAAATATTCATTTATAAACACAATAGTTAAACTTAATAATTAATTTTCAGTAAAAATAACTATATCAAAATTCGAAGGAAGTATTTTAATTGTAGAAGCTCATAAGATTTAACATGTTTTTTAGAAAATTTTCTTCTTACACGAATTATAAAACAATATTTTGGTAACTGATATGTGATGCAATACTTATTCCTTTTTCATTTAATAGCATAGTATCAGTATATCTTGTTTCCTTAGGTATTTGAACTACATCCTCATTAGAAATATTTCCATTTTTAGTCCCAATAAAATTACCATTTGTATCATAACATATAACAAAATAGTTCCTAGCTTTTTTCGTTTCAGATCTTATTTGATAAGATGTTCCATCTTTATTTATCCGCAATTTTAATTCATCGCCCTCCCCTTTATAAGGAGTTCCATGATATTCTGAAAACCGCATTATTTTATTAGATTCAGTAGTGCTTATTATTCTTCCATTTCTAAAACTTGTTCTTGAAAAATCAACACTATACATCCCATTTTTTCTAATCTCTTCTCTGGGTTTAGTTTCAACAACTTTAATTGGTTTAGTTTCAACAACTTTAATTGGTTTAGTTTCAACAACTTTAATTGGTTTAGTTTCAACAACTTTAATTGGTTTAGTTTCAACAACTTTAATTGGTTTAGTTTCAACAACTTCAATTTCTCTGGGTTTATAATCTTCAACGATTCCCTCTAAATCATCTTCAAGCTCTTTAATTTGATAGCTAATAGGGGTTTTTACTTGAAAATGATCGTCAATTGAAGATTTAAATCTATTATATAATGTAAATACTCCTATAGTTAAAGCAGTAGTTGCAGCAGCAAAACTAATACCTTTAAAATGTTTTTTCAAAAAACGCTCTTCTAGTCCAAAATTATTTCCTCTTTCATATAAAGCTCTGTTATAAGCAGTACGGTCATTGATTTCAATAAATACTGATCCAATCTTTACAATTCTTTTAAAAGAATTTTCATCAATTTTTGTAAGCTCGTTATTCTTTTTTCTATATGTAAGCCGTTCTATTAATTTATACCAAGGTTTTAAAATATGAGGTTCTTCTTTAATATTACTCTCATGCACTTGACTTAATTGATCTTTAGTTTTAACATTCAAAATACCAGAATCTTTTTTACTCTCATCTTTTCTAGATAAACTTAACGTTTCTACTTTAGTAATTTCATCATCTTTACTTCCAAATCTTTCTCTTGCAAAATCCCATGCATATTTTTTAGTATCGTGATGGGAGGAATATTTCTTTTCCATATCTTTTCAACACAGAACTAAAATATAAATCTTTTTTATCTTTAAAAACTATATTTTTCTAAATATATTTAAAAATCCAGTATGACCAATCATCTCTGTTTTTGGTCTTGCTCTTTTTTTGTCTATTAGCCATTCTCTTTCTAAAATTTCAATAGTTTTTTCATGAATAAAATTATTATTCTCTCTAATTACATCTTGTATTTGTGGAATATTTGGTAAGTAGATAATTAGATATCCTCCCTGTTTTAATGATTTATTTGCCTCATTTAGTAGTTTATATGGTTCTTCTAAATCAAAAAAAATCATATCTATGTTTTTTTCTTCTATCCCTTCAAAAATATCTTTATTTATTACTTCAATGTTGTTTATATTGAATAAATTAAAATTTTTTTTGGCTATTTTAATGTATTCTTTATTTCTTTCATAGGTTATTACTTTTTTTACAAATCTAGCTAGGTTTAAAGCTACACAGCCGCAACCAGTGCCTGCTTCTAAGACAATAGAATCTTTATTAATATAATTTAATAACTGTAAAATATCTTTTTGTAGGGGTATTTGTGGTCCTCTATGTATTTTTTTTAATAAATCATTAAAAGATGGCTCGAATATATAAAATTTTTTTTCTATATTTGATTCTGCGGATGTTTTATTCTTTATGTCTGCTTCTTTTAGAAATCCGTCTTTAGTGTGCAGATCTCCTTCTTTCCATAAATAATATTTTCCATTACAGTATAATGATTTCATTACAAAATATAAATTAAAAAGAGATTTAAATATTTCTAAGCTTCACTGGTGCATTAAGTGGGCTTAAATAATTCGGAAACCGGAACACTTTAAAAACTTCTGATATCTAAACCATTTATGAAAATTTTAAAAGCATTTGACAAAGAGATTAATAATAATAAGTATTTTAGATATAGAATTAATCTTCCTAAAAGAATAATAGAAGAGAGTGGGTTAATAGACAAAGAATTAAAGATTGTATTTGAAAAAGGAAAGATTATTATTGAAAAAGAATCTAATTAAATTTATCCGAATTATGTATTAAATATTCTTTAAATTGTGTATGAAATATCCAATATACACCTCTACTTGGTTTTGTAAGTATTCCTCTTTTTAAAAATTCTCCAAAATAACCAGAAAGTTGATTATTAGGCATATTAGTTATTAAAGTAGCTTCATTCATTGTAAATTTTAAACCTTTAATTTCTTTAGCGATTTTACATATTATTCTTTTTGCTTGTGGTGATAAAGGATAAAACATAGGAGTAAAAAAATCTTGAGATAATTTCCCTCTAATTTTCCAAATACTTCTTTCTACAACATCTGAATTAATAGCCATTTCATTAGTTTTTAAAGAATCGAAAACTAAAAAACCAATACAAACTAAAACATACGGATGTCCTTCTGATTTTTTAAATAAATTATATATGGCTTCTTTGTCAATATTAACCTCAGTATCATTTAATCTATTTTCTAAATAATTTGAAACATCTTTTTCAGTTAATCTTCTTAATCTTTCTGCAGGAAAAAAGCGATTTAAAGGAGAAAATTGTTCTGACATTTTTTCAGGAAAGTTAAATTTTCCTGCTAAAACAATCATATAATTTGAATTTGATTGTACTTTTTGAAAAACTTCTCTTAAAAAAGTTAAACCATCCATATTTTCTAAACTTTCGGCTTCATCAATTAAAATTACAATAGATGTATACATTTCTTTAACATTTTTCCATATTTCTTCTAATTTTTCTCTTAAAATATATTCAACTATTTGTTTCTTTTCTAAAGCTATTGTAATTCCTTTTACTTCTATTCTTGCTTTAAATGAACTAACCCATTTTCCAAATTCATTAATTTTTTTTGAAATAGGATTACGACTTATTATTTCTCTTTGAATATTTGTAATTAGGAATTCAGATAGTTCAATTACATCTTTTACATTACCCTCATAATTAGAAACATTAACTACTAAGGCTCTTTGATTATCTGCTATCTCTTCAAATTTATTTAATATTGATGTTTTACCCATTCCTCTATCTCCTGTAATGGTCATATTCATAGGAGAATTGTAAATAGTTTGACCTAAAAAATTTTCAAAACATTTTACTTCCTGTTCTCTTCCAACAAAAAAATGAGGTTTTGCTGGTTGTTGAGGATTAAATGGATTATATCTTATTTGCATAAATATATGCAATATAAGAACTATATAAACTTTACCATATTCCATATATTTCATATATTTTATTCTTAAAAAAGCCCACTTAATACACCAGTGAATTCTAAGCGTAAACTATTTTAATAACCTAATTTTTTGATAATTATGCATGAATTAAAAAAAGAACTAGAAGAGGAGTGTCTTGGATTAGCTACAACAATTTATAAGGATATAAAAGATCCAAGAAGAATAAGATATCATAAACACCTTTATATTTCTTTAGCAGTTTTATCTCTAATTTTTTCTGCTTTAATGACTTATGAGGTTTATAAAAATGAATTGTATTTTTTAAGAAAATCAAATTCATTAGAACAAATAACTGATTCTTGTATGGAATCATGTGAAGAATATTGCGAGGGACAGGATTCGAACCTGCGTAGGCACTAAGCCAGTAGATGACTCAATGATTATTTTTCAAACTTGAGTATGGGTATTATAGTGTTTTAAGACAATATAATTCTACCCCGTTTGGCCACTCCGGCACCCTCGCTTAAGTTCTTGAAAAAAAGAAGCTATTTAAATATTTCTTTACATATTTATGACATATTGATAGTTCTTTTATAAAAAACTAAATACATATAATCATTGCTTATATATTTATATATGGGTTTCTCTTAATATATATATGTATAAAAAAATAATCTCTAGTGTTATTATAGTATTTTTTTTAATTAGTTTTTTTTCTTTAGTCTTTGCTGGTTCAAATGAATCTGAAGATGACAAGGAAGACAAGGATGATAAAGATGAAATAGAAGACAAGGATGATAAAGATGAAATAGAAGACAAGGATGATAAAGATGAAGTAGAAGACAAGGATGATAAAGATGAAGTAGAAGACAAGGATGATAAAGATGAAGTAGAAGACAAGGATGATAAAGATGAAGTAGAAGACAAGGATGATA
>Ga0209343_10000423_pt1 | contig 59094 bp, 53 predicted proteins | sample RifCSPlowO2_02_FD_184026 | JGI IMG/M metagenome (GOLD analysis project Ga0209343, IMG submission 184026) | Groundwater microbial communities from Rifle, Colorado - Rifle CSP2_plank lowO2_0.2 (SPAdes) (version 2) | ecosystem: Environmental > Aquatic > Deep subsurface > Groundwater | place...
GTCGCTTATTTGGAATAACCAAATCACGCTCCTCGCGCCTTGCCTCGCGCAAAAAACAGGCTCCGGCGCGGCCGCGAATGAAACGGGAACAGACCCTAGCCACACGTTTTCAACGGCAATAGCCGTGCGCCGCACATATAGGCGCAGCGCACGGCTAAACACGAAAACTAAATGCGAATCAGAAACAGCAACTTCCTAAAATCGATAATCCAGCCCGACATTCAAGCTGCGTCCATTGCCACTCAAGAACGTCGGCTGGCTGGCATCGGCGCGGTTACGAATGACGTAGCTGCTGGCATACACCTCGTCCGCCAGGTTGTCGCCCTGGGCATAGACGGACAATTGCTCGCTGACCTTGTAGTTGGCCTTCAGCCCCCAGAGCGCGTAGGCGTCCTGGTAGTTGTCGCGGCTGTTGGCGTGGTCGGTTGGCGTGTCTTGCGGCAACCAGCGCAGGTTAGGACCAACACTCCAGGGCCCGCGCTTGTAGAGCAACTCCGCCGCCCAGAGCTGGCGCGGCACGCCGGCGATCTGCTGGCCGGCAAATTCGCCACCGCGAAAGCGGAAGTCGCTAAAGGTCCAGGCCAGCCGATAGGCCAGGTCGCCGCCAAGGCTGGCAAAGGTCGGCAGCACGCCGTTGAGGCCGGCCTCCACACCGCGATGACGGGTGCGCGAGGCGTAGTTGTAAGTGCCCACTTTGACGCCCAGGCTGTCGGTGGTGGAGATCAACTCGTCGTCCACATCGCTGTGATACAGCGACAGGCTCCAGTTGCTCGCGGCCAGTCGCCCGGTACCGCCAATCTCGTAGGTGGTGGCGCGCTGCACATCGAGATCAACCAGTTGCGCCTTGGCCTGCGCCGGCTTGGCCGCCGGCACCTGGGCCGTGACGATCTCCCAGAACGTCGGCGCCTCACGGCTCTTGCTGACATTGGCATACCAGCGCAGGTCGGCGCTGGGCGTCCAGTTCAGGCCGAGCTTGGGCGTGGCAAAGTTCCAGCCCTGGTCGAGGCTGTCGCTCCCCGTCCGCGAACGCGCATCGCGGCTGACATCGTTCCATTTAACCTCGCTGACCAGGCTCCAGGTGTCGGCCAGGTGCCAGTCCAGGCCGGCCAGCAGGTCCAGGTTACGAGCCTGCAGATCAAAATCGCCAAAGCGCTGCAGCTTGCTCCCGTCCTGGCCACTGTTGGCATACAGCTCGCGGCGCATGTCGCTGTAGGAGGCGCCGGCGCCCAGGCGGTAAGCGAACAGGCGCTGCTCACCCTCAAGGCCCCATTGCGCGCCCAGGGTGTCGCTGTCGGTCAGGGTGTGGCTGAGCGGATCGGTGAAATCATCCACGGTGTTCTGCCCATAGACGCCGAAGCTCTGCTGCCAGGCATTGCCACTCCAGAGGGTGCGGTTGGCCAGGCGCAATTGCTGGGTGTCGCGGTGCGGGTCGCGCTGGTAGACATTCAGCAGGCGATCCTGGGGCGTATTGCCATCGCCCAGCACGCTGCGCGGATCGTCCTCCAGGCGCGCCTTGGTGATCACATTGGGGATCTCGAAGGTCAGATCGCTCCACGACAGGTAGCTGCGGTTCTCCACGCCATTGCCCAGGTCCAGGCCAACGTTGCTCTGCACCAGGGTGCGATGCGAGGCGGAGTGGTGCCGATAGCCGGCGTAATCATCCTGGCTGACGCTTATCCGCGCATCGTGGCCATCTTCCGCCAGCCCCGCCGCGGCCTGCAGCGCATGCCGGCCGAAGCTGCCGCTTTCCAGGCGCACCCGGCCAGGCTCGTCGGCGCCGGTCAGCGAGGCAAACTCCAGCTCGCCGCCCAGGGTGGTCGCCCCCGGATTGCCCGCATTGGCCCCACGCCGGGCCGCAATCCAGGCCGCGTTACGTGGCTCCAGCAAGCCGATGACAAAGGAGCCGTCGGCCTCATTCAGCGGCAGACCGTCTTGCAGCAAGAGCACGCCGCGGTTGACCGGGTTGCTCTGGATGCCCGAGCCACGGATATTCAGGCGCGGCTGATCGGTACCGCCAAAGAAATCCTGAATCACCAGGCCAGGCTGATAATCCAGCGCATCGCGCAGGGTGGCCAGGCGCGTTTCGCCTTGTGGCTCGATCAGGTTGGTGCCCCCCGGCACCTGCGCCAGACGCTCGCGCACGGCCTGCGCCGACTGGCTGAGCGGCGCCTTGTGCTGACCGCTGATACGCAGCGATTGCAGCTCGATTTGCTCGGCGCCGGTTGCCAGCAGGGGCAGCGCAGCGAACACCGCCAGGGGCAAGCGTTGCAGGGTAAAGGATCGACTCATGACAACCTCCATCGGAACAGACAAATGCTTCACCAGTTCAGGAAGAACATGCCCTTGGCCAGCAACACGATGCCGACCATGTGGCTGAACACGCTGAGGTGAATACGGCGGAAATAGGTGGAGTTCATCCGCCCGCGAAATAGCAGGTACATGGCGGTGAAGAAGTGCCCGAGCACGCTCAGGGCCAGGGTGATTTTCAGGCTCAGCAAGGTGGCGAACGCGCTCGCCAGCGGGTCGGCCAGCAGCGGCAGGTAACGCACCCAGACCATGCCCAGGCCGGCGCTGAACAACACCAGCAGCACCCAGGGCATCAGCCGCCGCGCCCGCTTGCCGATACCCTGCTCCACCTCACGCATCACCGCGGGCGGCACGTGCTTGCGCACGCTTTCGAGAATCAGCACCTCAAAAAACACCGTGCCGATAAAAATCAGCGCGGCAAACAGATGCAAAGTCAGCAGGATCGGGTAGCTCATGGCGCTGTCACTCATGGTGAGGGGGTCTCCTGGGTCATTGGGATTGGGGCCGACCTCAACCGCACGGCAAGGCGCAGCTCAGGCCGTGTACGGCGGACGCGGCGGGATCGAAGGCAAGCAAGCGGCCGGCCTGCAGCAGCACGAAGCGCTCAACCAGCGGCAGCAACTCGTCGGGGTGATGACTGACGCACAGCAAGGCCGCCCCGGACTGCTTGAGCCAGACGCGACAAAGCTCGATAAGCGTGCCGCGCAGGGCCGGGTCCAGGGCGCTGAAGGGTTCGTCGAGCAGCAGCAAATCGGGCGCCACCGACAGCGCGCGGGCCAGCGCCACGCGCTGCGCCATACCGCCGGAGAGCTGCTGCGGCCAGGCGTTGGCGAACTCGCCCAGGCCCACCCGCGCCAGCCACTCGCGCGCCAGGCAGCGCGCCACGGACGCCTCCCGACCGGCGGCGCGCAGGGCAATCTCCAGGTTCTCGGCCACTCGGCACCAGGGCAGCAGGCGCGGCTCCTGGAAGGCCAGCACGGCATGCCGAAAGCCGTTGCTGAGGCTGCCGTGCTGGGCCGTTAACGTGCCGGTGGCCAGCCTCAACAGACAACTCTTGCCCGCCCCGCTGCCGCCAAGCAGGCCCACTCGCTCGCCAGGACGCAGTTGCAGGTTCAGCTCGCACAGCACCGTGCGGCCGCCCAACTGCAGGTTGACGCCGCGCCAGTCAAGCATGGGCCACCTGCCAGCGCCCCATGCGCCGCTGCAAGGGTTGCAGCAGGGCAAACTCCAGCCCCGCCACCAGCAACAAAATCAGCAAGGTCCAGGCGTACAGGCCGGCGCTGTCAAAGGTGCTGCGGGCATTGGCCAGGGCAAAGCCGGCGCCGCTTTCGGCACCCAGCACTTCAGCCATCACCACCAGACGCACGCCGGCACAGGTGGCAATCAGCAAGGCCGCCCCAAGCGGCGCCGCCAATGCCGGAACATATAAATGCCGCAGCCTCTGCCAGGGGCTGAAGCGATAGACGCGGGTCATCTCGAGCAGATCGCGATCCACCATCAACATGCCCTTGACGGTGTTGACGTACATGCCCGGCGCCAGCATCAGCACACTGATAAAGATCACCATCGCCGAACCCAGGCCAAACCAGAGCATGGCCAGCACGACCACCACCACCGGCGGCGTCGCCATCAGCAGCCAGCGCAGCGGCTCGAGCAACCCGCGCAGGCGCTCATCCAGCCCCGCCAACAGCCCCAAGCCAAAACCCAGCGCGCAACCCAGACCGACGCCGAGCGCAATGCGCAACAGACTGACGCCGGCATGCAGGCGAAAATCCGCCTCGAACGGCAGCCCGGCCATGGCCTGCACGGTCTGCCAGGGCGTGGCCATCAGCAGCGGACCGAGCCGCAGCGCCAGCAACTGCCAGCCGAGCAGAATCAGCGCCGCACCGAGCAGGGCCCAGCGGCGTGAGGTGGGACGGCGCTCGCGGCTGATCATGGCCCGTAAAACCTGGCATCCGGCATGGCGCCGCCAATGGCCTGGGGATGGCGCTTGGCAAGCAAGCCATACAACGCCTCCAGTTGCTGACGCACCGCGCTGGCCGGCCGGCTTTCCAGACGCGTCAGGCGAATCGACTGTTCGATGGCCGCCACCGGCAGATGGGGCAAGTGCCGCTTAACCAGCTCGGCACAGGCTTGCGGCTGGCTGCTGCACCAGCGCGCGGAGGCCGCATAGGCAGCCTCCACGGCGCGGGCCAGGGCGTGCTCATCGGCCAATCGGGCGCTGACCATCAGGCCCGCCTGCGGCAACTCCGGCTGCTGGGTAAACGCCTGCGCCCAGGCCTGCTCCAGGCTCTCCACGCGAAACAGCGGTGCGCCCTTCTGCTGCTGATTGCGCCACAGCAGCACGGACACCGCCGGCTCCACCAGCAGCGCATGTTCGCCACGCCCGGCGAGCAGCAAGGCCTGCACATCCTGAGCATCACGCACAGGACGCAGCCGCAGGTCACGGCCGGCTTGCAGGCCATGGCTGAGCAGTAATTCATCAACCAACATGGCCGGCAGATCACGCTGGAACGGCAGCAACAACTCCTTGCCAGCCAGATCGGCAAAGCCATGCACGTTGGGATCGCGACTGACCAGCCAGATGATCCCCCACACCGACACATTCAACAGCCGCACCGGCTGACCGCGCCCGGCCAGCAACGCCGGCAGATTGACCGGAACCGCGCTGTAGTCGATCTCATCCTTGGCCAACAGGGCGCGCAGCTGATCCGGGTTCTGCCACAAACGGAACTCGACCCGCTCAGCCACATCGGCCAGCCCGCCACTCTCGAGCATGTGCAACAGCGGGAAACTGACCACCGCAGCCGGGCCGGCCAGACGCAACAACTTCACCCGAGCCTCGGCGGCCGGAGCAAGCAGCAATAGCGCCGCCACTAAAATGGCGCCTGGCCACTGGGCGGAAACAGCATTGAATGATTTGCGAATAAGTCTTATCTTCATTCGCAAATGATTACGGCTGCCTCACAAAACACCAATGACAAATGTTAAGTCCGCAGCAGATTACGGCGAATGCCGGCAATTGCTCGCCTCGACGCCAGTGTTCGCCACCCTGAGCGACGACGCCCTGAAGCCCATCCTGGCCTCGGCCAGCCGCCTGCACATCGACAGCGGCGAGATGCTGTTTAGCGAAGGCCAGACGGCCGAGCACTTCTTCCTGGTTCGCCAGGGCTGCCTGGAGATGCTGCGGTTCAGCAATGCAGGTGAGGAGCGGGTATTTCAGCTGTTTCGGCGCGGCCAGTTGATCGCCGAGGCGGCCATGTTCATGACCCACGGCCGCTACCCGATGAACGCCCGCGGCCAGTGCGCCAGCCAGCTCTATCGCTTCAGTCGCGCAACCTTGCGCAAGGCCTGCGCCAGCCACCCGAACCTGGCCATGCACATGCTGGAGAACCTCAGCCAGCGCCTTTATCAACACGTCAACGAAGTCGAATGGCTGACCGCCAGCTCCGCCTCGCAGCGTCTGGCCGCCTATCTACTGGCCCTGCACCAACGCCAGGGGGACGCCCTCAACCTGCCAATCAGCCAGCGCCAGTTGGCCACCCACCTGGGCATACGCCCGGAGTCGCTCAGCCGCCTGTTATCCGACTGGCAACAGTCCGGCCGAATTCGCGGACGACTCCGGCAGTGGGCGCTGTGCGACCTCCCCTACCTGCAACAACTGGGCGGCGCCGCAACTCGCGCGTTTTAACGGCGCACCTGGGCGAGAAACTGGAGATGGGCGCACACAGAGGCGCTACGCGCTCATGTGCGGGAGGGAGGTGTTGCTATATATGGTGTCCCAGAGTGGGGTCGAACCACCAACCTTCCCCTTAGGAGGGGGATGCTCTATCCAATTGAGCTACTGGGACATTTTCATGGGGATGGTGGCCGTGCAACCACGGCCGGTGCGCATGTTAGCGAGCATTCGCGCGTTTGTCATGCCGCCTTGGCCCGCAACTGAAACGGGGAAAAACGTTCACAGCGGGATTAATGGGCCATGGTTTTGCTCAATGGCTCGCATTTCACGCACGCATTGCTGGCGCAATGGTTCGGCGCGCAACACTATATGCCACCACATTGACGCCAAGTTACCGACTAGCACTTAGCGCGAACGTTCAGCCCGCAACGGGGTCAAATCACCGAACGCCATGTAGCGCTTTGCCAGCATCGCTTTCCTGAATCAACAGGTTTAATGTATGCGCCCTATGAAACAGGCCCTCTACTCTAGCCGCACGGCTGATAAATTCGTGGTTCGCTTGCCCGACGGAATGCGTGAACGCATTGCCGACGTCGCCCGCAACCATCACCGCAGCATGAACTCTGAAATCATCTCGCGCCTTGAGCGCAGTCTATTTCAGGAGGACACGCTGAATAGCAACCCGCAACAGCAACTGGACAGCAGCGAACTCTCACTACCCGAACGGGAATTGTTACAACGCTTCCGGCAGTTATCCCGACGCCAGCAAAATGCCCTGGTCGCCTTGATTGCCCACGACAGCGAACAGCCCAGCGAAGAATCCTGAGCCAACCTCCTCCCCGACCAACACAACAACGCCCCGACTGATTCGGGGCGTTGTTGTTTGTGCCGACCTTAAATAGCGCCGGCAGCCGGCCATTCAAAGCAGGAAGAGGGTCGCCAGGCCCAAAAAGATAAAGAACCCGCCACTGTCCGTAACCGCGGTAATCATTACGCTGGCCCCCATCGCCGGGTCGCGATCGAGCTTGAACAGGGTCATGGGAATCAACACCCCCATTAATGCGGCCAGGAGCAAGTTGAGCGTCATGGCGGCGGTCATGACCACGCCCAGCGACCAACTGCCATAGAGCAGGTAGGCCACCACGCCGATTACTCCACCCCAGAGCAAACCATTCACCAGGGCAACTGCCAACTCCTTGCGCACCAGGCGCGAGGTATTGCCGGCACTCAACTGCTCAAGGGCCATGGCGCGCACGATCATGGTGATGGTTTGATTGCCCGAGTTGCCACCGATGCCCGCCACAATCGGCATCAGCGCTGCCAGGGCTACCAGCTTCTCGATGGAGCCTTCAAACAGGCCGATCACCCGCGAGGCCACAAATGCGGTAATCAGATTAAGTGCCAACCAGGCCCAGCGGTTGCGCAGGGACTTCCATACCGAGGCGAAGATGTCTTCCTCCTCACGCAGACCGGCCATGCTCAGGACTTCGCTTTCGCTTTCCTCACGAATCAGGTCGACCATCTCATCGATGGTCAGACGCCCGATCAGTTTGCCGGTCTTATCAACCACCGGCGCCGAGATCAGGTCATAACGTTCGAAGGCCTGCGCGGCATCATAGCCATCCTCGTCCGGCATAAAGCTCACCGGGTCGCTGGCCATCACCTCAACAACCCGCTTGTCCGGGTCATTGACCAGCAAGCGCTTGATGGGCAACACACCCTTGAGCACGCCGTCGTAATCGACCACAAAGAGTTTATCGGTGTGCCCCGGCAGCTCTTTCAGGCGCCGCAGGTAGCGCAGCACCACCTCAAGGCTGACGTCCTCACGAATGGTCACCATTTCGAAGTCCATCAGGGCGCCGACCTGATCCTCCTCGTAGGACAACGCCGAGCGCACGCGATCGCGCTGCTGGGCGTCGAGGCTTTCCATCAGCTCATGGACAACATCGCGGGGCAACTCGGGCGCCAGATCGGCCAGCTCGTCGGCGTCCATTTCCTTGGCCGCCGCCAGCAACTCCTGATCATCCATGTCGGCGATCAGGGTTTCGCGCACCGCATCGGACACCTCGAGGAGAATGTCGCCGTCGCGCTCGACCTTGACCAGTTGCCAAACGGCCAGGCGATCGCGCAACGGCAAGGCTTCGAGGATATGGGCGACGTCGGCCGAGTGCAGCTCATCGAGCTTGCGCTGCAGTTCGGCGAGGTTTTGCCGATGCACCAGGTTCTCGACCCGGTCATGGTGCTGGCCTTCCTGACGATGCGTCAGGTCTTCGACCAAACGGTGGCGATGCAACAGCTCAACCACCTGGGCCAGGCGATCCTGCAGGCTTTCTTGCGGCTTTTTGGCTTCTACTTCAGTCATAGCGCACTCCACCCCCAGCGGCGAGGCGCGCCAAAGAGGGATCAATCAGTCAATACGCGATTGGGCAATCGAGATGTTAAGTAACTACTGGGTAAGTCCATGGTGGTTATCCACAAGCCCCGACGGGGCTGACCGGGCAATCATAACACCGCGCCAGGGCCCTGCACGCGACAAATCACGGCGAGCACAGACACATGCAGCACAGTTTGCGATCTACTGCGACGCCGCCCACAGCCAGCAAGACACGCACTGGCATGGCTGGCCACAGCATCTAAGCTGGAAGCATCACGTCAAGGAGGACGCCCCATGCACGGACTGCTTCGCCTCACCCTCTGCGCATTACTGCTTTGCCCCTGCAGCATCGCCCTGGCCGCCACCGTACAACGCTGCGAGGATGCCAATGGCCACTTGACCTTCACCCTGCAAGGCTGCCCCGGCGAACAACACACACAACTGCAACAGGCGGACAACCCTACCCCTGGCAGCGGCAAGGCAGTGCCCCTGGCTAAACCCAGCAAGCCCAAGCGCACGCCGCGCAAAAGCAAGGCGGCAAGCCGGCTGGTGGTGGTTGGCGAACATCAGGACGGCTGCGGCAATCGGCTCAGCAGCAGCGAACGGCGCAGCGCAATCATCGGCCAGCGTGTGCGCGCCGGGATGACCCAGCGGGATGTCGAGAGCGCCCTGGGCAAGCCGGACAAAATCAGCAGCCAGAACGGCCAGACGCGCTATCAATACCGCGACGAGAAAGGCCACAGTCGCCAGGTCAGCTTTGACGAGAGCGGCTGCGTGCGCACTAAACGCTAGACAAAGAAAAAGGGCCTGCATCGCTGCAGGCCCTTCTTGTTTGGTGCACTCAGGAGGATTCGAACCTCCGACCGCTCGGTTCGTAGCCGAGTACTCTATCCAGCTGAGCTATGAGTGCATTAGGTGCTTTTTAACCAGATCACCGCTGGTTTGATCAACAGCTCGCATGACTGCCAACTGCGTTCAATATGGTGCACTCAGGAGGATTCGAACCTCCGACCGCTCGGTTCGTAGCCGAGTACTCTATCCAGCTGAGCTATGAGTGCAACAAGGCTGCGCATTATAGGGCGTGAAAAACTATTTTCAAGTAAAAATCAGTTTAATTTCAACAGCTTACTGAGCTTTACCAATGCCGCCCTAGAACACAAATATGGCGGAGAAGGGGGGATTCGAACCCCCGACACCCTTATGAGGTGTACTCCCTTAGCAGGGGAGCGCCTTCGGCCACTCGGCCACCTCTCCGCAACACGGGGCGCATGATAACCATGTTTTCCCCGTTTGCAAAGCCAAAATTTCGATAAAAATTAGTGGCTTGGTTCTTCGCCTTTCTCTTTTTGGATGCGCTGGTAGATTTCCTCGCGGTGCACGGCAACTTCCTTCGGAGCATTAACGCCGATGCGCACCTGGTTACCTTTAACGCCTAACACGGTGACGGTGACTTCATCACCCACCATCAGGGTCTCTCCGACCCGGCGAGTCAGAATCAACATTCCTTTCTCCTTACGGATTTCAGTTCAGGACAACAGTCTGCAAACAAAATGCCTAGAGCCTTCGCGGGCACCTTGCCCATCCAGGCCGTCAGCCAAGTATTGACCAGTGTAGACACAAATAAATGCCTGCCACACCCGCCAAAAATGACGAAAGGCGCGGGATTAGCCGCGCCTTTCGGGTCTACGCCTTACTCACCCTGTCGCGGTGCGGCGTCCAGCTCGAAGGCAGTGTGCAGGGCGCGCACGGCCAGCTCCAGATATTTCTCTTCGATGACCACGGAAACCTTGATTTCCGAGGTCGAGATCATCTGGATATTGATGCTTTCCTTGGCCAACGCTTCGAACATGCGACTGGCAACGCCGGCATGGGAGCGCATGCCCACGCCAACAATCGACACCTTGGCGATTTTCAGATCGCCACTGACTTCCCGTGCGCCGATCTCGCTGGCGGTCTGTTCCAGCACCTGCAGGGCGTTCTGGTAGTCATTGCGGTGTACGGTGAAGGTGAAATCGGTGGTCTTATCGTGCGCAACGTTCTGCACGATCATGTCCACTTCGATATTCGCCGCGCTGACCGGGCCGAGAATCTTGAACGCCACGCCCGGCGTATCCGGCACGCCACGGATGGTCAGCTTGGCTTCGTCGCGATTGAAGGCGATGCCAGAAATGATCGGCTGTTCCATGGATTCCTCTTCATCAAGGGTAATGAGGGTGCCCGGACCCTCCTGGAAGCTGTGCAAAACGCGCAGCGGGACATTGTATTTACCGGCGAACTCCACCGAACGGATCTGCAGCACCTTGGAACCGAGGCTGGCCATTTCCAGCATCTCTTCGAAGGTGATTTTCTCCAGGCGCCGCGCCTGGGGCACGACCCGCGGGTCGGTGGTGTAGACACCGTCGACATCGGTATAGATCTGGCACTCATCGGCCTTCAGGGCGGCCGCCAGGGCTACGCCGGTGGTATCCGAGCCGCCGCGACCCAGGGTGGTGATGTTGCCCTGCTCGTCCACGCCCTGGAAGCCTGCAACCACAACCACGCGGCCTTCCTTGAGGTCGGCACGAATGCGTTCATCGTCGATCTGCAGGATGCGCGCCTTGTTGTGGGCGCTATCGGTGAGAATGCGCACCTGATTGCCGGTGTACGACACCGCCGGCACTCCGCGCTTGATCAGCGCCATGGCCAGCAGGGCAATAGTCACCTGCTCGCCGGTGGAAACAATCACATCCAGCTCGCGTGGCACCGGCTGATCGGTAATCTGCTTGGCCAGGTCAATCAGGCGATTGGTTTCGCCGCTCATGGCCGACAGCACGATCACCAGATCATCACCGGCCTCGCGGAACTTCTTCACCTTCTCGGCAACCTGCTCGATACGCTCGACGGTGCCGACGGAGGTGCCCCCAAATTTCTGTACGATCAAAGCCATTTCAACGCTGCCTCAGCCCGTGAAGGGCGCCCATTAAACATTCAACTCGGCACACTGCCAAGGCCCGCCGGGCTGGCGGGCAATTGACCGGTAAACTTACCAACCTTGCTCGACGAAGGCGCGCGCCAACTGCAGCGCCCCATCCAGTGCCGCGGCATCGGTGCCGCCGCCCTGCGCCATGTCCGGGCGACCACCGCCTTTGCCGCCGACCGCTGCTGCGGCCTGCTTCATCAGCTCGCCAGCCTTGAGCTTGGCCGTCAGGTCCTGGGTCACGCCCGCGACCAGCACGACTTTGTCGTCCTGCACGCCGCCGAGCAGGATCACCGCGCTGCCGAGCTTGTTCTTCAATTGATCGACCAGCGCCAACAGCGCTTTGCCATCCAGGCCATCGAGCCGCGCAGCCAGAACCTTGATGCCCTTGACCTCAACGGCGGCGGCGGACATGTCGTCGCCGGCAGCACTGGCGGCCTTGGCCTTCAACTGCTCCAGCTCTTTTTCCAGCAGGCGATTGCGCTCCAACAAGGCGCTGAGCTTATCCAGCACATTGTCGCGATTGCCTTTGACCAGCGCTGCCGCCTCTTTCAACTGCTCTTCGGCCGCATTCAGCCAGACCAGTGCCGGCGCGCCGGTGACCGCTTCAATACGCCGCACACCGGCAGCCACCCCACCTTCACTGGTGATCTTGAACAACGCGATGTCGCCGGTACGGGCCGCGTGAATACCGCCACACAGCTCGACGGAGAAACCGCCGCCCATGCTCAGCACCCGCACGTTGTCGCCATATTTTTCGCCGAACAGGGCCATGGCGCCTTTGGCCTTGGCGGTTTCGATGTCAGTTTCTTCAGTTTCCACCGCACTGTTCAGGCGGATTTCACGGTTGACGATGTCTTCCAGCGCTCTTAGCTGCTCGGGCTTGATCGCCTCGAAGTGGCTGAAGTCGAAACGCAAGCGCTGACTGTCGACCAACGAACCCTTCTGCTGCACATGCTCACCCAGCACCTGGCGCAAGGCCGCGTGCAGCAAGTGCGTGGCTGAGTGGTTGCGCGCGGTGGCCTGACGTACGTCGGCATCGACCACCGCATTCAGGCTGGCGCCCACCTGCAGGCTACCGCTGACCAGCACGCCATGGTGCAAGAAGGCGGCACCGGCTTTGGTGGTATCGCGCACATCAAAGCGCAAGCCGTCATTGCTCAGGTAGCCGCAGTCACCCACCTGGCCGCCGGACTCGGCGTAGAACGGCGTCTGGTCGAGGACCACAACACCCTCTTCGCCCGCCTGCAGTTGCTCAACCGCAGCGCCGGCCTTGAACAATGCCACTACCTTGCCGCTGTCCTGGGTGGCGGAGTAGCCGGTAAAGCGCGTATCCACGTCAACCTTGACCAGGCTGTTGTAGTCCATGCCGAACGCGCTGGCCGAACGGGCACGCACGCGCTGAGCTTCCATCTCGCGCTCAAAGCCTGCTTCGTCGAGCGTCAGCTCACGCTCACGGGCGATGTCGCCGGTGAGGTCCATCGGAAAACCGAAGGTGTCGTACAGCTTGAACACCACTTCGCCCGGAATGACCGTGCCTTTCAGCTCGGCCAGATCCTGCTCAAGAATCTTCAAGCCCTGCTCCAGGGTCTTGGCGAACTGCTCTTCTTCGTTCTTCAGCACGCGCTCAATCTGCGCCTGCTGCTGCTTGAGCTCGGGGAAGGCCGCGCCCATCTCGGCCACCAACGCAGCCACGATCTGATAGAAGAAGCTGCCCTTGGCGCCCAGCTTGTTACCGTGCCGGCAGGCACGGCGGATGATGCGGCGCAGCACATAGCCGCGACCTTCATTGGATGGCACCACGCCGTCGGCAATCAGGAAGCCGCAGGAACGGATATGGTCGGCCACCACTTTCAGCGACGCTTGCCCCTCATTGAGGCAACCGATGGCCTTGGCAGCAGCGTTCAGCAGGCTCTGGAACAGGTCGATCTCGTAGTTCGAGTTGACGTGTTGCAGCACGGCGCTGATGCGCTCCAGGCCCATGCCGGTGTCCACGCTCGGCGCCGGCAGCGGGTGCAGTACCCCGTCGGCGGTGCGGTTGAACTGCATAAACACGTTGTTCCAGATCTCGATATAGCGGTCGCCATCTTCTTCGGGCGAGCCGGGTGGACCGCCCCAGATGTGCTCGCCATGGTCGAAGAAAATCTCGGTACAGGGGCCGCACGGGCCGGTATCACCCATGGCCCAGAAGTTATCCGACGCGTAGGGCGCGCCTTTGTTGTCACCGATCCGGATCATCCGCTCGGCCGGGATGCCGACCTCCTTGTGCCAGATGTCGTACGCCTCGTCATCGCTGGCGTAGACAGTGACCCAGAGCTTGTCCTTGGGCAGGTTCAGCCATTTTTCCGAGGTCAGGAAGGTCCAGGCGTAGGTGATGGCATCGCGCTTGAAATAATCACCGAAGCTGAAGTTACCCAGCATCTCGAAGAAGGTGTGATGCCGCGCGGTGTAGCCGACGTTTTCCAGGTCGTTGTGCTTGCCGCCGGCCCGCACGCACTTCTGGCTGGTGGTGGCGCGGGTGTAGGCGCGCTTTTCCAGGCCCAGGAAGCAGTCCTTGAACTGGTTCATCCCGGCGTTGGTAAACAGCAGGGTTGGATCGTTCGCCGGGATCAGCGAACTGGAGGCCACACGGGTATGGCCCTGCTCTTCGAAGAAGCGGAGGAAGGCTTCACGGATTTCTGCGCTTTTCATAGGTTCTTCCACGGAAACTGCGGCCACACACCGCCGGCAAAGGACAAAGGGCCGCATTATATAGGGCCGGCGCCGTGGTTGGCAGTGAAACCGTCAATCAGACCGCTGCGGATCACTCCACAGCGACAGGAACCACCAGAAGTCCGGCGCGCAGGCCGTTTTTGACCTTGGGATTGGGGAAGATAATCCGCACACCTGGCTCGTCAACCACCCAGCGGGTGTCGGCGATGTCCTCGGCCAGCAGATAGCCCAGCGGCAACTCGCTAAAGTTTTCCACGTCGCTGGGCAAGTGCAGGGTGAAGCTGTCGCTGTGCTTGATCACCTCGCGCGCCACCTGAAACAGCTGCAAGCCATCCAGCGCCTGGCCGTCAGGCAGGCTGTCGCGGCCTTCGATCAGGCACTCCAGCAGCCCCTGCAGTTGCTCAAGGTTGACCTGCTGGTTCTGCCCAAACGGCCGCGCCTTGCCCAGCTCCAGGGTGAAGGCCTCGGCTTCCAGGCAGGCATAGGTGTAGGAACTGAAGGTGATGCCAACCTTGCTCTGCAGCAGCACTGCGGCGATTCCGGCCGCCCGCAGGCGCGCCAGTTCGACGGGCGAATGACTGCGCCCTGGGCAATAGGGATAGAGGGCAAATTGTTCGATTTTCGAGCCACGAATGGCGGTGTGCATGTCGTAGTGCAGGCGCTCGCGCCCAGGCAGGCTGAAAAAGTTCGCCGCCAAACGCTCCAACTCGCAGGCACGCAGGGCTTCGAAACCACTGGCCTCGGCATGCCGGCCATTGAACAGGCGATTGATGTCCTGCTCCACATAGCGCTCGCCCCGGCGCATCGCCTGGGGATTGCCGAGCAGCAGGAGCAAGCGCGCCCGCGGTTGCAACTGGCCGCTGGCAATCGCCTGCAGCAGGCGATCGAGCAGCTCGATGGGCGCGGTTTCATTGCCGTGAATGGCCGCCGACAGCAGCAGGTCATGGCCATTGTCCGTACCCGGCGCCGGGGTTACTTGCAGCGCGCCTTCGGCCAGCCAGTGCAGACGCACGCCCGCAGGGGTCAGTTGAATCTTCTCGGTGGGCTCGCGCCCCGCCAGAGTCAGCTCAAGCAGTTTTCCCAGGGCCAGCATATGCACTCCTTGAGCCAGCGACTCAGTGGTCGTGGTTGCAGTCGGGGCCGTGAACGTGGTCGTCGTCGCCCGCCTCCACCGGCTCCATTTCCAGCTCCAGACTGACCAGGTTGGTGGCCAGGGGGCGCAGCAGCAGGTTGGCGTACTCGGTGTCGCCCTCCTCCACATCGACGCCAATCATCAGTTGGCCACCGGCCTGCTGAATCCACACTTCCTTGCCTTGCCAGATCACCGCAAAGCGCGTGCAGGAGGTTTCCAGCTGGGTGCCGTCGGTGTCTTCAAGAATCAGTTGCAGGGCATCACTCATAACAGCTCCAGATCAGTCGCACGACCAGCCCGACAGGCTCGCGCGGCGACTCAATTCAATTGAAAAGGATAAACCGCGCCCAGTTTAAGGATCTGGGTCAATTCATCCAATGCCGTTCGGCATTCGATCAGCAATTGCGGATCGGCCAGGTCGGCTTCCACCAGGCGGTCGCGGTAGTGTTTGTCGACCCAGGTATTGAGCGTGGCATACAAGGCATGGCTCATCACCACCCCCGGATTGACCGCCGCCAGTTCGGCCTGTTTGAGCGCCACACGCAAGCGCAGGCAGGCCGGGCCACCGCCGTTCTGCATGCTTTGCTTGAGGTCGAACACCTGCACTTCGCCGATGGCACTGCCGGAGCCGGTCAACTGCTGCAAGTAGTTCCAGACGCGCTCGTTGTTGCGGCACTCTTCCGGCACGATCAGCAGCATGCTGCCATCGGCACGGCTGAGCAGTTGGCTGTTAAACAGGTAGGACTTGACCGCATCCTCCACCGTCACCTGCTCACGCGGCACGCACACGGACTGGAACCGGCCACCACGGGCGGCGAGCTTCTCCTGCAGTTCGGCGAGCACCTGCTCGCTGTTGAGGAAGGCGTCCTGGTGATGGAACATCAGCTCGCCATTGCCCACGGCGATCACATCGTTGTGGAACACGCCCTGATCGATCACCGCCGGATTCTGCTGGGCGTAGACCACCCCGGCCTCGCTCAGACCGTGCAGGCGGGCGACGGCCTGGCTGGCCTCCAGGGTCTGCCGCGCCGGATAGCGCTGCGGCGCCGGGAAGCGGCTGTCGAAGGCGCTGCGACCGAACACAAAGAACTCCACCCCCGCCTCGCCATAGCCCTTGCAGAAGCGCGTGTGGTTGGCCGCGCCTTCGTCACCGAACTGACCAACCGCCGGCAAGGCGGCGTGGTGGGCGAAGTGCTCGGCATTGTTGAACATCGCCGCCAGCACGCGGCTGGTGGTCGGGTGCTCGATCGAGCGGTGGAACTTGCAGTTGAGGTTGGCGGCGGTGAAGTGAACGCGACCATCGGCCGTGTCGGCGCTGGGGCTGACGGTGCAACTGTTGGCCGTCCACATGCTCGATGCCGAGCTGCACGCTGCCAGCAGGGGCATGGCCTCTTTCGCCGCCTTGGCCACCACCTGAGCATCCGTACCGGCGAAGCCCAAACTGCGCAGGGCCGCCACATCCGGGCGCTCCTGCGGGGCCAGCACGCCCTGGGCAAAGCCCATATCCAGCAGCGCCTTCATCTTCGCCAGGCCCTGCTTGGCCGCCTCCTTGGGGTTGGAGCCTTGCTGGCTGTTGCTCTGCGACGCGACGTTGCCGTAGGACAGGCCACCGTAGTTATGGGTGGGCCCGACCAGGCCGTCGAAGTTCATTTCAACTGCGGGCATCTCAAACGCATGGCTCACAGGCTCACTCCTGGGGTCAGGGTTGCAGGCAGGCTAAGGCTGGCACACTCCAGCGAGGCCACTGGGTAGGCGCAATAATCGGCAGCGTAATAGGCACTGGCGCGATGGTTGCCCGAGGCGCCCACCCCGCCGAACGGCGCGCTGCTGGCGGCGCCGGTCAGTTGCTTGTTCCAGTTGACGATACCGGCGCGGCTGTGCAGCCAGAACTCTTGGTAGCGCTCAGCAGAATCGGACAGCAAGCCCGCTGCCAGGCCGTACTGGGTGTTGTTGGCTTCGGCGATGGCGGCGGCGAAACCCTGGTAGCGGATCACCTGCAGCAGCGGGCCGAAGAACTCTTCATCGGGGCGCTCGGCAACCGCCGTGACATCGATAATCCCAGGGGTGAGCAAGGCGGCGTTCGCCTGCGGCTGGGTCATGGCCAGGAGCACGGTGGCGCCATTGACGATCAGTTGCTGCTGAGCCTTGAGCAGTTGCTCGGCGGCGCCAAGGGAAATCACCGAGCCCATAAAGGGCGCCGGCTGTTCATCAAAAGCCCCGACCTTGAGCGCCGAGGACACCGCCACCAGGCGCGCCAGCAGGGCATCGCCCCACTCGCCTGCCGGCACCAGCAAACGCCGGGCGCAGGTGCAGCGCTGGCCGGCGCTGATAAAGGCCGATTGAATGATGGTGTAGACCGCGGCCTCCAGATCGGCGACCGGCTCCACCACCAGCGGGTTATTGCCACCCATTTCCAGGGCCAGAATCTTATCCGGGCGACCGGCAAACTGCTGATGCAAGGCATTGCCGGTGCGACTGGAGCCGGTGAAAAACAGCCCGTCGATACCCGGATTGGCAGCCAGGGCCACGCCGGTTTCCCGCGCGCCCTGCAACAGGTTGAGCACACCGGCCGGCAAGCCGGCGTCGAGCCAGCACTGAACCGTCAGTTCGGCGACTTTCGGCGTCAGCTCACTGGGCTTGAACAGCACCGTGTTACCCGCCAGCAGCGCCGGCACTATATGGCCGTTGGGCAGATGACCGGGGAAGTTGTACGGGCCAAACACCGCGACCACGCCATGGGGCTTGTGTCGCAGCACGGCGGTGGCGTCGGCCAGCGGCCCGCTCTTCTCGCCGGTGCGTTCGCGGTAGCTCTGGATCGAGATGGCGACCTTGTTGACCATGCTGGTCACTTCGGTGGCCGACTCCCACAGCGGCTTGCCGGTTTCCTCGCCGATGCAGTGGGCCAGCTCGTCGGCGCGGGCTTTCAGGCCGTTGGCGAAGGCTTCCAGCACGGCAATGCGCTCATCCAGCGAACGCTGCGCCCAGGCTGGGAACGCGGCGCGGGCGGCCTGCACAGCCGCTTCGACCTGCGCCGGGGTGGCGGCACGGCCTTGCCAGATCAGCGCCTGGGTGACCGGGTTGAGGGATTCAAAACTGCCGCCATGGCCGTCTTGCCAGACACCGGCGATGCAATGGGTGCTCATCAGTTGCGCTCCTGGGTGGCGGCGGCACGGGCCGAAATTGGGACGGCGCGCACCTGGTCACCGGCACGCATCTGCAGACGCTTGGCGGTCAGGGCATCGACCACCAGGGTGCCGGAGGCAATTCGCGCCGGCGCTGCGGTAATCCGGCAATCGGCCAGCTTACGGTTATGGATCAGGTAGGTGGCGGCATCATCCGCCACCGTGCCGACGGCCAGGATCAGCACCTGGCTGTCCTGCACCGCGCGAATCTTGCGGGTCTCGCACTCGATGGCCGGGCCGGCGTCGAAGATGTCGACATAGCCCTGGTAGCTGAAACCCTCGCCCTTGAGCATGGCCAGCGCCGGCTCGGTGTCCGGGTGGACGCGGCCGATGGTGGCGCGCGCCTCCTCCGAGAGGAAGCAGCTATACAGCGGAAACTTGGGCATCAGCTCGGCGATAAAGGCCTTGTTGCCGACCCCGGTGAGGTAGTCGGCCTGGCTGAATTCCATCTTGAAGAAGTGCCGGCCGAGGCTTTCCCAGAACGGCGAGCGGCCATTGCCATCGGACATGCCGCGCATTTCGGCGATCACCTTGTCGCCAAACAGCTCGGCGAACTCGGCGATAAACAAAAAGCGCGCCTTCGACAACAGGCGACCATTGACCCCACTGCGCTGCCCGGCCTGAAGGAACAGCGAGCACAGCTCGGAGTTACCGGTCAGGTCGTTGGCCAGAAACAGGGTGGGAATCTCGCGGTGAATGTTCAGCTCTTGCGAAGCGCTCACCGTCAGCCCGACCCGATAGTTGTACCAAGGCTCGCGCTTGCCCACCGCGCCGGCGATGGCGGAGATGCCGACCACCTTGCCGTCGTCATTTTCCATCACAAACAGGTAATCGGCATCGGCGCGCCCGGCTTCGCCGGAGAAGGCCTTCTCGGCCCAGCCGACGCGGTGCGCCAGGCGCGCCTCGTTGGCCGGCAAGGTGGTCAGGCCGGCGCCGGTGCTCAGGGCCAATTCCATCAGGGCCGGCAAATCGGCGCTGCGTACAGGACGAACGATCATAGCTATCCCCTTTAAACCGCGACCAGGCGCACGCTGGCACCTTCACCGACGCCCAAGGCCTCGGCGGCTGCAACACTCAGGGTCACCGGCTTGCCGGGCACCCAATCCAGTTCGGCGACCACCGCGCGGTAATCCTGCAACTGGCCGTTGGCTACCAGGTAGCTGCGCCCGCCCTTTACCGGCTCGCTGCCCGGCGTGGCCAGGCGTACCGGCACCACACGGCTCTGGGCGATCGAGCGGATGCCCGAGGTGCGCGCATGCAGGGTCGGCCCGCCATCGAAGATGTCGATGTAGTGATCGGTCTCGAAGCCTTCGCGCATCAGGATGTCGAAGGTGATCTGCGCCCGCGGATGCACCTGGCCCATGGCCTCCTGGGCGGCATCCGGCAGCAGCGGCACATAGATCGGGTAATGGGGCATCAGCTCGGCGAGGAAGGTGCGGCTCTTCAGCCCGCTGAGCAGTTCGGCCTCGGTGTAGCTCATGTCGAAGAAGTTGCGCCCGACCGCATCCCAGAACGGCGAATCACCCTGCTCGTCGCTGTAACCGACGATCTCCACCACCACCGCGTCAGCGAAGCGCTCCGGGTGGTTGGCGACAAACAACAGGCGACCGCGCGAATTCAACTCGGCCCACACCGACGGCACCAGGTCGCTCTCGACATAGAAGCTGGTCAGCAGGCTGTTGCCGGTCAGGTCATGGCACAGCGACAGGGCGTGGATCTTGTTGTGGATCGACAGCGAGCGCGAGGCATGCACGAAGGTTTCGTTGCGAAAGCTGTAGAAGGGGTCGGAGTAGCCCGCCGAGGCGACAATCCCGGAGCAGCCGACCAGGCGCCCGGTATCGGTGTCTTCGAGGACGAAGAAGTAACTCTCTTCGCCGTTGAAGCTGACTTCGGCAGCAAACGAGGCCTCCGACGCGGCGATCTTCTCGCTCAGGCGCTCGGCATCGTTGGGCAAGGACGTGACGCCCACCGGGCTGTCCGCAGCCAGGCGCTGCACCTCGGACAAGTCTGCGATTTGCGCAGGACGCATCACCAGCATGGGGTCACTCCTTTCGAATAAAAGCCCCGGAACCCGGCAACGCCGGCCCCGGAGAAAACCGCGGCCGGGGCCGCAGCACACAGAGATCACTCATCCGTGAGGAGTGGAGCGGCCATTCGTCCTGAACGGCCCGACGCTGCCTGGCTTAGCAGGCCGCTGAAAAACTACCTACGTTGCCAATACGGCGTTAAAAACAGGCTCAGAATGCTCATTTACAACACGTAAACTCCGCTTCTTCGCCTTTTTTTGCCTTGTCTTGGCTGCCTCGCCTACATTTTTCAACGGCCTGCTTACGCCTGGGTCAGCTTGGCCAGGGCGCGTTCGAAACGGGCCAGGCCTTCATCCATATCAGCGTCTTCAACCACCAGGCTCGGGGCGAAACGCACCACGTCCGGGCTGGCCTGCAACACCAGCAGGCCCTCGGCGGCGGCCGCATCCAGCACGGTCTTGGCCTTGCCCTTCCAGGCCTCGCCAAGCACACAGCCGAGCAGCAGACCGAGGCCGCGCACCTCGCCGAACACCCCGGTCTGCTGGCCGATTTGCTCAAGCCGGGCCTTCAGTCGCGCCGACTTGGCCTTCACCCCCGCCAGCACTTCTGGGGTGTTGACGATGTCGATCACCGCCTCGCCCACCGCGCAGGCCAGCGGGTTACCGCCGAACGTGGTGCCGTGGGTGCCGACGGCCAGGTGCTTGGCCAGGGCATCGGTGGTGAGGATTGCGCCGATCGGGAAACCGCCGCCCAGGCTCTTGGCGCTGGAGAGAATGTCCGGGGTCACGCCGTAGTGCATATAGGCGAACAGCTCACCGGTGCGGCCCATGCCGGTTTGTACTTCATCGAACACCAGCAGCGCGTTGTGCTCATCACACAGCTTGCGGGCGCCTTCCAGGTAGGCCTGCTCGGCCGGCAACACGCCGCCCTCGCCCTGCACCGGCTCCAGCACCACGGCGCAGGTCTTGTCGGAGATAGCGGCTTTCAGCGCGGCCAGATCGTTGTACGGCACATGGGTGATGCCCTGGATCTTCGGCCCGAAGCCATCGGAATACTTGGGCTGACCGCCGACATTCACGGTAAACAGGGTGCGCCCGTGGAAGCTGTTGGTGGCGGCGATGATTTCGTACTTTTCCGCGCCGTAGCGATCGAATGCCACGCGCCGGGCCAGCTTGAAGGCGGCCTCGTTGGCCTCACCGCCGGAGTTGCAGAAGAACACCCGCTCGGCAAAGGTGGCATCCACCAGCTTGTGCGCCAGGCGCAGAGTCGGCTCATTGGTGAATACGTTGGAGATGTGCCACAGGGTATTGGCCTGCTCGGTCAGCGCCACCACTAGGGCCGGATGGCAATGGCCGAGAACGTTGACCGCAATCCCGCCGGCAAAGTCGAGCAGCTCACGACCGCTCTGATCCCATACTCGCGAACCCGCGCCGCGCACCGGAATAAAACCAGCCGGGGCATAGTTGGGAACCATTACCTGATCAAAATCGGCGCGTGCTACGGGGGCATGCTCAACGGACATTGCAACTCTCCTGAGAGGGAACACCGGCCAGTAATGGCTGGCGATGGAAGGATTGTAGGGGCTGTTTTGACCCTGGCATTGCCGCCATGCGACAACTTCTTACAGAGCCAACCCACGCCTTGCCGATGCTTGCACGGATGCGACACAAAGCATCGGGAAGGCGCAGTTTAAACGCTGCAAGCCGCTGCCGCGCAGCACCGGGAAAATTTCCGTGAGCCGCCGATTGCGCCCCTGCATGCCACTACGCAACAACCTCGAGGGCCGCCATGCTTTTGTCGGAGGGGTTGAGCGTGCGATACCCATCGAATAGCCGATGAGCCGCTCTTGATGGGTATCGCTGCGCTCAACCACATCCTACGACCACCCATTAAGACCTGATCGACAGCAAGCCCTGCGATGGCAATCCAATAAAAACCCGGCGCACTGGCCGGGCCTGGATTTACCAGGTCGTTGAAAAACGTAGGCGAGGCAGGAAGCCAAAGCCGAGGTAGTTTTTCAGCGGCCTGTTAGCTGCGTTCGGCCACTGACTCGGTCAGCTCGAACGGGCTGGCGCTGCGCCGCTGGTTGCGGTCTTCGCGCGGGGTGGCGCCGAAGAAGTTGCGGTAGGCGCTGGAGAAGTGCGGCCCGGAGGAGAAGCCGCACGACAGGCCGATCTGGATGATCGACTTGCTGGTTTGCATCAACAACTGGCGCGCCTTGTTCAGGCGCAGCTCCAGGTAATACTGGCTGGGCACGCGATTGAGGTACTGCTTGAAGATGCGCTCCAACTGGCGGCGCGACACGCACACATGCTGGGCGATTTCATCGGTGGTCAGCGGCTCCTCGATATTGGCCTCCATCAGCAACACCGCCTGGGTCAGCTTCGGGTGGCTGGAGCCCAGGCGATTTTGCAACGGAATGCGCTGGCGCTCGCCGCCCTCGCGAATGCGCTCGACCACCAACTCTTCGCTTACCGCGCCGGCCAGCTCGGCACCGTGATCACGGGCCAGCACCGCCAGCAACAGATCGAGTACGGCCAGGCCGCCACAGGCGGTCAGGCGGTCGCGATCCCAGTCAAACAGATGACTGGTGGCAATCACCTTGGGGAAGCGCTCGGCAAAATCATCCTGCCAGCGCCAATGCACCGCCGCCCGATAGCCATCCAGCAAACCCAACTGGGCCAGCGGATACACCCCGGCCGCCACCGCGCCCAATACACACCCCCCGCGCACGGCCTGCTTAAGTGCCGCCACCAGGGCCGGTGCGAGACTGGTCGGCGGCTCATCGGCCACCAGCAGGAGCTTGTGCAAACCGTCCAGTTGCCCCGCCCAAGGGCTGCCCGGCAGGCGCCAGGCGCCATCCAAAGGCGCATCGACGCCAGGCTCAGCCTGCAGAAAGAGCACCTGGTAATGCACCTCCGGGTGAACCCGCTGCGCCACCAGCAGGGCTTCTTCGGCCAGGGCCAGGGTCAGGGGCCGAGTACCGGGCCAGAGCAGAAAACCGATGCGACGCACAGGCTGAGTCATGCCCGCACAGCCCCGCAGCACCAATCTGCAAGGCACGCAGGGGGAAGAATCAGGCCGGGGATTCGGGCAACAACCACATCAATCTCCTTGTGCAGGCCATGGGCCGCAGGAAATACCGCCAAACCGGGGAAACCGCCACCGGCAATCTCTATCAGAGCCTAGCCGCAGGCGCCGGCAGTTACTTCAAGCTACCGGAAAGAAACTGCTTGAGACGCTCCGATTGCGGATTGGCCAGCACTTCCTTCGGGCAGCCACGCTCCTCCACCAGCCCCTGATGGAGGAACACCAACTGGTTGGACACTTCACGGGCAAAGCCCATTTCGTGGGTAACCACCACCATGGTGCGGCCTTCCTGAGCCAGGTCCTGCATTACTTTAAGCACTTCGCCAACCAGCTCAGGATCAAGAGCTGACGTCGGCTCATCGAACAGCATCACTTCCGGCTCCATGGCCAGGGCGCGGGCGATGGCCACGCGCTGCTGCTCGCCACCACTCATATGCGCCGGATAGGCGTCCTTGCGATGGGCCACGCCAACCTTGGCCAGGTAGTGCTCGGCCTTTTCCCGCGCGGCCTGCTTGTCCATACCCAGCACATGCACCGGCGCTTCCATGACGTTATCCAGGGCGCTCATGTGCGACCACAGATTGAAGTGCTGGAACACCATCGACAGCCGCGAACGCATGCGCTGCAACTGCTTGGCATCGGCCGCCTTGAGGGCGCCGTCCTTGTTGGCGATCAGCTTGAGCTCTTCGCCATTGAGCAGAATCTTGCCGGCATGGGGCTGCTCCAGCAGGTTGATGCAGCGCAGGAAGGTGCTCTTGCCCGAACCACTGGAGCCGATAATGCTGATCACATCGCCCGCCTTGGCCGCCAGCGATATGCCCTTGAGCACCTCGTGGTTGCCGTAACGCTTGTGCAGATCCTGGACTTCAAGTTTGTTCATGGTCTGGATTCTCTATCGTTAAGAGCGCGTCGCAGCCTGGCGACGCCTCGATCAATGCAAGTGGCCGCTCGCCCTCAGGCCTTGCGCGGCGCCAGGTAAGCCAGCCAGCGGCGCTCGGCCAGCTTGAACAGGCGCACCAGAATAAACGTCAGGCCCAGGTAGAACAGGCCGGCGGTGATATAGGCCTCGAACGGCAGGTAATACTGCGAGCTGACGGTTTTCGCCGCCCCGGTGATGTCGATCAGAGTCACCACCGATGCCAGGCTGGTGGTGTGCAGCATCATGATCACCTCGTTGCTGTACTGCGGCAGCGCCCGGCGCAGAGCCGAGGGCAGCAAGATGCGCCGGTACAGCTTGAAGCGCGACATGCCCACCGCCTTGGCCGCCTCGATCTCACCCGGCGGGATGGTTTTCAGGCTGCCGGCAAGAATCTCCGCGCTGTAGGCGCTGGTGTTGATGGCAAAGGCCAGGCAGGCGCAGAAGGTGGCGTTGGACAGATAAGGCCACAACACACTGGCGCGCACCGCCTCAAACTGGGCCAGGCCGTAATACAGTAGGTACAGCTGCACCAGCATCGGCGTGCCGCGGATCGCATAGGTGTACAGCCAAGCCGGGAAGTTCACCACAGACTGCTTGGACACCCGCATCAGCCCCAGCGGCACGGCCAGCACCAGGCCAAAGGCCAGGGCAACCAGCAGCAGCTTGAGGGTGACCAGCACGCCAGCGAAATACAGCGGCAGGCTGTCGAGTACCACGTTGTAGTCAAAAATCATCGCCGCCCCTTAAATTTCCATTGCCTTGACGCCGGCCGAGTAGCGCCGCTCGAGGTAACGCAGCACCAGCAAGGAGACACTGGTGATCGCCAGATAAATGCCCGCCGCCGCCAGGATGTAGGTAAACGGCTCGTGGGTCGCGTCGCCGGCACTCTTGGCCCGCGCCATCATGTCCTGCAGGCCGACCAGGGAGATCAGCGCCGAGGCCTTGATCAGCACCAGCCAGTTATTGGTGAAGCCGGGGATGGCCAGACGAATCATCTGCGGCACCAGGATGCGCCAGAACACCCGCAACGGACTCATGCCATAGGCCATGCCCGCCTCACCCTGGCCCTTGGGGATGGACATAAAGGCACCGCGGAAGGTCTCCGACAGGTAGGCGCCATAGATAAAGCCGAGGGTGCCGACACCCGCCACGAAGGGGTTGATGTCGATGTAATCCTCATAGCCGAGCAGCGGCGCGATGCGGTTAACCATGTCCTGGCCACCGTAGAAAATCAGCAGGATCAGCACCAGATCGGGAATCCCGCGGATCACCGTGGCATACACCTCGCCCAGCAGCGCCAGCCACTTGAGCGGCGACAGCCGGCAGGATGCGCCGAACAGGCCGAGGGCAATCGCAACCACCATCGACAACAGCGACAGCTGCAAGGTGAGCCAGACACCATCGAGAATGGTCGCGCCGTAGCCATTGAGCATGCTTGAGGTCCTCACACGGCGCACCCCACCCAAGCCGGGCGGCGCCGCCACAACGAAAAAGTGGCACAAACCGCAGTATCAGTTTGTGCCACCTTCAGGGAACGCTTACTTGCCGTAAACGTTGAACTGGAAGTATTTGTCCTGCACTTCCTGGTACTTGCCATTGGCGCGGATGGCTGCGATGGCCTTGTTGAAGCGCTCAGCCATGGCGGTGTCGCCCTTGCGCACAGCGATCCCGACGCCGTCACCGAAGTATTTGGCCTCGGTGTAATCCGGGCCGACCAGGGCAAAGCCCTTGCCGGCGTCGGTTTTCAGGAAACCGTCATCGATATTGACCACATCGGCCAGGGTGGCATCCACACGACCGGCAGTGAGGTCGAGGAAAATTTCGTTCTGCGAGCTGTAGCGCACCACTTCGGCACCGGCCGGGGCGAAGACAGCAGTGGCGTAACGGTCATAGATAGACGCGCGCTGCACACCGATCTTCTTGCCTTTCAAATCCACCAGCGGGTCGTTGAGCACGGTGCCGGCCTTCATCGCCAGGCGCGCCGGAGTGGCGTAATACTTGTTGGTGAAGTCCACCGACTTGAGGCGCTCCGGGGTAATCGCCAGCGACGACAGAACGGCGTCGAACTTGCGCACTTTCAGGGCCGGAATCAGGCCGTCGAACTCCTGCTCGATCCACACACACTTGGCCTGCATCTCGGCACACAGGGCGTTACCGATGTCGTAGTCAAAACCGGTGATGGCGCCCTCCGGGGTCTTCATCGCAAAGGGCGGGTACGCCGCTTCGATACCGATGCGCACCGGCTTGGCCTCATCGGCCATGCTCAGGGGTGACAACAGGGACAGCGCCAGGGCGCCAAGCAGGGCAAGCTTGTTCATCGTGTGACTCCTTCGAGTGTGTTTGACTTCGTTGAGCAGAAAGACAAAACGTCCCAGCGCATGCCTGCATTCAGTGTAGAAAGAGTCGCCGTCTTTGCAGCGCGCTAGATGGGCGCAATGGCCCTGGCTGGGTGTGCTGCATTCTAGCGACAGGCCGAAAGTCGATATTTCTTCAATGCGACAACAAGTTACAAAAGGGCCAGACCTGCGTGACAGGCGGATTGACAAGCGCTGCAAAACATGCAGCGAGCAAAAGAGGAGTTAACCAATCAATAAAGCAATAACCGCGCCAAAAAATCACAAGCCGCTCTAGATCAATACATACGTCGTTTAAGTGGATTTTCAAGGCGCCCCATTTCGGCGCAAAACGCTCCCGAACGCCCCGCTTTTGCGCAGCCCGTTACCGCCCCAGGTAACCCTTGACCACCGAAATCCCCAACAAGCCAAGCCGCAACGCCGCCACGCCAAAGCCGATATTAATTGTCTTTGCGCCAGACCCTGGCTATCGCAGCGCTTGGCAGGCGCCCGCGTGCTGGCGATCCGAATTGCACAAATGCTTACGCCGCCCACACATCGCCAGCAGGCTCATACCTATGGGTTTGCGCATGGCGCTATCGGCACAAGTGGCGCACAAACAACAACGCCCCGCCCCGGCTTGTGGCCAGGACGGGGCGTCAATACCGGCGGCTGTTAGGCTGCCTGCATACCGCGGTGTGTCTCTACCAGGTGCTGCACCACGCCAGGATCGGCCAGCGTGGAGATGTCGCCGAGGGCATCGTATTCGGCGACCGCGATCTTGCGCAGGATACGTCGCATGATCTTGCCCGAGCGGGTCTTCGGCAAGCCGGGAGCCCACTGGATAACGTCCGGCGAGGCGATCGGACCGATCTCCTTGCGCACCCAATTTTTCAACTCCTGACGCAGTTGCTCGGACGGCTCCTCACCACTGTTCAGGGTCACATAAACGTAAATGCCCTGGCCCTTGAGGTCGTGCGGCATGCCGACCACGGCCGCCTCGGCGACTTTCGGGTGGGCGACCATGGCGCTCTCGATCTCGGCCGTACCCATACGGTGGCCCGATACGTTCAACACGTCATCGACGCGACCGGTGATCCAGTAGTACCCATCTTCATCACGCCGGGCGCCGTCGCCGGTGAAGTACATGCCCTTGAAGGTGTTGAAGTAGGTGTCGACGAAACGGTCGTGATCGCCGTACAGGCTGCGCGCCTGGCCCGGCCAGGAGTCGATGATCACCAGATTGCCCTCGGCGGCGCCCTCGATGATATTGCCCAGGTTATCCACCAGCGCCGGCTGCACCCCGAAGAACGGCCGCGCCGCCGAGCCAGGCTTGAGCCCGTGAGCACCAGGCAGGGGGCTCATCAGGGTGGCGCCGGTCTCGGTCTGCCACCAGGTATCGACGATCGGGCAGCGCGACTTGCCGACCTCCTCGTAGTACCAGTGCCAGGCTTCCGGATTGATCGGCTCGCCGACCGAGCCGAGCAGGCGCAGGCTGGAGCCATCGGCCCCCTCCATGGCCGCCTTGCCCAGGGCCATCATGGCGCGGATCGCGGTCGGTGCGGTGTAGAGGATATTGACCTTGTGCTTGTCGATGATCTTCGCCACACGGGTGATGTCCGGGTAGTTTGGCACCCCCTCGAACAGCACGATGGTGGCGCCATTGGCCAGCGGGCCGTAGACGTTGTAGGTGTGCCCGGTGACCCAGCCGACGTCGGCCGTACACCAGAAGACCTCTCCCGGCCGATAATCGAAAACCCGCTCGTGGGTCAGGGCGGCGTACAGCAGGTAGCCGCCCGTGGTGTGCAGCACGCCCTTGGGCTTGCCGGTGGAGCCGGAGGTATAGAGGATAAACAGCGCTTCTTCGGCGCCCATCTCCTTGGGTGCGCAGACGCTGCCGGCAACGGCCATCAGGTCTTCGTACCAGATGTCACGATGCTGGTTCCACTTGATGTTCGCCCCGGTGCGCTTGCACACGATGACCTTCTGCACGCTGGCGGTTTCCGGATTGGTCAGGGCGTCGTCGACGTTTTCCTTCAGCGCAATGCTCTTGCCGCCGCGCACGCCTTCGTCGGCGGTGATCACCACCTTCGACTGGCAGTCGATGATCCGCCCGGCCAGCGCCTCCGGCGAGAAGCCGCCAAACACCACCGAGTGGATGGCGCCGATGCGCGCACAGGCGAGCATGGCCACCACCGCCTGGGGAATCATCGGCATATAAATAGTCACCACATCGCCGCGATGGACATCCTGGCCGCGCAGGGCGTTGGCGAATTTGCAGACCTGCTCATGCAGCTCGCGGTAGGTGATGTTCTGGTGCTCGCTTGGATCGTCGCCTTCCCAGATGATCGCGACCTGCTCGCCGCGCTCGGCCAGATGACGGTCCAGGCAGTTGGCCGAGACGTTGAGGGTGCCGTCGGCAAACCACTTGATGTCGACGTGGTGATCGTCGAAAGAGGTCTGCTTGACCTTAGTGAAAGGCTTGATCCAGTCCAGACGCTTGGCCTGCTCGCGCCAGAAGCCGTCGGGGTTGATCACCGACTGCTGGTACATGGCCTTGTAAGTCGCCTCATCGGTCAACGACTGGGCAGCCACCTCAGGGCGCACGGGATACAGGGAATCGGCACTCATGACTTTTACCTCGACGCAGTAATGTTGTTGTAGTTACGTAGAGTGATTTTTAGACCTACGGCAGACGGCCAACCATTCGACCATGGTCTTACCGGTTATACGACCATAGTCCTGTCAGGTAAATCGCCGGCAAGGAAAATCAGCGCCCTGCAGAACAGGCCACAGACGTAGTCCGGATAAATGCAGGAGCGCTTGTCTCTGGATGAAGAAGGGGTCTACGCATGTCTGCAGGGACGATGCGCGTGGAACCCGACGGGCAAGATAGTCTGCGTAGCCGCCGGTGGCGTGGCATGGCATGGCCGCTACGCAGACAAGCCTGTCAGTCCAGTGCCACCAAGCCCCGCGCCGAGCCCCAAAGAATGCCGCGCAGTTGATTTGCCTGAGCGGGACGCCAGGCGCCCGCCCGAGCGGCAAGCTCAGGCCGGCTGGCGCTGGCGCAGGTACTCAAGCACCGCGGCCTGGTCGCCGCAGAACTCGATGCGCTGATCCTTGCTGTCGCGCTGGAAGGCGTACATGGGGTCGTAATACTCCACCAGCAGGCCCTCGATCCAGCCACGGTGCAACTCCACCCCGGCGCCGCGTGCCTGCTCGGCCAGGGCCGCCTGCATGATCGCCATCAGGCGCTGATGCCGTTCACCACCGAGACGCTTGAGAATATTGTTCAGGCTCTGCTGCAGGCGCTCGGCATACAGCTCAAAGCCCAGCTCCTGGCCATGCACGGCAACAAACTCGGCGCACAGATCGATCACATAGTCACCGAGGATGCGCTCGATGCGCCCCTCCAGGCTGTCTTCCAGCCAGACCAGCGGGTAGCTCTGCATGCCCTGGTGCAACACCAGCGGCAGGGTGCAACTGCCGACCATGCGGCTCTCGTCCTCCAGGACAAACTGCCGCTGGCCAGCCGCACGTTTTTTCAGGATGTCGATGGCCAGGCGATTCTCGAAGTCGATCTGCGCCGGCTGCGGCGTGGCGCGCTTGCCGAAGCTGGAGCCACGGTGATTGGCATGGCCTTCCAGATCCAGGCTGTTGCCCAGTTGCGCCAGCACCTCGGTCTTGCCGGTGCCGGTCAGGCCACCGACGATGACGAATGCGCACTCGGCCACGGCCTGCTCGGTGGTCTCCAGCAAGAAGCTGCGCATCGCCTTGTAGCCGCCGACGACCCGCGGATACTCGATGCCCGCCTCTTCTTTCAGCCACTGCTGGGTGATCTGCGAGCGCAGGCCGCCACGAAAACAGTACAGATAGCCCGCGGGATTGGCGCGGGCAAAGGCCGCCCAGGCGGCAACCCGCTCGGCCTTGACGGCGCCGTTGACCAACTGGTGACCGAGCTTGATGGCCGCTTCCTGGCCCTGCTGTTTGTAGCAGGTGCCGACCTTCTGTCGCTCGGCATCGTTCATCAGCGGCAGGTTGAGCACCCCAGGGAAGGCGCCCTTGGCGAATTCGACCGGCGCGCGGGCGTCCATCAGCGGCACATCGTTAAGGAAGATGTCGCGGTAGTGGGTGGTGTTGTCGCGCATCAGATCACCTCGACCGCGTAACGCTGTCGAGCCACCAGTTGGCCGATCGGCGATAGATTCAGGCCCAGCTCGGCGGCCACACCGAGGAACTCGGCCTCGCCCTCGGGGGTGACGGCAATCAGCAGGCCGCCACTGGTTTGCGGGTCGCAGAGCAGATCGCGCTGGGCGTCGCTGATCGGCGCGATCTTCTCGCCGTAGCTGTCGAAGTTGCGCAACGTACCGCCCGGCACGCAGCCCTCGGCCAGGTAGTAATCCACCCCCGGCAGGCGCGGCACGGCGGCGTAGTCGAGCTGGGCGGTAAGGCCCGCGCCATCGGCCATTTCCAGCAGATGGCCGAGCAGGCCGAAGCCGGTGACATCGGTCATGGCGCTAACCCCAGCCAGTTTGCCGAAACGGCTACCGGGCTTGTTCAAGGTACACATCCAGGTACAGGCCAGGCCCACATCCTCGGCGCGCAGCTTGGCCTTTTTTTCCGCGGTGGTGAGGATGCCGATGCCCAGCGGCTTGGAGAGGTACAGACGGCAACCGAGCGTGGCGCTGTCGTTGCGCTTCATATGGCGTTTTTCCACCACGCCGGTCACGGCCAAACCGAAGATCGGCTCCGGCGCGTCGATCGAATGACCGCCCGCCAGGGGAATGCCGGCGGCCTCACAGACCGCCCGGCCGCCGCGAATCACCTCGCGCGCCACCTCAGGCGCGAGCAGATTGATCGGCCAGCCGAGAATGGCGATGGCCATCAGCGGGTCGCCACCCATGGCGTAGATGTCGCTGATGGCGTTGGTGGCGGCGATCCGGCCGAAGTCATAGGGATCATCGACAATCGGCATAAAGAAGTCGGTGGTCGAGACCACCCCGCGTTCGTCATCCAGGGCATACACGGCGGCATCGTCACGCGAGGCATTGCCCACCCAGAGTTTCGGGTCGAGGTTTTGCGCTCCGCTGCCGGCAAGGATCACATCCAGCACCTTGGGCGAAATCTTGCAGCCGCAACCGGCGCCATGGCTGTACTGGGTGAGACGGATCGGTTCGCTCATCAACTTTGCTCGCAGGTAAACAACAATGCCGCGCAGTCTAACAAAGCCGCCCACCACTGTTGCGATTGCGCGCAAAGCGCAGGGGCGTCGAACGCCGCCTGCGGTTTAGCCCATAAGCATGGCGGCGCTTACTGCTCGAACAGGCCCTTGATCGGGAACAGGCCGTCGAACTGCGCCGGGGTCTTGGTCGCCTTGGCCTGGAAGGTTTTCAGCATGTCGTTGGGGCGGAACATCCCCGACTGCCAGGTGGCCATGTATTTCAGGCTGTCGGCAACGCTGTGGTCGCGGCTGAAGTTGAGCATTTCCTTGCAGCCACTAACGGCCAGTGGCGAGTGCTTGGCGATCTGCGCGGCAATCGCCATGACCCCGGCCAGCAGCGCTTCATGGCTGGCAAACACCTGGTTGACGAAGCCCAGGGCCTTGGCCTCTTCGGCGCTGAAGTTGCGCCCGGTAAAGGCCAGCTCGCGCACCACGCCTTGCGGCAGCAGTTTGGGCAGGCGCTGCAGGGTGCCGACGTCGGCGGTCATGCCCAGTTCGGTTTCCTTGATGGTGAAGTAGGCGTCGGCCGAGCAGTAACGGCTGTCGGCGGCGCAGACCATATCCAGGGCGCCGCCAATGCAGCCGCCCTGAATCGCCACCAGCACCGGCAGGCGCACTTCTTCCAGGCTGCTCAGGCTGGCCTGCAGTTGCATCACCACACGGCGCAGGTTTTCCGCCATGCGCCCCGGATCACCGCCCATGGGCACCGCCTTGGGGTTGGTGAATACGCCCAGGTCCATGCCGGCGCTGAAGTGCTTGCCGGTGGAGGAGATGACGATCACCCGCGCCTCGCCGCTGGCTTCCAGCTCGCGCATGCACAGCGGCAGCTCCAGCCAGAAGTCGGTATTCATCGAGTTCATGGCGTCCGGGCGGGCCAGTTGAACGTGGGCAATATGGTCGGCAAGGGTGACGTTGAAACTCTTGTAGGTCATGACGAACGAACCTGCGCTGAGCCCGGACGGGCGGGAAGAAATTATCTTGACGGCGTCAAGATAGAGGCGCGATCCTGACGCTGTCAAGTTCACCCGTCCAGCCCAAGACCCGCCGCCATGACCCTCAGCCCGCCCGTTTATCATCACGGCAACCTGCGCCAGAGCCTGCTCGCCAGCAGCCTGCAATTGCTCCGCGAAGGCGGTGTCGAGGCCCTGTCCCTGCGCAAGCTGGCCGAGCTCAACGGCGTCTCCCGCGCCGCGCCCTACCATCACTTTGCCGACAAGCAGGCGCTGCTGGCGGCGGTCGCCGAACAAGGCTTTGCCGAGCTGAGCGGCTTGCTCCACGGCGTCGTCGACAATGAGCAAGTGGCCCTGGAGGAGCGCCTGCACCAGGCCGTGCTGGGGTATCTGGATTTCGCCTTGGAGCAGCCGGCGCTGTATGAACTGATGTTTGGTCAGGCGCTGTGGCAAGCCGCCTCGCCCACCGGCCAAGCCTCCAGCACCGCGCAGTTTCAGCGCGCGGCCAAGGACTGCTTCCGCCAATACGTACACCTGTTCGAGCGCCTGCAGTTGCCCGCGACCAACAGCCAGCCGCCGCTGCGCTCGGCGCAATTGCTCTGGGCCACCCTGCACGGCCTGGCGCAGCTGAGCCGCAACGGTTTGTTCGGCAAACGCGAAGACCTCGCCGAGATCGCCGCCCACGCCCTGGCGCAATTTCCACACCGCCCGGCCTGAATCGCGCCATGCCGAACATCCGCTACCAGCGCCTGGCCAATGAGCGATTGCCGCTGGCCAACAAGTTCTACAAATCCCAGCGTTCACCGATGCGCGTCGGCCGCAGCGAGCAGGTGTGGGTCGCCCAGCAGGCCGAGATCATCGCCGCCTGCTGCCTCAAGCCGGTCGCCGACGGTCACTGGCTGAGCGCCCTGCTGGTGGCCCGCGAACAGCGCCAGCAAGGCGTCGCCAGTCAGTTGCTCAACACCTTGCGCGGCCACAGCCAGGGGCCGATCTGGCTGTTCTGCGCGCCACAGTTGCTGGGCTTTTATCAGCGCCTGGGGTTTGCCCCCTGCCCGGACTTGCCCGGCGAACTCAACGAGCGCCTGCAACGCTACCAGCGCAAACAACCCCTGCTGGCCCTGGTCGCGGCGCAGCCGGGCGGATAATCCATCTGCGGCGTGCCGCGCCGCACGGCGCCAGCGTCTTCATCTGCTATAACGGCGCCTAAACGCCCTCACGCTCAATACGCCGATGGAATCCAGGCCGATGACCGACCTCCTGCCGCCCGCCGCCCTTGCCAGCCCTGCGACCTTGTCGAGCCTGGCCATGCCCCTGCGTTTTCACCCGGCGCGCGAGGCGCTGTTCAACGAGCTGCACACCCGGCCCTTTCCGGTGCTGCAGACCCCGAGCAATCTGGCCCATCTGGTGCTGCTGCGCGACGACCCAAGCGGCGCGAGCGAGCATCGCCATCTGCAACTCTTGTGTGCGCGCTATACGGTGCTGCCGCCGACGCCCGAGTCGTCCTGCTATTACCAGGACTTCGGCGGCTTCGAGCTGCGCTGGGAGCGGCACACCGAGTTTTCCACCTACACCCTGGTGCGCAAGGGCGAGACCCAGACGCCGTTCAGCAGCAGCGTACTGGCACTGCTGCCCGCCAACTGGCTGAGCCAACTGCCTGGCCAGTTGCTTAGCGTGCTGCAGCTAGAGCTGGCCGATGCCCCGAGCGAGGCGCCGCAACCCGAGCAGGTTCGCCAGCACTTCGAAGGCCATCGCCTGATCAGCTCCGAGGTCAAGGAGCGCCGCGCCCGCCTGTGGAGCGCCTACCGCATCCACAGCGATGGCAGCGGCCGTATCCTGATCCATAACCGCGGCCTGAACGCCTGCCAGAGCGGGCGCCTGGTGCGCACCCTGCTGGAAATGGAAACCTACCGGATGATGCTGCTGCTGGCCCTGCCGATGGCCAAGGCGATTGCCCCGGCGGTGAAAACCATGGACCAGCAACTGGCCGTGGTGATCCAGCAGATTAACCAAATCGCCGACCTCGACGACGAACGCCGGCTGCTCGCCGAACTGAGCGGCCTGGCGGCGCAGATCGAGAAGCTGATTTCCGACAACAACTTCCGTTTCTCGGCCAGCCAGGCCTACTACGAACTGATCATCAATCGCCTGGATGAAATGCGCGAGCAGGAAGTCAGCGGCCTGCAGACCTTCAGCGTCTTCCTGCAGCGGCGCCTGACCCCGGCCTGGCGCACCTGCGAGGCGATTCGCAATGATCTCAACGACCTGGCCCGCCGCATCGACCGCGCCAGCGTGCTGCTGCGCACGCGCATCGAGCTGACCATCGAGGCGCAAAACCAGAGCCTGATGCTCAACATGGACCAGCGCAGCCACACCCAGCTGCGCCTGCAACAAACCGTGGAAGGCCTGTCGGTGGCGGCCATCAGTTATTACCTGGTGGGGTTGACCAAGTACCTGGCGGAATCGGCCAAGGCCATTGGTCTGATCGACAACAGCTACCTGGTCACCGGCCTGGCCGTGCCGTTGTGCGTTGCTAGCGTGTGGTACGCCATGCGCCGCCTGCGCCGCTCCCTGGAGCACAATTGATGCGCCGCCGGCAGCGTTAAGGCGCTGCGGGCGCGTCTGCCAATAGGCAAAAACAATCTCGAAAAAACCGTGATGGGCCGTAATCTTTGCCCAACTGGGCACTCTAGTGTTTGCCCTTACTTGCGGACCTGCATCATGAAACGACGCACCCTGCTCCAGCATCTGGCCCTGCTGCTGCCCGCCACCCTGCTCGGCCGCCACCTGCACGCGGCCGAGACCGGCAGCGCCATCACGCCCCTGGACAAAGCTGACAGCGCCTGGCGTGGGCTGCTATCGCCCGAGGCCTACGCCGTGCTGTTCGATGACGCCACCGAACGAGCCAACAGCAGCCCACTGAATCATGAAAAGCGCGCCGGCACCTTTATCTGCGCCGCCTGTTACCTGCCGCTGTTCAACAGCCAGGACAAATTCGACAGTGGCACCGGCTGGCCCAGCTTCACCCAGCCGATTGCCGGCCACACGGGCTTCAGCCGCGACTTCAAGCTGATCATTCCACGCACCGAGTACCACTGCGCCCGCTGTGGCGGCCATCAAGGGCATATGTTCGACGATGGCCCGCCACCACGCGGTGAGCGCTGGTGCAACAACGGCGTCGCCCTGCACTTTATTCCCGCCACAGAAAACCTGCCGGCCTTACGGAGCTGATCATGCGCAACCTTTATCTAACTCTGGCGGCGCTGCTGCTAAGCCTGGACAGCCACGCCGGGCAAGACGATTCCGCCGTGGCGGTGTTCGCCGGCGGCTGCTTCTGGTGCAGCGAAGCGGATTTCGACAAGCTGCCCGGCGTGCTGCAAACCACCTCGGGCTACATCGGCGGCAGCATCGAGAACCCCACCTACGAGGAGGTGTCTTCCGGTCGCAGCGGCCATTTCGAAGCGGTGCAGGTGCGCTTCGATCCGCGCCAGACCAGCTACGCCAAGCTGCTGGAGGCCTTCTGGCCAAGCATCGACCCGCTCAACGGCAACGGCCAGTTCTGTGACAACGGCCCGCAGTATCGCAGCGCGATTTTTTACCTGAATGCCGAACAACAACGCCTGGCCGAAGCCTCAAAAAACGCCTTGGCGGCCTCCGGGCGGTTCCAGCAGCCAATCGCCACGCAAATCCTGGCGGCAACCACCTTCTATGCCGCCGAGGATTACCATCAGGACTATCACAGGAAAAATCCCCTGCGCTACAACTACTACCGCCACGGCTGCGGCCGTGATCAGCGCCTGCAAACGCTCTGGGGCAAGGCTCAGTAGCCAGCCTCAGTTGCGCGCGTGGGCGATCTGAAAACTGTGTACGCCGCTGTGCTTTTCCAGGCTCTGGGCCAGTTCGATCATCGGCGTGCCGCAATGCCGACAGTTGGCCACCGCCACAAAGCGCCACTCCGGGCTGCCATTGCTGAAGTTGATGCTCACCGAACCGCTGGCCATGCCGAAGCCATGGCTGAGCAGAAAAGCCCGCAGCTCGCCCTCATCGGCCTGAAAGCCCTTGTCAAAACGCAGGGTGATGCCGATTGCCGGACGTTGTGGCAGGCGCGCCTCCAGCCGCGAGAGACCGAGCATGCATAACGCCGAGAGCAGCGCGAGCATGATGGCCGCGGCGTAAAAACCCACCCCAACCATCACCCCGATGGCCGACGCCGCCCAGATGGACGCCGCCGTGGTCAGGCCGCTGATGCTCAGGCCCTCCTTCATGATCACCCCGGCACCGAGAAAGCCGATGCCGGTGACGATGCCCTGGATGATCCGCGTCGGGTCGCCGCCCATGGCGCTGGGCACTCCATGGCCGCCGTACCACCCCACCGAATAGCCGGCGATCACCGTCAAGGCCGCCGAGGCCATGCATACCAGGCCGTAGGTGCGCATGCCGGCCGCGCGACCGTGGTAAGCGCGCTCGTAGCCCACCAGACAGCCCAGCAACAAGGCACCGAACAGGTTGAGGAAAATCACCAGGTTGATTTGCAGCGCAACGGGCGACCAGAAATCCGACAGCATCTGACTGGACAGGGGGTTCATATGGGCATCCTCAAGGCACTGCGAGTCGACGCTCGCTTACCTTGAGCATAGTCATGCCGGCACTTAACGCCGCCCTTGCCGTGCTCAGCGGCCGCTTGTTGCACGCGCGCGCCAGGGGCGCTGAATCTTACGGATTTAGCGCGGTCTACTGGCACACAGCAGATTGCTGTTTCAAAATGATGAATTCGCGAAAATTTAATCTCGCGGTTCGCCCAAGGAGCTTTTGTGCGCCTTTCCAGCCGTTGGCTGCCCCATGCCGTCCCCTTCAGCCTGGCCCTGCTGCTGTTGGCGCTGCCGTTGCTCAGCCGCCACGCCCTGGGCTGGTCCGACCCGCGCGGCTATTTATCCGACCTGGCCATCGGCACCGGCCTGCTCCTGCTGTTGCAGCGCCGCCCCGTCTGGCTGGGCTTGCCGGTATTGCTGGGCTGGGCGCTGCTGACCCTGGGCTGCGCCGAGCTGGTTAGCGCCGTCGGCCGCATGCCCGAACCCAGCGACCTGCATTACCTGAGCGATGCGCAATTTCTCAGCCAGTCCACCGAGGGCTGCGGTCTTAGCCAGCCCCTGCTGGCTCTCTCGCTGGGCCTCTCGCTGCTGCTGTATCTGCTGGCCATGCGCATCGGCACGCCGCCCACAGCCGCGCGCTCACGCTATTGGCTGGCCTTGCCACTGTTGTTGCTGGGCGGCCACCACACGGCGGAATACCTGCAACCCAGCGAGGCCGACGAGTGGCGGCAATTCAACCTGCCGCACAAACTCCTGGCCAGCGCCGTAAATGCCGGCCAGCAACGCCTGGAGGCCTGGAACGACGATGGCAGCGCCGAGCTGCCGGTGGATATTGCCGGCCTGAGCCAGCTCGACCTCAGCGGCACGCCGCTGCTGCCGGCCGGCGGCAAGGCGCGCAACGTACTGATCATCACCCTCGAAGGCATTCCCGGCGCCTACATCGAAGCCAACCGTAAGGCCCTGCACAGCCGCTATCAGCAAAACCTGATGCCCAAGCTCAGCCGCTGGGCCGAGCGCGCCATGAGCACCCCGGATTACGTGCTGCACAGCCATCAGACCATTCGCGGCCTGTACGCGATGCTCTGTGGCGATTACAGCAAGCTCGACAGTGGCACACCCAAGGGCGTCGAATTGCTCAACGACAAGCAACGCAACCAGCAATGCCTGCCCGCGCAACTGCAAGCGCGGGGCTTTCGCACCCACTTCCTGCAGGGTGCCGCGCTGCAATTTATGGCCAAGGACAAGATCATGCCGCATATGGGCTTCACCCATACCCGCGGGCGCGACTGGTTCCGCAACAAGCCGCAGCTGGAGTTCGCCTGGGGCATGGATGACAAGGCTTATTTCGAAGGCGCCCTCACCTATGTCCGTCAACTGCGCCAGCATAAACAGCCGTGGATGCTCACCCTGCTGACCGTCGGCACCCACCAGCCCTACGCCGCCCCCGAAGACTATCTGGCTCGCTTCGACAGCCCCAAACAGGCCGCCGTGGCCTATATGGACGATGCGGTCGATAGCTTTCTGCGCGGCCTGGAAAAACAGGGTGTGTTCAAGGACACCCTGGTGATCATCACCTCCGACGAGTCCCATGGCATCGAGGATGTGCGTCTGGCCTCGGCCTGGGGCTTGAACTTGGTACTGGCGCCCGAGCAGACGCAATTGCCGGCGCTGAAAAGCGGAACCTACGGCCATGTCGACCTGAGCGCCTCGGTGCTCGACTACCTGGCCCTGCCGGTGCCGGCCAATATCGCCGGCCGTTCGCTGTTTCGCGACTACGCCAACGGCCGGGAAATCATGTCCTACACCAACGGCGTGCTGCGCCAGCATGACGGCAAAGGCGAGTTCAGCGAATGCAACTTCCAGCACCTCTGCCGGCGCTATGCCAGCGCCGGCTTTATTGCCGACAGCGCTCGCTACCTGGGGCGCTTCAGTGGCAAGCAGGCGCGCCTGGTGGCCAAGCGCGCCGCCCTGCTCGATCAGTCCCTGCTCAATGGTCAGCTCGGCCAGCAGTACCAGTTCGCCAAGCGCGACCGAGTCAGACTCAGCGAGAAAATCAGCGACGACTGGACTGCCAATCTGGTCGGCGCCCAATACCTGGAGCTGCCGCAACACTCGCAGACCACCGTACGGCTCAAGGTTCGCGCCCTCAACCTGGCCGGCAAAGGGGTGCAACTGCAACTCAAGACCAAGGAATTTGACCGCGAGGTGCTATTGCCACTGCCGGAGTTGCCGCTGCTGACCCGCGGCCAGCCGATCGACCTGAGTTTCAGCTTCGACAATCTGCAGGCGCGCAAGGCGTTTTCCTTCCACCTGCTGGGCCAAGGCCGCGGTCTGATCGAGATCACCGACTTCAGCGTGGCGACCGAGCCGTTGCCGCCCGAGCATGAGTTGGCCCTGGCCGTGCCGGAAGAGGAAAGCGAGCTGCTGCACTAGACGTAAAGCTCGGTACGCGGCGGATCTTCTCGCCGCGTACCGACAACCGTCGGCTCAGACCCGCTCGATGCGGTCGGCGTGAATAACGATCTGGCCCTGTTTGTACAGCGCGCCGATGGCCTTCTTGAAATTGCCCTTGCTCACCCCGAACAGGCTGCTGATCAGCTCGGGCGGGCTCTTGTCGCTGACCGCCAGGCTGCCGCCGTTGGCCTGCAACTGCTGGAGGATCTTCTCGTGCAGGCTGTTGGCGGCGTCCTGGCCCACCGGCTGCAGGGACAGGCTGATCTTGCCGTCGGCGCGCAGTTCCTTGATAAAACCCTTTTCACGCATGCCGCTGCGCAGGAACTTGAACACCTCGTTCTTGTGAATCAAGCCCCAGTGCTGATTGTTGATGATCGCCTTGAAGCCCATGTCGGTGGCCTCGGCCACCAGCAGATCAACCGCCTGGCCCACCTGATAGGTCGCCGGGCGCAGATCCAGGTAACGGTCCAGCCGCGCCGTGGCGGTGATACGGCGGCTGTGCTTGTCCAGGTAGACATGCACCACGCAATACTGCCCGGCCTCCAGCGAACGCTTCTCTTCCGAGTAGGGCAACAACAGGTCCTTGGGCAGGCCCCAGTCGAGGAAGATGCCAATGCTGTTGATCTCCAGCACCTTGAGGCTGGCGAACTCGCCAACCTGAACCTTGGGCTTCTCGGTGGTGGCGATCAGCTTGTCGTCACTGTCCAGGTAGATGAACACGTTCAGCCAGTCTTCGACCTCGCTGGGGGTGTCCTTGGGGATGTAACGCTTGGGCAAGAGGATCTCGCCATCCGCCCCGCCATCCAGATAAAGCCCGAAGTCGGTGTGTTTAACCACCTGTAAACTGTTGTAGCGGCCGATAAGCGCCATGTTCGATACCTTGATTGCCTGGCCTGCATTCTATCTGCATTTGCCCCGCCTGTTGACGGCCATCGCCAGGCGGCCCGCCGCGGACAAATCCCCAGCGCCGGCCGGGCAGGCTAGAATGGCGGCACTGCTACATTCCGACTCCTTGATGAGCAACCCTGCATGATCAATAACGATGTCCTGCGCAGCCTGCGCTACAGCCTGAATATCAATGACGCCGCGCTACTCAAGGTGTTTCGCGAGGCCGACTACCAGGTCGCCCTGGCCGACCTGCAGGCCTGGCTGCTGCCCGAGGAAGACGAAGCTCAGGTACATTGCAGCGATGAAGTGCTGGCCCATTTTCTCGATGGCCTGGTGTTTTACAAGCGCGGCAAAAACCCCAACCTGCCGGCTCAGCCGGTGCAATGGCCGATCAACAACAATCTGATTCTGAAGAAGTTGCGGGTGGCCTTTGAGCTGAAAGACGCCGACCTGCACGACATCCTGCAGGCCGCCGACTTCCCGGTCTCCAAGCCGGAACTAAGCGCGCTGTTTCGCAAGGAAGGGCAGAAAAACTACCGCCCCTGCGGCGACCAGTTGCTGCGCAACTTCCTCAAGGGCCTGGCCCTGCGCCTGCGCGGCTAACGGCGCGAACGCGGTCGGGGCTGGCATAAACGCCGGTACATGTAACAAAAACGAATATAGTTTTTGTTTTTTCATCACGCTTTGCGCGCTAGGGTTAAGGCCTGACTCACTACCGGATAACCAGCCTTTCTCCTATGCGCAATGCTCTTACCCGCTTTTTGCAGCTGGAATCGGCCAGCGGCCTGCTGCTGATCGGCGCCGCCGTACTGGCCATGACCATCAACAACTCACCCCTGAGTTTTCTCTACAACGGCCTGCTGGACGTGCCCGTGGCCGTGCAGGTCGGCGCCCTGCAGATCGCCAAGCCGCTGCTGCTGTGGATCAACGACGGCCTGATGGCCCTGTTCTTCCTGCTGATCGGCCTGGAGGTCAAGCGCGAGGTGCTTGAGGGGCAGTTGCGCCAGCCGGCGCAACTGATCCTGCCTGGCGCTGCGGCGGTCGGCGGCATGTTGGTGCCGGCGCTGATCTACTGGTGGCTGAACCATGCCAACCCGGCCGCCGCCAGCGGCTGGGCCATCCCCATGGCCACCGACATCGCCTTCGCCCTCGGCGTGCTGGCCCTGCTGGGCAAACGCGTGCCGGTGTCGCTCAAGCTGTTTCTGATGACCCTGGCGATCATCGATGACCTCGGTGCAATCATCGTCATCGCCCTGTTCTATTCCAATGAGCTGTCCAACCTGTCACTGATTCTGGCGGCGATCTTTCTCAGCATCCTGATCCTGATGAACCGCTTTGGCGTCAGCAACCTCAGCCCCTATCTGGTCATCGGCACATTCCTGTGGATTTGCGTGTTGAAAAGCGGCGTGCATGCGACCCTGGCCGGCGTGGTACTGGCATTGACCATCCCCATGCGCAACCGCGAGCACAACTCACCGCTGCTCAGTCTCGAACACGCCCTGCAACCCTGGGTGGCCTTCGCCATCCTGCCGCTGTTCGCCTTTGCCAATGCCGGCGTGCCGCTGGACGGCTTGAGCCTGGACAGTTTTATTCATCCCGTGCCCCTGGGCATCACCGCCGGCCTGCTGCTGGGGAAAACTCTCGGGGTGTTCGGCTTTACCTGGCTGATCATCCAGACCGGCTGGGCCAAGCTGCCCCTGGGTGCCAACTGGGGTCAGGTGCTGGGGCTGTCGATTCTCTGCGGGATCGGCTTCACCATGAGCCTGTTTGTCGGCTCCCTGGCCTTCGTCCCGGAAGTCAGCGAATACGCCGGCATGGACCGTGTTGGCATTCTCACCGGCTCCGTGCTGGCCGCCCTGATTGGTTACAGCGTCTGCTACCTGAGCAGTCGTCCGGCGCGTTAAACCTCAGACGAAAAAAAGCCGACCCTAGGGTCGGCTTTTTCTGCTGCAGCGCCGCGGTTAGTGCGCGACGCGGCTGGTGCCGTTGACGCTCATGATGCGCACGCGCTCGCCAACCCGGAAAATTTCATTGGGCTGCACTTCCTGCACATAGGCCCGCATGCTGCCGTCGTCTTCACGCACGGTGATTTCCACACCCTGGGTACGGGTCATGCCTTCTTCGGCGGCCGCACCAATCAGGCCGCCAGCCACCGCACCGATAACCGCAGCAACAATGCTGCCCTTGCCGCCGCCGACACTGCTGCCACCGACGCCGCCGATGACCGCACCGGCACCGGCGCCGATCGGCGTCTTGGTACCTTCAATCTTCACCGGACGCAGGGACTCGATAGTGCCCAGGCGTACGGTTTGCACCGTGCGCGCTTCGTCCCGCGTGTAGGTGTCACCGGTAAGGCTGGACTGACAGCCCGTCGTCAGCAGCGATACGGCGCTGAGTGATGCCATCAACAAAACCGACTTACGCATTACAGTGTCTCCAAAAATGACCGTTAGCTATTAGACTCCGCGGCGCACGACCTGTCACGGCGCCCACGCCAGAAAACCCGACCTGTGTTCAGCTCAGACCCTAGAATCGACCCGCGAGTTCAGCCCCAAGGCAAAACGCTCGCCAAGCTGCAGGAGTAGTCATGGACTATCTGATCATTTTCGTAGCCGTTGCCAGCGGCCTGTACTTCCACTGGTGGCTGTATCTGCGCATCCGCCGCTGGAGCGAGCGCGACCTGGCCCTGTCGCTGGCCGGCAGCGATGCCGATAAGCGCGCCTATATGCTCACGCGTCTGGACGAGGCCAAGGCCAGCAAGGTGCCCGGCAAACAACTGCACACCTGGCTGGAGCAGGCCGCCAGCGAATTTGTCGCGGCGACCGATACCCCCAAGCCTTGATGCCTCAGGGGGCCAGGCGCTCGCGCAGCCAGGCGGCCTCTTCACGGCGATAGTTCAGGCGGTCATGCAGGCGGCTGGCGCGCCCCTGCCAGAACTCGATGCGCTCGGGCAGCAAGCGATAGCCGCCCCAGTGCTCCGGACAATGGGGCGCCGTCTGCATAAAGCGTCGCTCGGTTTCGGCAAGCATTTCTTCCAGTTGCTGGCGATCACTGATCACCTGGCTTTGCGGCGAAGCCCAGGCGCCGATGCGACTGCCCAGCGGACGGACCTGATAGTAGGCCTCGGACTCTGCCGCGCTGACCCGCTCAACCGTCCCCTCGATGCGCACCTGACGCTCCAGGCTCGGCCAGAAAAAGGTCATCGCTGCATAAGGGTTCGCCGTCAGTTCTTCGCCCTTGGCGCTGGCGTAGTTGGTGAAAAAGGTAAAGCCGTTTTCGTCCAGGCCCTTGAGTAGCAGCACCCGGCAATGGGGGCGGCCAGCCTGGTCGACGGTCGCCAGGTGCATGGCGTTAGGCTCCACTGGCGCCTGCTCGGTCTTCACCGCCTCGGCAAACCATTGGCGAAACAGGCTCAACGGCTCGGCGGGCGCCTGCTCTTCACTCAAACCATCACGGGTGTAATCACGGCGCATATCGGCCAGGTTTCTGCTCATGGCAAAACTCCTCGAAATCAGAAGACGCAGTCTATCCAGCCGCAGCCAATCTGGCTTGACCTGCGACAAGTTGGCTCGCCCATGGCACTACAACAAACCGCCCAGCAGGCGCGCCAGCTTCTGCGCGCGCGGATCCATCAGCACATAGGGACCCAGGCTGTTGGTGACAAAGGCGAAGGCTACGCCCCGCTCCGGGTCGGCAAAACCGATCGAGCCGCCTGCCCCCGGATGACCAAAGGCCTGGGCGCCGAGGCCGAAAGTGGCGTTGCCAACCGCCGGCTGATCGAGCATGCAGCCGAGGCCGAAACGGGTTTGGGTCAGCAGGGTTTTGTCCAGGCCATGGCTATGCTCGCGGCGCAACTGCGCCAGCAGTTCCTGGTCGAGCAAGCGCCCGTTGAGCAGGCCCGTGTAGAACCCGGCCAGGCTGCGGGCATTGCCGTGACCATTGGCCGCCGGCTGCTGCATGCGCCGCCACTCGGGCTTATTGGTGCTGGTCATGATCGATGGCGGATTGGTAAAGGCGCGAGTGGTCATCGAGGTCGGCTCGTTGAACATGCATTTGAGCAGGCGCTGGGCCGCCGCGTCGCCCAGATCGCCCTTGATTCGGCTGACATGGGCGACCCGTTCGAACTCGCTGTCGGCCAGGCCGACATGAAAGTCCAGCCCCAGGGGTGCCGAAATCCGCGCGCCAATCGACTCGCCGGGGCCACGGCCGTCAACGCGGCGCAGCACCTCACCGAGCAACCAGCCATAGGTAATCGCGGCGTAACCATGGCCTGCGCCCGGCGTCCACCAGGGCTGCTCGGCGGCCAGCGCCGCGGTCATGCTCGCCCAGTCATACAAGGCCTCGGCCGGCAGCAACTCGCGCAGGGCCGGTAAGCCGGCCTGATGGCAGAGCAACTGGCGCAGGCTGATGGCCTGCTTGCCGGCCGCCGCGAATTCGGGCCAGTAACGGGCCACCGGCACATCCAACTCCAGCTTGCCTTCAGCCACCAACTGCAAGGCCGCCACGGCGGTGAAGGTCTTGGTGCAGGAGAACAGGTTGAGAATGGTGTCGCTGTGCCAGGCCTGCTGGCCGTCCTTGTCGGCCACGCCGGCCCACAGGTCGAGCACGGTTTCACCCGCGATCTGCACGCACAGAGCCGCGCCACGCTGTTGCGGATTGTCGAACAGCTCGGCGAAGGCCTGTTTAACGGCTTCGAACTTAAGGTCGAAATAGCCCTGAATCTGCACGCGGCGACTCCTGTTATAACCCTGAAATAAACGCTCGTTGCGGCCCTGCGCGCCGCCCTAGGGCGCGCTCTGGGCCGGGACTGGCAGGCCGTTTTTGAGTAGCTGCAAATTGGCCTTGCGCACCTGCTCGACAAAGCCCTGGAACGGCCGGTCGGTGATACCCACCAGCCCCAGGTGGCCATTCTCGCCATCCAGCAGACGGCCGCTGACCGGCTGATCGAGGTACTGGAACCAGTGCACGCCGACAATCAGCGGCTCGGCCAGGGCCTGCTTGAGGAAGTGCGCATAGGCCGCGCCGCGCTCTTCTTCCTTGTACACCTCGCTGACCCCACCCCAGAACGGCCCGCGATCGCGTGAGCCGAAGTGGAATTCGGTGACCAGCACCGGCTTGTCCAGAGCGCGCAGGGCGGCAAAATCATAACCATGCTGCGGTTCACGGGTGTAGAAGTTGAAGCTCAGCACATCGCAATACTGGGCACAGGCCGCCACCGCCTCCGGCGTGCTGATGGCGAAGCGCCCACCGAGCAGCAGGTGATTGGGCGCATGCCACTCCAGGGCATCGGCAATGGTCTTGAAATAGCTGTCGGCAAAGGCGCGCTGGAAGCGCTGCAGATCGGCCTCGATGGCCGGAAACTCGGCACTCGGCAGCGGCGCCTGGAAGCCCGGATCTTCCATCAGCTCCCAAGCCGGCAGGTCGATACCCCAGGCCTTGGACAGGCCCTGGTGGTTGCGGTACTTGTCGCGCAATTGCTTGAGAAAGGCCCGCTTGGCCGGCACATCGGTGGTCAAGCGCAGGGTGTTATAGGCCAGGGCGTAGCGCGCCTTGGGCTCGGTGCCCTGGTCAGCCCAGGCCAGTTCGTTGTCGGCAAAATAGCCGAGCAGCCAGGGATCTTCGCGATGGTCACGGGTGGCAATTGCCACCGCGCGCTCGGTGGCCATGGCAAACCGCGGGTCAAACGGATCGGGCATGCCGCCCCACCAGTCCAGGCCGGTGCTGATGGTGGCGTAGTCGCCACGAATCAACAGCGGCAGGCTGTAAGGCACGCGCTGGGCAGCGGTCAACGCCGGCTCGCTCCAGTTGCCAATGCTGTTGAAGCCCCAGGCCTGCAAGCGGTCGAGGGTATGCCCGACCCAGCGCTCGGGGGTCTGCGGGCCGTAGCTGCGCTCCAGGTTGGCGCCATAGAAGTCGAACCAGCGGCCATGGTCAAAACCTCGACCTTTGGCCGCGCCGGTGCCGCTGCGGTTATCCGCCGTGCCGAAATATTTGGCCAGGGCCTCGCCCTCTTTGGGCAAGGCGGCAAACATCGACTCACGGCCCTCGACATAGGTCTGGCTATTGCCGGGCGTTACCGTGTTCACCCCCAGGGAGTAGAACGGATGCCCTTCTGGGGACACCAGATACCAGCGGCCATCGCGCTTTTCGCTGCGGAAAAAACCGCTGGCCTCGAAACTCGGGCCCTGCAGCAAGCCGCCGAAGCGATCTTGCTGACGGTCTTCGGCCAGCCAGGCCTTGAGCTGTTGTTGCTCCTTGCTGGCGGCACTGTGCAACTGGGCATCGCTGCTGATCTTTTCCGGCCACTGGCCACGGCTGTACTGGCCATAGGCATCGACGATATTGGCGTAGGCCGCCTGTTGCACCGGCGCCACGTCCTGCACGCCAAACCGGCCGAGCAAGATGCTCTGCGCCGCAGCGGGCTGAGGCAGCGACAGTTTCACCGCCAGCACCTGACTGGCCTGCAGCTCGCCAGTCACGGTGCTGGCCAGCAACACACTACGCCCCTCGTAAGTCCAGGGCATCGGCGGCCCGGCGCGCATGCCCTGGGCCAGGGGCGAGGTCGCCTGCAGCGGCACCAGCAGGGTCTGCGCCGGTCCCGCCGGCAGGTCGATGCGGCTGCTGAGCACCTTGCCATCGGCACTTTCAATCTGCACATCCAGGGTCAGCGCCCAATCCATGGCGTTTTGCAGGCGCAGGCTCATGGCGCCGGCCGTGGACCAGTCCCAGCTACCGCTCTGCGGCGTCAGACGCAGGCTCGGTTGCGCCGCCGGGTTAAAGGTCAAGCGGCGAAGAATCTCCCCGCCGGCGCCCACCTCGGCCGTCAGGCTCGGCAGCGTGGCGTCCTGGGTGGTCACCTGAACCACATCCATGGGTTTGACGAAGTTGTACAGCGTCTGCGGCGCTGCTGCCTGGACAGTCGACACGCCAAGCGCGGCCACGAGACAAGCAGTGGCCAACGGGCGTAGGGGGGACAACGGCATTACGACTTTCTCCTGTTCGGCAAATGGCCGATGCCACGGCAAGCGGCCCGGCAATGGCGGCATTGTGCGACAGGCAGAGGGCCTTTGTCTGTCGGTGAATGGCCGCCGAAAAAATCTCACGGCAAAAACCGGTGCCACTGACTATGTTTTCTCCATCCGCGACGAAAAGAGATCACAACATGGAACTCAACACGCTGTTTAACCAACTCCACAGCCTGCCCAGCATTCCCAAGGTGGCTCAGGAGCTGATCCTGCAATTCGACAATCCCAACAGCAGCGTTGACAGCGTGGCGCGCAACATCGCCATGGACCCGGTCATCGCCGCCAAGGTTCTGCGCCTGGCCAACTCGGCGCGCTTTCGCGGCGCCCGCGAAGCCACCAGCGTCGAAGATGCGGCCATGCGCCTGGGCTTCAACACCCTGCGCACCCTGGTGCTGGCCTCGGCGGTGACCGGCGCCTTTAGGACCGACTCGGGCTTTGATCTCAAGGCCTTCTGGATTCATACCTTTCAGGTGGCCGGGATCTGCCGGCTACTGGCCAAGCAATGCGGCGAAGCCGTGGAAACGGCCTTTACCTGCGGGATGATGCACAACATCGGCGAGCTGCTGATTCAGACCGGCGCCCCTGAGCTGGCCGCGCAACTGAACCGCAGCGGCAAGACCGACTCGGCCCAGCGTGTTGCCCTGGAAACCCTGCAACTGGGTTTTGGCTTTCCCGAGGTGGGCGCCGAGTTGGCCCGGCGCTGGCAGTTGCCCAAGATCATGCAGGACGCCATCGCCTACCAGGGCAAACCCAGCCAGGCACCGGCCGACATGCCCCTGCCGCGCCTGATCGCCCAGGCCGTGCAGATTGCCGAGACCGTGCGCGCCCATGGCGGGGTTAACGATGAGGCCAAAGAGGCCCTCGTCGGCCCGCTGTTCGAAGACATCGACCGCGACAAGCTGTTCGCCGATCTGGAGGCCTCCCTGGAGGCCGATAAGGCCTTTGCCGAGCTGCTCAGTTAGGGTGGCCGCGCTGGTTTAATCGATAACCCGACGAAACGGCGGCAAGGCATTGAGGATCGCCTTGCCGTAACGCTGAGTCACCACGCGTCGATCCAGCAAGGTAATGATGCCGCGGTCTTGCTCGGTGCGCAGCAAGCGCCCGCAGGCCTGAACCAGACGCAACGACGCATCCGGCACGGCAATCTCCATAAAGGGGTTGCCGCCGCGGGCCTCGATCCACTCGGCCAGGGCCGCCTCCACCGGATCATCGGGCACCGCGAAGGGGATCTTGGCGATCACCACGTGTTCGCAATAGGCGCCCGGCAAATCCACCCCTTCGGCAAAGCTGGCCAGACCAAACAATACGCTGGCCTCACCACCATCGACCCGTGCCTTGTGCTTGTTGAGGGTTTCCTGCTTGGACAGGTTGCCCTGGATAAACACCCGCTTGCGCCACTCACGCTCCAGGCCGTCGAAGACCTCCTGCATCTGCTTGCGTGACGAAAACAACACCAGGGTGCCGCGCGAGCCTTCCACCAGCGTCGGCAGCTCGCGGATAATCGCTGCCGTATGGGCCACCGCATCGCGCGGGTCGGCACGCAGGTCGGGCACCCGCAGCACGCCGGCATCGGCATGCAGAAACGGGCTGGGGGCAATCGCCGTGACCGCCACGCGAGGCAAGCCGGCACGCATGCGCAAACGCTCGAAGGTGCCCAGCGCGGTCAGGGTGGCCGAGGTCAGCACCGCGCCATAGGCGACATTCCACAGGTTACGGCGCAGGGTTTCCGCCGCCAGAATCGGGCTGGCATTGACCTCAATATCAAACAACGCCCCACTCTCGGCCAGGCTCAACCAGCGTGCCATCGGCGGGCTGTCTTCGGGGTCATCACTGGTGAAGGCAGTCCATAACTCCCAATTGCCCTGGGCCCGCGCCAGCAGGCTGCCGAACAGCGGGTACCACTCTTCGGCCTGATGGCTGGCGATGCCGATGCTGACCTCGCCGTCCATGGCCTGCTTGAGCAGCTCGCTCAGACGGGTAAACAGGTCATTCAAGCGGGCAAAGCCTTTTTTCAGCTCGACACCCATTTCCAGCAGATGCTCCGGCACCACCCCACCGACAAAGCGGTGCTGCGGGCGCTCGCGGCCCTGAGCGTCTTCACCGGCACGAAAGTCCGCCAGTTGCTCGCAGGCGCTGAACATGAATTGCTGCTGCGCCTTGATGTCACGCGCCAGCTCCGGCACTTGCTCGATCAGCCGGCCAAGATCGCCCGGCAACGGATGCTGGGCCAACAGCTTGCTCAGGTTTTTCGCCGTCAGCTCCAGCCAGTCCGCCGTGGCGCGCAGCCGGGTGTAATGGGCGAAATGACCGATAGCCTTGTCCGGCAGGTGATGGCCTTCGTCAAACACATACAGGGTGTCACGCGGATTGGGCAGCACCGCGCCGCCGCCCAGGGCCAGGTCGGCCAGCACCATATCGTGGTTGGTGACTATCACATCGACCTTGCCCATGCCTTCGCGAGCCTTGTAGAACGCGCATTGCTGGAAATTCGGGCAATGACGGTTGGTACACTGGCTGTGATCGGTGGTCAGGCGCGCCCAGTCGAGGTCTTCCAGGGCCTCGGGCCAACTGTCACGGTCGCCGTCCCAGCGGTTGCCGGCGAGCTTCTCGACCATCTGGCCGAATAGCTTCTGACTGCGCTCATCAACGTCGATCTTGAAGCCTTCCTCGGCAAACAACTGGGCCGTGGCGCTTTGCGCTTCGCCCTCCTGGAGGAGCATGTCCAGCTTGGACAGACACAGATAACGGCCGCGGCCCTTGGCCAGGGCGAAGCTGAAATTGAGACCGCTGTTACGCAGCAGGTCCGGCAAATCCTTGTGTACGATCTGCTCTTGCAGGGCGACCGTGGCAGTGGCGATCACCAGGCGCTTGCCGGCCGCCTTGGCCAGCGGGATAGTGGCCAGGCTGTAGGCCACGGTCTTGCCCGTGCCCGTGCCAGCCTCCACCGCCACCACCGCCGGATCACCGCTGCGCTGGTTCTCCTCATCGGTGCTGATACCGCCCAGCGCCTTGGCAATCTCGGCGATCATCAGGCGCTGGCCATAACGCGCCTTGAGGCCCTTGGCCTCGAGAAAGCGCGAGTAAGCGCCCTGGATCTGGGACTTGAGTTCAGTGCTGAGCATGGGGATCTGCGACGGGAAAAAGGCTGGATAAATTTTCAGTGGTCTATGATAGCGCGCGTTTCACTTACCGCCGACTGGAGATTAGCCATGACCCCCGACGCCCTGCTCTATGCCCTGCACACCCTCGCCGCCCTGATCTGGGTGGGCGGCATGTTCTTCGCCTGGATGATTCTCCGTCCGGCCGCCGTTAGCAGCCTGGAGGCGCCGGCCCGGCTGACCTTGTGGGCCGAGGTGCTGCGCCGTTTCTTCCTCTGGGTCTGGTTGGCCGTGGTGCTGCTGCCGATCAGCGGCGTCGGCCTGCTGCACCTGCGTTTTGCCGGTTTTGCCGGCGCGCCTAAATATGTGCAGATCATGATGGGTCTGTATCTCGCCATGCTGGCGCTGTTTCTGCGGGTGCAATTGCTGCAACTGCCGCCCTTGCGCCAAGCCATCGCCGCCCAGGACTGGCCGGCCGGCGGTGTCGCCCTGGGCCGTATTCGCCAACTGGTGGGCTACAACCTGCTGCTGGGCTTGACCCTGACGGCCATCGCCGCGGCGCGCCCCGGCTTTTGAGCACAAGGCCATACGACGCCCAGCGGCCCAGGGCAACTGCCGGTTGAAAAAATGCGGGAGCCCAAAGGCTCCCGTTGTGGGTTGCACACTGAGCGTTAACGGTCGACGAAAATCTCCACCCGACGATTTTGCGCTCGCCCGTCATCCGTGCCGTTATCGGCCACCGGCTGGCTCTCGCCCAGCCCAGTGGTTTTCACCTTGTCGGCGGCCACCCCCTGACTGACCAGATAGGCGGCCACACTCTCGGCCCGGCGCAGCGACAGCTTGTCGTTGTAGGCATCCGAGCCAACGCTGTCGGTATGGCCCTTGACCATCACCTCCAGCACCGCACCATCGACCAGGCGTTGACTGATGCCGGCCAGCAACTCCTTGGCATCCGCCGTCAGCTCGGCTGAGTTGAAGGCAAACAGCACCTTGCCCAGATCGCTAAGGACAATCACCTCATCCTGAGGCTCAACCACGGGTTCAACTGCGGGGGTTGTTGGATAACTGGGCAGCGGACAACCATTCGGGTTGACCGGGGTATTGGCAGGGGTGTCAGGGCAGGTATCGCGACGATCATGCACGCCATCGGCGTCTTCATCGCCATCCTGGGCATAGCAGATCAGACCGCCAAACAGCGCACCGATTGCTGCTCCACCGCCCGCCCAGGCGGAACTCTCGATGGCCCCCAGGCCGCCACCGGCCAAGGCTCCCACCGCACTGCAGATAGGCCAGTTCCTTTGGTTAAGCGCTGCATCCCCCGTACTGGAGGTGGAGGCACAACCGGAAAGAACACTACTGACCAGAAGAAAAGGTACGACTGCCTGTGAGAATTGAGTTCTCATGGAAGTGATCTCCTGTGTCACCGGCAGATGCCGGTAACACAGGAGTAAAGACCCACCCGGCGCCGCACACAAGGCGCGCCCGGCAGATGCCCGGCCTGTCGGGCTTCAGTTATCCACGGCGATCACTACCCGGCGGTTCATCGCGCGGCCTTCGGCGGTGGCGTTATCCGCCACCGGCTCAGCCTCACCGGCACCAGCAACTGCAACAATACTGGCCTGGGCAACGCCCGCGGCAACCAGATAGTTGGCCACCGACATCGCCCGACGCTCAGACAGTTTCTGGTTGTAGGCATCGGCACCCACACTGTCGGTGAAGCCGGTGATGCTCAGCTTGGCATTGGCGGCGTTATCTTTCAGACGACTGGCAACGCTGTCCAGCACGGCCTGGTCGGCAGCGGTCAGCTCGGCGGAGTTGAAAGCAAAATGCAGGTTGTCGATGACAATTTCCTCATCGACCACAACTTCCACGACTTCCTCAACCACCTCGGCAACTTCTACCGGGCAGCCCACCTCATCGACCACAGTGCCTTGCGGGGTGCCTGGGCACTTGTCGGTCTTGTTGACGACACCGTCGCCATCTTCATCGCCGTGTACCCAGCAATAACCCGCCGCCAACACACCACCCGCCAGACCAACCGCACCGGCCATGCTGGAGCTTTCAATCGCGCCCAGGCCTGCGCCGGTCACGCCGCCAATTGCCGCACAAACCGGCACGTTGCCTTGCTGAAAGGTGCTGCAGCCGCCCAATACGGTGGCGGCCAAGAGCATGGGAACTGTCGTTTTAAGCCTTTTCATAAGAACCAACTCCTGAGTTGATCGGTTATTTCCGATACTTAAGGGAGTAAAGACCCGACCTTTAAAAAGCGCCAACGCTAGGCCGGCGCCCACAGCCGCGCTAGTCTTTGCCCCCCAACTCGAGGATTGTTGATGACTGCGTGTTTCTCTTCCCGCACCCCGCAGCAGGCGCTTGCCGCATTGCTGGCCCAGCATGCGCCACAAAGCCTGCTGCTGATCGGCGCCAGCGAGCTGCCGGCCATTGAGGCGTTTCTTGCCGCCCATCCCCAATGTCGTTATGCCCAAGCGCCCGCTGGAGCCTTACCGGCCGAACTGGCCGCCCAGCGCTTCGACCTCGCCCTGTTTGTCGATTGCCTGGAGCACCTGGATAAACGCGCGGGCCAGCAACTGCTGGCCGGGGTGCGCAACCTGAATGCCAGCAAACTGGCGGTACTGGTCGACTTGCATGCCTGCGCCTGGCAAACCACCGACCTGTTCGCCCTGGCCCTGCAAGCCAGCGAGCACTTCCAGCGCGAGGAGCAGACACTGACTCTGTTTACCTATGACCTGCGCGAATACAAACAGGTGCCGGACTGGCTGAATGCGAAGTTCTGGGCCAACCCGGAACGCTTTGGCAAGTACTGGTGGTAAGCCAATGAACCCGCTTTGTCCCTGCGGCAGTGCTCGCATCCTGAACGAGTGCTGCGGCCGCTACCATGCCGGCGCTCCCGCACCCGACGCTGAGCGACTGATGCGTTCGCGCTACAGCGCCTATGCACTAGGTTTGATCGACTACCTGCAGCGCACCACCCTGCCCGCCCAACAAGCCGGGCTGGACATCGCCGCCATTGCCGCCTGGAGCCAGCACAGCCAGTGGCTTGGATTGCAGGTCAGTGGCGCCGAGCAGATTGCCGGCACGCCAGCCCATACCTGGGTGACCTTCACCGCCCGCTGGCGTGACAGCGATGGCGAGCACGCCCACCAGGAGCGCTCGGCCTTTGTTCAGGCGGATGGTCACTGGTATTTCATCGACCCCAGCGTGGCACTTAAAGCCAGCCGCAACGACCCATGCCCCTGCGCGGGCGGGCTGAAATTCAAGAAGTGTTGTGCGCCTTACCTGTCCTGAGAGCGCCGGTGCGCAGACGCCTTATTGCTCCAGGCTGAGGTAGGAGGTATCCGGCGGCGGGCCGGCGGGGGCGGCCTTGGCCTGGCCCATGTCGCTGCCGGCGGGGGCTAGACTGAATTGCGACAAATCCACCTTGGGCGCCGGCACCTCGGGCTTGGCGTCCTGCAGATCGACCCCCACCGGAGCGATGCCAAAATCCGGCGCATCGACATCGGCAAACGCCGCCATATATTCATCCCGTGGCGCGACGTGCAGGCGACCTGGACTTGCCGCACCGGCTGCGGGCGTCACTGCGGGCGCCGCTACCGGAGCTGACGCGGGTGGCGGCGCCAGCTCGACCTCTTCGACCAGCATGGCCAGCACCTCGACCACGGCCCCGGCACGCTCAAGGGTCAGGCGATATTTCTCCGCCCCGGCTGCATCCAGGTTGTTCTTGATCACCACTCGCCGCCCGGAAAAAAGCTGGGCAATCCGCTGCGCGTCGGCCTGAAACAAGCGGGCCAGGTTGGCCTGCACCGACGCCAAGGGCGCGCCTTCTACCAACTGGCCAGAAAAGGCAATCTCATAGCGGCTCATGGTCACACTCCTGTCCAAAACAGCCTTCAGTATGGCGCAGGTTTTTTCACCTAAACAACAGGTTGCGGCCAAGCAACCGCTTGTTACACTGCGCCATCGGTTGGAGTCGCTGAATGTGTTGGCAAACCCCTCTTGCAAGAATTCTCAGCCTGCTGCTGACCCTCGGCCTGCTCGTCAGCCTCGGTGGTTGCAGCAGTTTGCTCAGTGACGACTTTCGCGACCCCGAAGTCCGCCTGCTCAAGGTCGACGTGGTTAAAGCCAAACTGCTCGAACAAAAATTCGTCCTGCGCTTTCGTGTCGACAACCCCAATGACATGAGCCTGCCAATCCGCGGTCTCAACTACAACGTCAAGCTCAACGGCGTGCTGCTAGCCGAAGGGCAGTCCGACAAAAGCTTCACGGTGCCGGCCCACGGCCACCAGAATTTCGACGTGCCGGTGCGCACCAACCTCTGGCGCCACCTCAAGCGCATCGTCAATTTGCTCGAAGACCCGGATAAACCCATCAGCTATCAACTGCAGGGCGAAGTAAAAACCGGCCTGATGTTCGGTCGCAGCGTGCACCTTCAGCGCAATGGCGAGATAATCCCCGGCAACTACATTCCGGAGTAAGCCCCCATGCAACAGCAAGCCCACATCCACGGCCCCGACTGCAATCACGACCATGCGCACGACCACGACCATGGCCACGTGCATGGTCCTGACTGCAATCACCACCATCAGGAACCGACGCGCAACCCGTTGAAAGACGTCGGCCGCAACGATCCCTGCCCGTGCGGCAGCCAGAAAAAATACAAGAAGTGCCACGGCGCCTAAGGGCTTCGTCCGCCCTGCTCGCCACTCTTCTCGCGCCACAGCGCCACCGCCCTGTGGCGCTGAGCTAACCTCAGCACTGCCCTCTGCGGCCAGGCCCCGTGGCTACTGGCGGCACCATCCTATTGCTTTAGGAGCCCTCGAATGCTCGCGCGCCTGCTTCGCCCCCTGACCAGCCTGACCCTGGGTGCGACCCTGACCGGGCTGCTGGCTTTAACCGGCTGCCAGGCCTTCCTCGACAACCAGTACGGCGACAGCGTCGCGCCCGTGCAAGGTACGGTGAAGATTCAGGGCCTGTCGAAAAGCGTGAGCATCCGCCGCAATGCCCTGGGCATGCCGCTGATCGAGAGCAGCAGCTTTCACGATGCGGTGTTCAGCCTGGGTTATGTGCATGCCAGTGACCGCCTCAGCCAGATGGTCGGCATGCGCCTGATGGCCGAAGGCCGCCTGGCCGAGATGGTCGGTCCGGGCGCCCTGGACATCGACCGTTTCATGCGCGCCGTCAACCTCAAGCAAAGTGCGGCGGTGCTGTATAAAAATGCCTCGCCACGGATCAAGAAGTCCTTCGAGGTCTACGCCCGCGGCGTCAACGCCTACCTGTTCCAATACCGCGACAAGCTGCCGATGGACCTGCGCGAGTCGGGCTACCGCCCCGCCTACTGGAAAGCCGAAGACTCGGTGCTGATCTTCAGCCTGCTCAACTTCGGCCTGGCGGTGAACCTGCAGGAAGAAATCGCCTCCTTGGTGCTGGCGCAAAAGGTCGGCGCCGACAAGCTGGCCTGGTTAACGCCGACCTACCCGGACGAACCGCTGCCGTTTGATGAGGCCGACAAACTCAAAGGCCTGAACCTGGCCGGCAGCAACGGCACAAGCGCCATCCAGGGCCTGGGCGCCATCAGCAGCGCCGCCAGCCAGATCGCCCAACTGGACATGCTCGGCGTCGCCGCCTCGAACAACTGGGCAATCGCCCCACAACGTGCGCGCAACGGCAAGAGTCTGCTGGCCAACGACACCCACCTGCCCCTGTCGATGCCCTCGGCATGGAACTTCGTGCAGATTCGCTCGCCACAATTCCAGGCCGCCGGGGTTTCGATTGCCGGCGTACCGGCCGTGGTGGCGGGCTTCAACGGCAAGCTGGCCTGGGGCATGACCATGGTCATGGGCGACAATCAGGACCTGTTCCTGGAGAAAATCCAGCTGCGCAACCGCCAACCTTATTACCTGGCCGACGGCAAATGGCTGCCTGCCCGCGCCCGCCATGAAACCTTCTTTATCAAGGGCGCCAGCCCGGTCCGCGAAACCCTCTACGAAACCCGCCACGGGCCGCTGCTCAACAGCGTATTGGGCGAGCGCAAGCACATGCTCCAGCCACTGCACATCAGCAGCGGTTACGGCCTGGCCCTGCAAAGCACCCAGTTTGAAGCCGACAAAACCCTGGACGCCTTTTTCGACCTGTCGCGCGCCCAAACCATCGAGCGCGCCTTTGAAGCGGCCCGGGAAATTCGTGGCATGCCCCTCAACCTGGTGTTTGCCGACGCCCGGCACATCGGCTGGCAAGTCAGCGGGCGCTTCCCCAACCGCCGCGGCGGACGTGGCCTGCTGCCCTCCCCCGGCTGGGACAGCCAATATGATTGGGACGGTTTTGCCGACAGCATGCTCCACCCCTACGACCAGGACCCACCCCAAGGCTGGCTGGGCACCGCCAACCAGCGCACGGTGCCGTCAGGCTATGGCATGCAGCTGTCCAACTCCTGGTACTACCCCGAGCGGGCCGAGCGCATTGCGCAACTGGCCGGCAGCGGCAAACACGACCAGAAAAGCATGATCGCCATGCAGTACGACCAAACCTCGCCGTTCGTCGCCAAGCTGCAAGCGATGCTCAGTGCCCCCGACATGCAGCAGCCGCTGCAACAGGCGATTGCCGCCTTGCCTGTCGATCAGCGCAACAAAGCCGAGGAAGCCCACAAGCGCCTGCTGGCGTTCAACGGCAGGCTGGATGCCAGTTCCGCAGATGCCGCCCTGTACGGCGCCTTCCTGCAGGAAAGCGCCCGCCTGACCTTCAGTGACGAGGTGGGTAGCCCGGACTCAGCGGCCTGGCAGGCGCTGGTGGAAACCGCCAACCTGTCGTACTCGGCCCAGGCCGACCACTTGCTGGGCCGCGAAGACAGCCCGTTCTGGGATGACCGCAGCAGCCCGCAGGTCGAAGACAAGCCGGCTATCCTGGCCCGTAGCCTGGCCGCCGCCGTGACCTTCTGCGAAAGCAAGCTGGGCAGCAACCGCCAGGCCTGGCAATGGGGCAAGCTGCACAGCTACACCTGGGCAACGGAAACCACCCAACTGGCCAAATACATGAGCGCCAGCCAGCAAGCCTCGATCAACGCCATCAAGGGTTATCTGGACCGCGGCCCCTACCCGGCCGGCGGCGATCACAGCACCCTCAACGTGTCGGCTTACCACTGGGGCCAGGATTTCGACACCTGGCTGATTCCGGCCATGCGCATCGTCGTCGACTTCAGCCAGGCGGAGCCGTTGATGGGTCTCAACAGCAGCGGCCAGTCCGGCAACCCGGCCAGCCCGCACTACGCCGATGGCATTGAAGCCTGGCAAAAAGGCCGTTACATGAGCTTTCCCTTCCAGAGCAAGAACATCGACAAGGTCTACGGCAGCCAACGCCTGGTGTTGCTCCCTAGCCGCTGACCTACCGCTCGTCGGCATCCATTGAACCAACGTCGGCGAATCTGGCTCTGAATGATGGACTTACTCCATAGATGTTTTTAGGGCGCCTGCTGGCGCCCTTTTCTTTGCCTGGGTTTTAACCCCGCAACAGACCGGCAGCGCCCGGATTCAGGCGCGTGCGTGCTAGGATGTGCGCCTCAATTCACCTAAATACTGGCGCACCAGGCTCCCATGGCCGAACACGACTTCCGTTACTCGCTGCTCAACCCCCAACACACCCTCACCGAATGTCGCGCCCTGGCCCCTGGTCGCTATCAGGTCACCGGCAACGGCGGCTCGATCAAGACCGCAGACACTCTGTTGGTGACGCTCAAAGGCAGTCGCGATCTGTGCCTGCGCTTGCAGGTGGAGAAGGTTCGCCACCTGATCAACCCGCCAGGGCAATGGCTGGCGGTGGCCAAGGGCCCGGTGTTCAAGGAGCTGGCCATTCTCAATTGGCAAGTCAACTGCGATGCCTGCAGCGCTCAGCTCGACTTCGAGTTTGCCGTGGACGCTGCGCTTGGCGATAAAGCCCGCGCGCCAGCAGCTCAGGCCCGCATCAGCGAACTGGGCTGGGTCGCGCGCGGTGAACGCCACCTGTGCCCAAAATGTCAGGGAGACGCCCAATGAATAAGGTTTTTGCCCTTGGCCTGCTGAGCGCAGGCCTGCTCGGTTGCGCCAGTGAGCCGCTGCAACTGGAAAGCGAACGCACCTACCAAGCCGAGTGGATCAACGGCAAGCCACGCCTGCACCAC
>Ga0209343_10000424_pt1 | contig 59092 bp, 58 predicted proteins | sample RifCSPlowO2_02_FD_184026 | JGI IMG/M metagenome (GOLD analysis project Ga0209343, IMG submission 184026) | Groundwater microbial communities from Rifle, Colorado - Rifle CSP2_plank lowO2_0.2 (SPAdes) (version 2) | ecosystem: Environmental > Aquatic > Deep subsurface > Groundwater | place...
CAGGCGGGCGATGGTCGCCGCGTGTTCCGGGGTGCGGATGCCGAAGCCGATGCTGATCGGCAGGTCGGTGTGCCGGCGCAGGCGCGCCACGGCCTGTTCGACGTGCTCAAGCGTCGCCGCACCGGCACCGGTTACGCCGGCTACCGAGACGTAATAGACGAAGCCGGAGCTGCCGTTGAGGACGGTCGGCAGCCGCGCATCGTCGGTGGTCGGGGTGGTCAGGCGGATAAAGTCTAAACCGGCGGCCTGGGCCGGGTCGCAGAGGTCTTCGTTATGTTCTGGCGGCAGGTCGACGACGATCAAGCCGTCGACCCCTGCAGCTTTGGCTTCTTCAATAAAGCGCGGCACGCCGTAGTGGTGGATGGGGTTGAAGTAGCCCATCAGCACCAGTGGCGTATCGTTGTTGCCGGCGCGGAACTCGCGAACCATCTGCAGGGTTTTGACCATGTCCTGGTGACCACCGAGGGCGCGGATGTTGGCCAGCTGGATGGCCGCGCCGTCGGCCATCGGGTCGGTGAAGGGCATGCCCAGTTCGATCACGTCGGCGCCGGCCGCCGGCAGGCCCTTGAGGATGCTCAGCGACGTGGCGTAATCCGGGTCGCCGGCGGTGACAAAGGTCACTAACGCTGCGCGGTTCTGTTGTTTCAGCTCGGCGAAGCGGCTCTGTAGGCGGCTCATGCGTGTTGCTCCTGCTCGGCTTGTTGCATGTAGTGCATAACGGTTTGCATGTCTTTGTCGCCGCGCCCCGACAGGTTGATCACCATCAGGTGATCTTTTGGCAGGGTCGGCGCGCGTTTGAACACTTCGGCCAGGGCGTGGGCGCTTTCCAGGGCCGGGATAATGCCTTCCAGGCGGCAACACTGGTGGAAGGCCGCCAGGGCTTCGTCGTCCTTGATCGAGCAGTATTCGACCCGGCCGATGTCATACAACCAGGCGTGTTCTGGGCCGATGCCAGGGTAGTCGAGGCCGGCGGAAATCGAGTGGGCGTCGATGATCTGACCGTCGTCGTCTTGCAGCAGGAAGGTGCGGTTGCCGTGCAGCACGCCCGGTACGCCGCCGTTCAGGCTGGCGGCGTGCTTGCCGGTGGCGATGCCATGGCCGGCCGCTTCGACGCCGATCATTTGCACGCTGGCGTCATCCAGGAACGGGTGGAACAGGCCCATGGCATTCGAGCCACCGCCGATGCAGGCCACCAGGCTGTCGGGCAGACGGCCTTCTTTCTCGAACAGCTGCTCGCGGGTTTCCTTGCCGATGATGGCCTGGAAGTCGCGCACCATCGCCGGGTACGGGTGCGGGCCGGCCACGGTGCCGATCATGTAGAAGGTGCTGTCGACGTTGGTCACCCAGTCGCGCAGGGCTTCGTTCATGGCGTCCTTCAGGGTGCCGGTGCCGGCGACGACCGGGATCACGGTGGCGCCCAGCAGCTTCATGCGGAACACGTTGGCCTGCTGGCGGTCGATGTCGGTGGTGCCCATGAAGATCACGCATTCCATGCCAAAGCGCGCGGCCACGGTGGCGGTGGCCACGCCGTGCATGCCGGCGCCGGTCTCGGCGATGATGCGTTTCTTGCCCATGCGCTTGGCCAGGAGGATCTGGCCGATGCAGTTGTTGATCTTGTGCGCGCCGGTGTGGTTCAGCTCTTCACGCTTGAAGTAGATCTTCGCGCCGCCGCAGTGCTCGGTCAGGCGTTCGGCGAAATACAGCGGGTTGGGCCGGCCGACGTAATCGCGCTGGAAGTAGGCCAGCTCTTCGATAAAGGCCGGGTCGAGCTTGGCCGCTGCGTACTCGCGGGCCAGGTCGTGGATCAGCGGCATCAGGGTTTCGGCGACGTACTGACCGCCGAAGTGGCCAAACAGGCCCTTGGCGTCAGGGCCATTGCGTAAAGAAGTCATCTGGATGCTCCAGGAGTGGTAAGTAGTAAGTAGTAAGTAGTAAGTAGTAAGTCGCGATCAGGGCCGTCGGCTCGCCAGCAAGCTGGCTCCTACGGCAATGTGCGCAGACTAAACCTGTGCAGGGTTGGATAAAAGCGATTAGATTGCTTTGACCTGTCAGGAAAACTCACCAATAGCATGAGCCGAGAACTGCCCCCGCTGAATGCCCTGCGCGCCTTTGAGGTCGCGGCCCGCCTGCAAAGTGTCAGCCTGGCGGCGGACGAGCTGCACGTCACCCACGGCGCGGTGAGTCGACAGATTCGTGCGCTGGAAGCACAGCTTGGCGTGGCCTTGTTCGTCAAGGACGGCCGCGGCGTCAAGCTCACCGAGGCGGGCATGCGCCTGCGCGATGTGGCCTTCGATACCTTCGAGCGCTTGCGCGAGGTGTGTACCGAGCTGCAACGGCAGACCCGTGATGCGCCCTTCGTGCTCGGTTGTCCGGGCAGTTTGCTGGCGCGCTGGTTTATCCCGCGCCTGGACCGGCTCAACCGCGAGCTGCCGGAACTGCGCCTACAACTGTCCAGCAGTGAGGGCGATCTCGACCCGCGCCGGCCCGGCCTGGACGCCACCCTGCTGTTCGCCGAGCCGCCGTGGCCTGCGGATATGCAGGTGTATGAGCTGGCCAGCGAGGCCATCGGCCCGGTGCTCAGCCCCCGGCATGTGCGTGCCGAGCAACTGCAGCAGGCGCCGCCGAGTGCCCTGCTCGGTGAGCCGCTGCTGCACACCAGCTCGCGGCCGCAAGCCTGGCCGGCCTGGGCCGAGCGCAATGGCCTGGCGCCGCAAGCGCTGACCCTCGGTCAGGGCTTCGAGCACCTGTATTACCTGCTGGAAGCGGCGGCGGCCGGCCTGGGCGTGGCCATCGCGCCGCAACAACTGGTGGCCGATGACCTGGCTGCCGGGCGCTTGATCGCGCCCTGGGGCTTTGCCCAGACCCGCGCCAAACTGGCCCTGTGGGTGCCGCTGCGCACCCGCGATCCACGGGCGGCGAAATTGGCCGAATGGTTGCGCGCCGAACAGGTGTAATTGTCATGGGCGGCGTGTTCTTATTGCGCAGCTCTTGGCAATAAACCTCGAGCGATATTTGCCGAGCGGTCTTTGCCCAACCGTCTGTGCTCAACTGTTGTTAAGCTCGAATAAAACAAGCGGTAGCCATTTCAACCTTGAGGGATGCAAGCCAATGAAGATGTCGCGTAAGTTGTTGCTGGGAACCGCCCTGAGCGGCCTGCTGTTAAGCGGTTGTGTGTCGAAAGTCACCGAGCAAAGCCAGTATTCCGGCTTCCTGCCCAACTATGACGGCTTGCAGGAGGTCACCACGCCGAGCGGCCAGAAGGCCATGCGCTGGATCGCCCCAGGCTTCCAGCCGTCGGCCTATGACACCGTGGTGTTCAAGCAGCTCGACCTGTACCCCGCGCCCAAGCCCACCGAGCGAGTCAATCTGCAAACCCTGCAGGAGTTGCAGAGCTACGCCAGCGGCGCAGTCAAGTCTGCGCTGGCGCACAACTACCAGGTGGTGTCGGCTCCACAGTCTGCCGCCAAGGGCGCGCGGGTGCTGATTCTGCGCGCGGCGATTACCGGCGTATCGGCCTCCAACGAAGGCATGAAGTGGTACGAGGTGGTGCCGGTGGCGGCGGTGGTTGGCGCGGCGTCGGCGGCCACCGGGGTGCGCGACCAGAACACCGAGCTGTATATCGAGGCTGACTTTGTCGATGCCGCCAGCGGTCTGCCGGTCGGCAAGGTGGTGCGCAAGGTGTTCGGCAAGACCCTGGAAAACGACAGCCAGGCGATCAGCGCCAATGACTTCAAGGCGGCGATCAAGGACGTGACCAACGATATGCAAAAACTGATGAAGTAACGGCCAGACTGGCGCCTGGTGGTCTTTTACCGCCAGGCGCCATTTGTTACTCCCCTCGGTCGGCAACCGCCGCTCCCCGATTTGCCCCCCGCCCCCGGCTTGACTAGCGTTGAGGTATCTCTCAGCGAGGATGCAGTCATGCCCAGTCAGCACACCTACAAGAAAATCGAAATCGTCGGTTCATCGCCCACCAGCATCGAGGAGGCGATCAACAATGCCCTGGCCGAGTGCGCCAAGAGCGTGCGCAACATGGACTGGTTCGAGGTGACCGAAACCCGCGGGCATATCGAAAACGGCAAGGTTGGCCATTATCAGGTCACCCTCAAGGTCGGCTTTCGCTTAAGCGGTAGCTAGCCTTGTTCAGCTCAGAACGTACCGCAGCGGCGCACCTTGGCACGGGCCAGCACCTGGCGCTGCTCGTCGTATAGCCGCGCCCAGGGGCGATAGCCCTGTTGCCCGCCCTTGATGACGTAGCCTTGGCCGGCAACGAACGCCGGATAGTCCAGGCGCAGCAGGCAGGTGCGGGTGTGGGTGGAGGCCAGGCCATCGCCGCCCCGGCCGCTGGGCACCTCGAACTGCAGGCGCACCTGCAGTTGGTGTACGCCGGGGCGCAGTTGAAAGTAACGGCCATCGTTAACCGGGCGACTGTCCAGTTGATCGGCCATCAACCACTGGCCGGGCAGCGTGCTCAGGCTGACCCAGGCCTGCTGCGGGTCGCGGCTCGGCAGCGGCCCGGCGCAGGCGGCGAGCAACACTGACAGGCAGAGCAAGGGGTAACGCATTGGGGGGGGCTCGTGCTCAGCGTTCGAGGGTTTTCGCCACGCCACTGAGCAGCCGCTGGAATTGCTGATCCTGCTCGGCGGCATGGCGGAACAGGGCGTGGATGCGGTCGCTGGCGTCGGTCAGCAGCAGCATCAGGGTTTGTTCCTCTTTGCCCGTCAGGCACAGGCGCGAGAACTCATGATGCAGGGCGTCCAGCATGCCCTGCAACTCAAGGGTGCTGCGGTCGGTGACGTCCAGTTTGGCCTGCTCCATTTGCGCCATCATCTGTTGCAGCACCGCGGCGGTGGTCTGGATGCGCAGGCTGCGTTCGCGGGCGTGGCGCTCGGTGATCAGGGCGCGGCAGCGCGCCTCCAGGCCGTTGCCGATGTAGCAGATATGATCCTTGAGGATGCCGTAGCGCAGCGGGTCGTCGAGGGGCATGTTGCGGATCAGCAGGCCGACATGGGGGTAGTTGAGAATGGTGCGGCTGCCGAAGTCGGAAATCCGCCCCAGATGCCGGGAGTTCTCGATCACCTCCTGCTCGATGGGCCGGCGGATGGCGTCATCGTAGAAATACTCCAGGCCACGATCATGGAAGATCCCCAGGCTGCTGTGCAGGCCCAATTCGGCCAGGGTTTGCAGGGTCAGCTCGGCCAGGGCGGCAAACTCCTGGCAGGCGAAGCTGCTTTCCATATAGTGCAGGATGCGCCCCAGTTCGGCGTTTATGCTCATGGACTGGAAGGCGACCTGGGCTGACTGGTTGAGCTGTTCGCGCATGCTGGAGGTATCGCGCAGCTTCACTTGCACCCGCTTGAGCCGCGCCGCCAGGGCCTCCGGGCTGATCGGCAGGTGAACGTAGTCGTCGGCGCCGGCGGCAAAGGCGCGAATGCAATCGGGTTCGGCGCCGTTGGTGACCAGAAAGAACAGCGGTGGCCGCTCTGGTCGATCCGGCAGGCGGGCCAGTTGCGCGGGGTAATCGCTGCAGCGCTCGTCAACCAGGATCAGTTGGCACTCATCGTCCGCTTCGGCACATAGCCGAATGCCATGCTGCTCCAGCCCGGCCTGCCAGACGTTGCCCTGCTCGGCGCCGGCAATCAGCCAGATGATAAGGGGCGCAGGCTCAAGGACGGCACTGTCGCTGCTGCCGAAGTCATCGGCATCCCACAAGTCGATTCCAGACATCGCATATCCTTCGCTCGGCGCCTGATCTGGGAGGGGGTGGCGATGGCGCGCGGCGTATCCACGGCCCCTGCCGAGGGCGCGTCAGGCAAGCGTAGCCGATAACGACGGGCTGCCCAGGCAAACCTGGCGGGCAGGCTTAGGGGGCCTGGTGCAAATCCTTGAGGGCCACGTAATTGCTGGCGCTGTAGCTGAAATAGGCGCGCTCCTGGTCAGTCAGGGCGCGGGCTTGGCGGGCCGGGCTGCCGACATACAGAAAGCCGCTAAGCAGACGCTTGCCGGGTGGCACCAGGCTGCCGGCGCCGAGCACCACTTCGTCCTCGATTACCGCGCCATCCATGACGATGCTGCCCATGCCGATCAGGATGCGGTTGCCCAGGGTGCAGCCGTGCAGGGTGACCTGGTGACCGATGGTCACCTCGTCGCCGATGATCAGCGGGTAGCCGTCCGGGTTGAACGGCCCGGCGTGGGTGATGTGCAACACGCTGCCGTCCTGCACGCTGCTGCGCGCGCCGATGCGGATGCTGTGCATGTCGCCGCGGATCACCGTCAGCGGCCATACCGAGCTGTCGGCCCCCAGGTGTACATCGCCGATCACCACCGCGCTCTCATCGACAAACACCCGCTCGCCGAGCTGCGGGGTCATGCCTTGATACGTTCGAATCGCCATTGCACATTCCTCATAAGCTGCGGTCGGCCGCGATTGTAATTAAGATAACGGCCATGCACAGGCGAGAGCTGCATCCTTTGCCGCTCGTCTGCAGGCGCCGATCCGCGCCCCACCCACTTTACAGGGACCTCCCGTGACTGCCGCCAACCCGCTGTTGCAAGACTTCGACCTGCCGCCCTACTCCGCGATCCGCCCTGAACATGTCGAGCCGGCCGTTGCTGCCATTCTGGCCGACAGCCGTGGGGCGATTGCCCAACTGCTGGCCGAGCAAAATGCCACGCCGAGCTGGAATGGTCTGGTGCTGGCCCTGGATGAACTGAACGCGCGCCTGTCCCGCGCCTGGAGCCCGGTCAGCCACCTGAATGCCGTGTGCAACAGTGCCGAGCTGCGTGCCGCCTACGAGGCCTGCCTGCCCAAGCTATCGGAATACTGGACCGAGCTGGGCCAGAACCGCGGCCTGTTCGAGGCCTATCAGGCGCTGGCCAATGGCCCGTCCGCCGCCGGCTTCGACGTGGCGCAGAAGACCATTCTGGAGCACGCCCTGCGCGACTTCCGGCTGTCCGGCATCGACCTGCCGGCGGCCGGTCAGCAGCGCTACGGCGCGATCCAAATGAAACTCTCGGAGTTGACCAGCAACTTCTCCAACCAGTTGCTCGATGCCACCCAGGCCTGGACTAAGCACATCACCGATGAGGCGGCCCTGGTCGGCCTCACCGATTCGGCCAAGGCGCAGATGGCCCAGGCCGCGGCGGCCAAGGAACTGGATGGCTGGCTGATCAGTCTGGAGTTCCCCAGCTACTACGCGGTGCTGACCTACGCCGACGACCGCGCCCTGCGCGAAGAGCTGTACGCCGCCTACTGCACCCGCGCCTCGGACCAGGGGCCGCACGCCGGCCAGTTCGATAACGGCCCGCTGATCAATGAAATCCTCGACCTGCGCCAGGAGCTGGCCCAGTTGCTCGGTTTCGCCAACTACAGCGAACTGTCGCTGGCCGGCAAGATGGCCGAGTCCACCGAACAGGTGCTGACCTTCCTGCGCGACCTGGCGGTGCGCAGCAAGCCGTTTGCCGCCCGCGACCTGCAGGAGCTGCAAGCTTTCGCCGCCGAGCAAGGCTGCAGCGATCTGCAGAGCTGGGATGTCGGCTACTACAGCGAGAAGCTGCGCCAGCAGCGTTACAGCATCTCCCAGGAACAGGTGCGCGCCTGGTTCCCGATCGACAAGGTGCTGACCGGCCTGTTTGCCATAGTCGAGCAGCTCTACGGCATCCAGATCGAGGAGTTGTCCGGCTTCGACAGCTGGCACTCGGACGTGCGCCTGTTCCAGATCAGCGAAAACGGCCAGGCCGTCGGCCGCTTCTTCTTCGACCTCTATGCCCGCGCCAACAAGCGCGGCGGCGCCTGGATGGACGGCGCCCGTGACCAGCGTCGCGCCGCCAATGGCGAGTTGATCAGCCCGGTGGCCAACCTGGTGTGCAACTTCACCCCGGCGGTGAATGGCCAGCCGGCGCTGCTCACCCACGATGAAGTCACCACCCTGTTCCACGAGTTCGGCCACGGTCTGCACCACCTGCTGACCCACGTCGAACATGCCGGCGCCTCGGGCATCAACGGCGTGGCCTGGGATGCGGTCGAGCTGCCGAGCCAATTTATGGAGAACTGGTGCTGGGAGCCGCAAGGCCTGGCGCTGATCTCCGGCCACTTCGAAACCGGCGAGCCGCTGCCCCAGGACCTGCTGGAGAAGATGCTGGCGGCGAAGAACTTCCAGTCCGGGCTGATGATGGTGCGGCAGATCGAGTTCTCCCTGTTCGACTTCGAGTTGCATGCCAGCCACGGTGATGGCCGCAGCGTGCTGGACGTGTTGGAGGCCATCCGCGCCGAGGTCTCGGTCATGCGCCCGCCGGCCTACAACCGCTTCGCCAACGGCTTTGCACACATCTTTGCCGGTGGTTACGCGGCCGGTTACTACAGTTACAAGTGGGCAGAGGTGCTGAGCGCCGATGCCTTCTCCAAGTTCGAGGAAGAGGGCGTGCTGAATGCCGAAACCGGCCGCGCCTTCCGCGAGGCAATCCTGGCCCGTGGTGGCTCCCAGGAACCGATGCTGCTGTTCGTCGACTTCCGCGGCCGTGAGCCGAGCATCGACGCCCTGTTGCGCCATAGCGGTCTGAGTGAGGAGGTGGCATGAGCGAGGTGAAGATCAGCAAGCGGCGCTTTATCGCCGGCGCCGTGTGCCCGGCCTGCAGCGAGCCGGACCGCGTGCAGATGTGGAGCGAGGACGGCGTGCCGCACCGCGAATGCGTGGCCTGCGGCTATGCCGACACTCTCAACGAACAGGGCCAGTCGGTGCCCAGGGAGCTTGGCACGCGGGTCAACAAAGCCGCCGCCAAACCGGCAGACCCCAAGGTCCAGTCGGTGCAGTTTTTCCCTAATCCGAAACTGAAAAAGCCGACGCCTTAAGCCTCGGCCCGGCGCGCCGGCAACAACGGCTGGCGCGGCGCTCTCCAGGGTTTTCCCTCAACTGGCCACCCGTTGTTCCTGGGTCAGCTCCAGCTCGACCCCCAGGTGGCGGGACAGGCATGGCCAGTTTTGCCAGGCGGCCACCACTTGCGGGTCGTCCAGTTGTTCGCGGTAGGCCTGCAGCAGTTGCGGGTCAAAGTGGCGCGGATCGAGCATGCCCTCGACGGTCAGGTGTACGGCGTCATCCAGCCGATTGGCAAATTCCTCTCCGATCAACTGATGGGCAATCAGGTTGGCCACCGTGGTGTCCATGGGAATTAACGCCTGGCCGAATTGACCGATATAGCGATCATTCATTTCCTCGACCAGGCGATGGGCCAGGTAGGCCTCATCCAGCAGGCCGTCGAGGCCGTCGTGGCCATCGAGGATGGCCTGCGGCTGGAGAAAGTAGTCTTCGGCAATCTTCAACACCGGCTTGATCTGCGCGCTGATGCCGGCCTCGCGGGCGACTGCGGCGGCCGCGTCGAGCAACTCTGGCACCTGCTCGATATAGGCCGCGACAAAACGTTCGAGCACCCCCTGGGCATCGTCAACGGGCAGGCGTATCGACGGATGCAGACGCTCCAGCTGGGCCCCGAGTTGCCGGGCCAGTTGGCCCGTGGTGGCTTCGTGCTGGTGGGCACGCTGGATCAGCTGACGCAAGGCGGCGGTGTTCATGGGGGCTCCTGAGTGGGGATGGCAACGCACAGACCTTAGCTGTTTTGACCAATGGCCTAAGACTCAATTGTCATAATTCAGTCACCGTTATGTGCTCAGAGCATTGGTCGCCGGCCCTCGCCCATGGCTGGTGCGGGCTGTCCTGGGCCTGCGTTGTTTTGTCGCAGGGGCTGTCTATACTCACCAACGCAAGGCCCGACCTGGGCCGGCCCGAGGCGTCTGCCGGCGGGCCGCCGGCCGCTTGGTCAGCCCTTCTGCTGGCCCTTGCCTGCGGCGCCGGCCGAGCCGGCGGAGAACAAAAACGTTAAGGGTTTGTGCGGATTTGCTGCATGGCCATGGCGCCGCGCCGCAACCCCCGGCAGCCCCCAAGGGGAGCCCGCAATGACGCGCTATTCGTCGGCCTGGACGGGCCTCCTGCTGTGGGTCGTTTGCGCCCAGGCCCAGGCGGCCTGGACGGTCAATATGGCCCCCGGTGCCACCGAGGTCAGCCGCTCGGTTTTCGATCTGCACATGACCATCTTCTGGATCTGCGTGGTGATTGGCGTGGTGGTGTTCGGCGTGATGTTCTGGTCGATGCTGATCCACCGCCGTTCCACCGGCCAGCAGCCGGCGCACTTCCATGAAAGCACCACGGTGGAGATCCTCTGGACCATAGTGCCGCTGGTGATTCTGGTGGTGATGGCGATCCCGGCGACCAAGACCCTGATCGACATCTACGACAGCAGCGAAGCGGAACTGGATATCCAGGTCACCGGCTACCAGTGGAAGTGGCATTACAAATACCTGGGCCAGGATGTGGCGTTCTTCAGCAACCTGGCCACCCCGCAGAAGCAGATCCACAACCAGGCGGCCAAGGGTGAGCACTACCTGCTGGAGGTCGATCAGCCGCTGGTGCTTCCGCAGGGCACCAAGGTGCGCTTGCTGGTCACCTCTGCCGACGTGATCCATTCCTGGTGGGTGCCGGCGCTGGCGGTGAAGAAGGATGCCATTCCCGGCTTCGTCAACGAGTCCTGGACGCGCATCGACGAGCCCGGCCTCTACCGCGGCCAATGCACCGAGCTGTGCGGCAAGGACCACGGTTTCATGCCGGTGGTGGTCGAGGTCAAGTCCAAAGAGGGCTTCGCCACGTGGCTGGCCGAGCGCAAGCAGGTGGCGCTGGCCGAGCAGGAGCTGAGCAGCAAGGCCTGGACCCTGGACGAGTTGCTGGCCCGTGGTGAGAAGGCTTACCTGAGCAACTGCGCGGCCTGCCACCAGCCGACCGGCCAAGGCCTGCCGCCGATGTTCCCGCCACTCAAGGGCTCGCCGATTGCCACCGGGCCGCTCGCCGGACATCTGGGCATCGTCGTCAACGGCAAGCCGGGCACGGCCATGGCCGCCTTCGGCAAGCAACTGTCGGATGTCGACATCGCCGCGATCATCACCTACGAACGCAACGCCTGGGGCAACGCCTTGGGTGACATGCTCACGCCCCAGGCCGTGCGCGCTTTCAAACAGGCTCAGGAGTAAGCACATGGGCTCCGTGATCGATTACAGCCAAAAGCGTCCGACCTACGCCGGGCACGCCGACCATGGCCCGGCCAAGGGCCTGATGCGCTGGGTGCTGACCACCAACCACAAGGACATCGGCAGCATGTACCTGTGGTTCAGCTTTGCCATGTTCCTGCTTGGCGGCTCCATGGCCATGGTCATTCGCGCCGAGCTGTTCCAGCCCGGTCTGCAGATCGTGCAGCCGGAATTCTTCAATCAGATGACCACCATGCACGGTCTGATCATGGTCTTCGGCGCGGTGATGCCGGCCTTCGTCGGCCTGGCCAACTGGATGATCCCGCTGATGATCGGCGCGCCGGACATGGCCTTGCCAAGGATGAACAACTTCAGCTTCTGGCTGCTGCCGGCCGCCTTCGGCATGCTGGTCAGCACCCTGTTCAGCGAAGGTGGCGGGCCGAATTTTGGTTGGACCTTCTACGCCCCGCTATCGACCACCTATGCGCCGGAGTCGGTGACCTTCTTCATCTTCGCCGTGCACCTGATGGGCATCAGCTCGATCATGGGCGCGATCAACATCATCGCCACCATCCTCAACCTGCGCGCCCCCGGCATGACCCTGATGAAGATGCCGCTGTTCGTCTGGACCTGGCTGATCACCGCCTTCCTGCTGATCGCGGTGATGCCGGTGCTGGCCGGGGTGGTGACCATGATGCTGATGGACATCCACTTCGGCACCAGCTTCTTCAGCGCGGCCGGCGGTGGTGACCCGGTGCTGTTTCAGCATGTGTTCTGGTTCTTCGGCCATCCCGAGGTGTACATCATGATCCTGCCGGCCTTCGGCGCGGTCAGCTCGATCATCCCGGCGTTCGCCCGTAAGCCGCTGTTCGGCTACACCTCGATGGTCTATGCGACCGCGAGCATCGCCTTCCTGTCGTTTATCGTCTGGGCGCACCACATGTTCACCGTGGGGATTCCGCTGACCGGCGAGCTGTTCTTCATGTACGCCACCATGCTGATCGCCGTGCCCACCGGGGTGAAGGTGTTCAACTGGGTGTCGACCATGTGGCGGGGCTCGATGAGCTTCGAGGCGCCGATGCTGTTCGCCGTGGCCTTCGTCATCCTGTTCACCATCGGCGGCTTCTCCGGGCTGATGCTGGCCATCGCCCCGGCGGACTTCCAGTACCACGACACCTACTTCGTGGTGGCGCACTTCCATTACGTGCTGGTGCCCGGCGCGATCTTCGGCATCTTCGCCTCGGCCTACTACTGGCTGCCGAAGTGGACCGGGCATATGTACGACGAGACCCTGGCCAAGCTGCATTTCTGGATGAGTTTCGTTGGCATGAACCTGGCGTTCTTCCCCATGCACTTCGTCGGCCTGGCCGGCATGCCGCGGCGGATTCCCGACTACAACCTGCAGTTCGCCGATTTCAACATGCTCTCCTCGATCGGCGCCTTCAGCTTCGGGGCGACCCAATTGCTGTTCCTGTTTATCGTCATCAAGTGCATCCGTGGCGGTAAACCGGCCGGTGACAAACCCTGGGACGGCGCCGAAGGGCTGGAGTGGACGTTGCCCTCGCCGGCGCCCTACCACACCTTCCAGACCCCGCCGGAGATCAACTAATGCACGGCGCCTCGGCCAACCGCCGCTTGATCCTGCGTCTGCTGGCGCTGGTGCTGGTGATGTTTGGCTTCGGTTTTGCCCTGGTGCCGATCTACGACGTGATGTGCCAGGCCTTCGGCATCAACGGCAAGACCGCCGGCGTCTATCAGGGCGAGCAGACGGTGGATCAGACGCGCCAGGTGCGCGTGCAGTTTCTCGCCACCAATGCCGCCGGGATGAGTTGGGAGTTCAGGCCGCTGGCCGATGAGTTGGCCGTGCATCCGGGGGCCAGCAACCAAATGCTGTTTGTTGTCCATAACCCCACGGACAAGCCGATGACCGCCCAGGCCATCCCCAGCGTGGCGCCGGCCAGGGCGGCGGCGTTCTTCCACAAGACCGAATGTTTCTGCTTTACCCAGCAGGTGCTGCAGCCCGGCGAGCGCATCGAGATGCCGGTGCGTTTCATCGTCGATCGGGATTTGCCGGCGGATGTGCAGCACCTGACGCTGGCCTACACCCTGTTCGATCTCACGGCGCGTCCAGCGCCCGTGCCCGTAGCCGACCGCTAAGGAGCCGATCCGTCATGACTCAGCCCCACGAACACTATTACGTTCCGGCCCAGAGCAAGTGGCCGATCATTGCCACCCTGGGCATGGCGACTTCGTTGTACGGCCTGGCCACCTGGTTTAACGACCTAAGTGCCGAGCGGGGCGACTCCAATGGCCCGCTGATCTTCTCCATCGGCGGCCTGTTTCTCGCCTATATGCTGTTCGGCTGGTTTGGTGCGGTGATCAAGGAGAGCCGCGCCGGCCTGTACAGCGCGCAGATGGATCGCTCATTCCGCTGGGGCATGAGCTGGTTCATCTTCTCCGAGGTGATGTTCTTCGCCGCCTTCTTCGGTGCGCTGTTTTATGTGCGCACCTTCGCCGGGCCGTGGCTCGGCGGCGAGGGTGCCAAGGGCGTGGCGAACATGCTCTGGCCGAACTTCGAGTACGTCTGGCCGCTGCTGCAGAACCCCGATTCCGGATTGTTCCCGCCGCCCAGGGAGGTCATCGACCCCTGGCATCTGCCGCTGCTCAACACCGTGTTGCTGGTCAGCTCCAGCGTCACCCTGACCATCGCCCACCATGCCCTCAGGCAGGGCCGGCGCGGCCTGCTCAAGGCCTGGCTGGCGCTGACCATTGTTCTGGGGTTGAGCTTTCTCGGCCTGCAGGGGCTGGAGTATGTCGAGGCCTACCGCGAGCTGGGGCTGACCCTGGGCTCGGGCATCTACGGCTCGACCTTCTTTATGCTCACCGGTTTTCACGGCGCCCACGTCACCCTCGGCACGGTGATGCTGACGGTGATGCTGGTGCGCATTCTGCGCGGGCATTTCGATGCCGAGCAGCAGTTCGGCTTCGAGGCGGCCAGTTGGTACTGGCACTTTGTCGATGTGGTGTGGATCGCCCTATTCGTCTTCGTCTACGTGCTGTAACGCGTCGGCCGCGGCAGGCCAGGGGGCTGTCGCGATGTCTTTACCAGGGCGCGTGGGACACCAGTTGGCCGCTGTAGAAGCCCCAGGCCAACAGGGCCACGGTCAGCCCGCTGAGGGTCACGCGCAAGGTCAGGGCATTGCTTAGGCGGCGGCCCTCGTCCTTGATCAGAAACAACAGGCCGCTGAACAGACTGGCCACGGTGGCCAACAGCAAGATGACGATCGCCGTCTTGAGCATGGCGTGACTCCAGGGGAGGGCCGATGCACAGCAGTATAGCCAGCCGCTTTTGGCTGTTCGGGGGACGCCGATGAGAGCCTTCCGTCCTGGCCTGCTGCCCACCTTGCTGGTGCTGCTACTGCTGGCGTTGCTGCTGGCCCTGGGCGCTTGGCAATTGCAGCGCGCGGATGAAAAGAGCGCCTTGCTGGTCCGTCAGGAGGCCCGTCGGCAGGCGCCCGCCCAGCCGATTGGCGAGCTGGAACGCAGCGCCGATCCGGCCTTCCAGCGGGTTGTGCTGCGCGGCTACTTCGATGCCGAACACAGCCTGCTGCTGGATAACCGCAGCCGCGCGGGTCGGGTTGGGGTCGAGCTACTGCAGCCCTTTTACGACCAGCCCAGCGGTCTGTGGCTGCTGCTCAATCGCGGCTGGCTGCCGTGGCCGGATCGACGCACGCCGGTGGCCTTCAGCACCCCGACGGGCGCGTTGCAGTTGCAGGCCTGGATCTACGTGGCGCCGGGGCAAAGCTTCCAGTTGCAGGCCGATGCGCCGGGCAAGGCCTGGCCGCAACTGCTGACCCGCGTCGATGCGGGCGCCCTGTGGCGGCAATTGGGGCGTGCCGGTTGGCCCTATGAGTTGCGCCTGTTGCCGGGGCCGGCGGCCTATCAGGCGGACTGGGCAGTGCTGGCCATGGTCCCGGAGAAACACCTGGGCTACGCCGTGCAGTGGTTTGCCCTGGCAGTGGCGCTGGTCTGTTGGTTTATATATTTCGGCATGCGCAATGCCAGGGAGCCGTCCGATGCAGCCAGCCAGTCAGGCTAAAACCTCAGGGCGTCGTGGGCGTCTGCAATTGCTCGTGCTGCTGGCGATCAGCCTCGGGCCGATCCTGCTGGCGAGCGCCATGTACAAATGGCAATTCTGGGTGCCGGTCAGTCGCAACTATCACGGCGAGCTGATCGGCAATGGCCAGAGCCGCAGCGAGCTGGGGGTGGCTGCGGCGGAAACCCGCTGGCAACTGCTGGTCACGGCGCCGGTTCGTTGCCAGCGCGATTGTCAGCAACTGCTGTATCTGGCCCGGCAGATCCAGATTGGCCTCGGCCGTGAAGCGGCGCGCGCCAGCCATGCCCTGGCCAGTGCCGAGCCGCTGGCGCCAGGCCTGCACAGCCGGTTGCAGAAGGAGTATCCGCAACTCGTCCGCCTGGCCCTCGACCGCCAGCAGCATGACCGCCTGCGCCATGGCGATCCGGCGGCGCAGCTGTGGATCATCGACCCCCACGGCAACCTGGTGCTGCGCTATGACGTCAGCGCGGACGGCAAGCAGATCCTCAATGACCTGCGCCTGTTGTTGAAGCTGTCGAATATCGGCTAACCGCCGGTTAGGAGTGCCTATGGCCAAGCCTGGATATCGCCTTGCCCTGATGGCCTGCGCCCTGGCCCTGCTGGTGGTGCTGTTGGGCGCCTATACGCGCCTCACCCATGCCGGCCTGGGTTGCCCGGACTGGCCCGGTTGTTATGGCTTTATCGGCGTGCCGCAGAGCGCCGAGCAACTGGCCCAGGCTGCGCGGCATTACCCGCAGGCGCCGGTCGAGGCCGGCAAGGGCTGGAATGAAATGCTCCACCGCTACTTTGCCGGCAGCCTCGGCCTGCTGATTCTGGCCCTGGCGGTTCAGGCCCTGGGCTGTCGCCGCGAGCCGGGCCAACCGCTGAAGCTGCCGCTGCTGTTGCTGGGGCTGGTGATCCTGCAGGCGGCGTTCGGCATGTGGACGGTGACCCTCAAACTCTGGCCCCAGGTGGTCACCGCCCACCTGCTCGGCGGTTTGGCGACCTTGAGTTTGCTGCTGTTGCTGAGCCTGCGGCTGTCCGCGCGCTGGCCCGCGCTGCCGGGGGTGAACGGGCGTCTGCGGCGCCTGGCGGCGTTGGGCCTGCTGCTGGTGATCGGCCAGATTGCCCTCGGTGGCTGGGTCAGCAGCAACTACGCGGCGCTGGCCTGCCTCGACCTGCCGACCTGTCATGGCCAATGGTGGCCGGCGCTGGATTTTGCCAACGGCTTCCACCTGACTCAGCACATCGGCCCCAATTACCTCGGCGGCCAGCTCGACAGCGAGGCGCGCACCGCCATTCACCTGACTCACCGCCTCGGCGCTGTGCTGGTGAGCCTGGTGTTGCTGCTCTTGGCCTGGCAGCTCAAGCGCCATGCTCAGGCGCGCCTGGCCGCGCTGTTGCTGCTGGCGCTGGTCGCTCAGCTCAGCCTGGGTATCGGCAACGTGCTGTTGCACCTGCCACTGGCGCTGGCCGTCGGCCATAACCTCGGCGCTGCCGTGCTGCTGCTGAGCCTGGTGGTGATTAACTATCGCCTGCGTCGCCCGGCCCCTGGCAGCCAACTGACTGGCGATGCTGTTGCTCGGCACTTGTCGTCATCCCGGCGGATCGCCAGCCAGCTGGCGCCTACAGGTCAATAAAGAACAATAAGGAGAGATTGCCATGGCTACGCTACTCGGCACCCAGCAGGAGCACGCCAACTGGCGCGATTATCTGCAGCTAAGCAAACCGCGGGTGGTGCTGTTGATGCTGATCACCTCCCTGGTCGGCATGTTCCTCGCCACCCGCGCCGGTGTGGCCTGGCCGGTGCTGGTGTTCGGCAACCTGGGTATTGGCCTGTGTGCCGGCGCGGCGGCGGCGGTCAACCATGTGCTCGACCGGCACATCGATGCGCTGATGGCGCGTACCCACAAACGCCCGGTGACCGCCGGACGCATCTCGCCAGCGGCGGCGCTGGGTTTTGCCCTGCTCCTGGCGGTGGCCGGCATGGCCCTGCTGCTGACCTTCACCAACGAGCTGGCGGCCTGGCTGACCCTGGCCTCGCTGCTCGGCTATGCGCTGCTCTACACCGGCTTTCTCAAGCGCGCCACGCCGCAGAATATCGTCATCGGCGGCCTGGCCGGCGCCGCGCCGCCGTTGCTCGGCTGGGTCGCGGTCACCGGCCAGGTCAGCGCCGAACCGTTGCTGCTGGTGCTGATCATCTTCGCCTGGACGCCGCCGCATTTCTGGGCCCTGGCCATTCACCGCAAGGCCGAATACGCCAAGGCCGACATCCCCATGCTGCCGGTGACCCATGGCGAGCATTACACCAAGGTGCATATCCTGCTCTACACCTGCATGATGTTCGCCGTTACCCTGCTGCCCTACGCCATCCATATGAGTGGCCTGCTCTACCTGGGCTGCGCCGTCGCCCTGGGCGCGCGCTTTTTGCGCTGGGCCTGGGTGCTGTACCGCGACAGCCAGCCGCACGCGGCGATCAACACCTTCAAGTACAGTATCTGGTACCTGTTTTTGCTGTTTATCGCCCTTCTCGTCGATCACTATTTGTTACTGAGCCTATGACCCGCATCCAGAAAACCGTATTTGTGCTTGTCGCCATCATTGCCCTGGTCCTCGGCCTGACCGTCAACAAGGTGTTCAATAGCTCGACCCATGGCGACCCGGCGGCCCTCCTCGATGCCGGCATTGTCCTGTTGCCGCAAAGCCGCAGCCTGCCAGCCTTGAGCCTGACCAATCAGGATGGCCAGGCGGTGGCGGTGGATCAACTCAAGGGCAAGTGGAGCCTGCTGTTTTTCGGCTACACCTTCTGCCCGGACATCTGTCCGACCACCCTCGCCCAACTGCGCGAGCTTAGCGGCCAGTTGCCGGAGGCCGCGCGCAACAACCTGCAGGTGATCCTGGTCAGCGTCGATCCCAATCGCGATACCCCGGCGCAACTGAAGACCTATCTGGATTACTACGACGCCGGCTTCCAGGGCCTGACCGGCGAGCAGGCCAGCCTGCAGAAGCTGGCCAACGGGGTGAGCATTCCGTTTATTCCAGCCGATACCAGCAAGGCCAACTACACCGTCGACCACAGCGGCAACCTGGTCATCGTCGGCCCCGATGGCCGCCAGCGCGGCTTTATCCGCGCGCCGCTGAACAATCAAAAGCTCAAGCTGCAGCTGCCGGCCTTGCTGGTCCCCGACGCGTAGCCCAATGCCCTCCGGGTAGCTCGGAGGATTGGCCCCGGATGTTATCCGGGCTACTGGTTGCCTAAACGCCGACGGTAGGATGGCGTGGAGCGTAGCGATACCCATCATGGCGTTGCTCGCGGCGGATATTCGCTGGGTATCGCCAGCTCAACCCATCCTACAAAATCGCCCTGCAGCCGCTAATGGGGGCATCGCCAAACAAAAAAGCCCGCTCAACTGAGCGGGCTTTTGCGTAGCGCTTTGGCCTGTTTACGATCTCGCGAGCTAGAGTCAGACAAGGCAGAACTGGCCTCGGGCGCGGAGTTTACGAGTTGTAAATGAGCACCCGAGGCCAGTTCTAACGCTGTATGGCCGACGCGCAGCAGATCGTCGACGTTCGCTTAGAACGCCGGCACCACGGCGCCTTGGTACTTGTCGTTGATAAAGGCTTTGACCTCGGCACTGTTCAGCGCCTTGGCCAGTTTTTGCAGGCCGGCGGCGTCCTTGTGCTGGCTGTTGACCACCAGGATGTTGACGTACGGCGAGTCGCTGCCTTCGATCACCAGGGCGTCCTTGCTCGGGTTGAGGCCGGCTTCCAGGGCGTAGTTGGTGTTGATCAGCGCCAGATCGACCTGGTTCAGCACGCGCGGCAGGGTGGCCGCTTCCAGTTCACGCACCTTGATCGCCTTGGGGTTGCTGGCGATGTCTTTGCCGGTGGCGGTGATGCCGGCATCGTCCTTGAGGCCGATCACCCCGGCTTTTTGCAGCAGTAGCAAGGCGCGGCCGCCGTTGGTGGCGTCGTTGGGGATCACCACGTTGGCGCCTTGCGGCAGCTCGGCGAGGCTCTTGATCTTGCTCGAATAGGCGCCGAAGGGCTCCACGTGTACCCCGGCGATGCTCACCAGTTGGGTGCCGCGGCTGCTGTTGAATTCATCCAGGTAGGGCTGGTGCTGGAAGAAGTTGGCGTCCAGGCGGTCTTCGGCGACCTGCACGTTGGGCTGCACATAGTCGGTGAAGACCTTGATCTGCAGCTCTACCCCTTGCTTGGCCAGGGCCGGTTTGACGAACTCGAGAATCTCCGCGTGGGGCACAGCGGTGGCCGCCACACGGATGGTTTCGGCCTGGGCGGCAGCGCTGGTCAGGGCGGCCGCAGCGGCCAGGGCAGTCAGGAGTTTTTTCATGGTGCAGTTCCTTGTGGGAGAGAGGTTAAGTGCGGTGGGTAACCACGCTGTCACGGCGTAGGAGCCAGCGTGCTGGCGATCTGTTCTCGGGCGGATCGCCAGCACGCTGGCTCCTACAAAAAGCCTGTTTATTTCCTGGAGAAATACACCACCAGCCGGTCGCCGGTCGATTGCAGAATTTGCACGAGGATCAACAGTAAAATCACCGTGACGGCCATTACGTCGGGCTGGTAGCGCTGGTAGCCGTAGCGCACGGCCAGGTCGCCGAGGCCGCCGCCGCCGATCAGGCCGCTCATGGCGGTGTAGGACACCAGGGTGATGGCCGTCACCGTGACCGCCGCCCAGATGCCCGGCAGCGCTTCCGGCAACAGGGCGCGGAAGATGATCTGCAGGGTGCTGGCGCCCATCGCCTGGGTGGCCTCGATGATGCCGCGATCGACCTCGCGCAAGGCGGTTTCCACCAGGCGGGCGAAGAACGGCGTGGCACCCACCACCAGCGGCGGAATGGCCCCGGCCACGCCCAGGGAGGTGCCGGTGATCAGCACGGTGAGCGGGATCATCAGGATCAGCAGGATCACGAACGGCACCGAGCGCAGCACGTTGACCAGCAGCGACAGCAGGGCGTACAGGGCCTTTTGCTCGAACAACTGGCGCGGCCCGCAGAGAAACAGCAGCACACCCAGCGGCAGGCCGAGTAGCACGGTGAACAGTAGCGAGCCGCCGAGCATGTTCAGGGTATCGAGGCTGGCGTAGCCGATTTCCGTCCAGTCGACGTTGGGCAGCCAGCGGGTCAGTAAGGCGTCCATCAACGAAGAATCTCCAGGTGTACGTCGGCGGCCTGGAAGCGCGCCAGGGCGGCGTCCAGGTCACCGCCGGTGAGGGCCAGGGTCAACTGGCCGTAGGGGTTGTCCTTGATCCGGTCGATGCGCCCGGCGAGGATGCTGTAATCCACCCCGGTCTCGCGCGCCACGGTGCCCAGCAGCGGCGCGTAGGTGGCCTCACCCTGGAAGGTCAGGCGCAGGATGCGCCCCGGCACATGGCCGAAGTCATCGCGCAGGCCGTCTTCATCGACATGCTCGGCCTCCTGCACGAAGCGTCGGGTGGTTGGGTGCCGCGGGTGCAGAAACACCTGAGTCACCGCGCCCTGCTCGACAATCGCGCCGTCATCCAGCACCGCCACGCGGTCGCAGACCCGACGAATCACGTCCATCTCATGGGTGATCAGGACGATGGTCAGGTTCAGCTCGCGGTTGATCTCGGCCAGCAGTTGCAGCACCGAGGCGGTGGTTTGCGGGTCGAGGGCGCTGGTGGCCTCGTCGCACAACAGGATCTTCGGCTCGGTGGCCAGGGCGCGGGCGATGCCGACGCGCTGCTTCTGCCCGCCGGACAATTGCGCCGGGTATTTCTTCGCGTGCTGACCGAGGCCGACGCGTTCGAGCAACTGGGCCACGCGCGTGTCGATTTGCCCACGGCTGTAGCTGCCGGCCAGTTGCAACGGCAGGGTGATGTTCTCGGCCACGGTCTTCGAGCTGAGCAGGTTGAAGTGCTGGAAGATCATCCCGACGCGCTGACGAAAACGCCGCAGGCCGGCGGCATCGAGGGCGGTAACCTCTTCGCCGTCGATCAGGATGCGCCCGCCGGAAGGCTCTTCCAGGCGGTTGATCAGGCGCAGCAGGGTGCTCTTGCCGGCGCCGGAATGGCCAATCAGGCCGAACACTTCGCCACGTTCGATGCGCAGATCGGTGCTTTGCAGGGCGCTGATCTCGCGACCATTGACGGGGTACGTCTTGTGGACGTGATGAAATTCAATCACGGGAGAAACCTTGTGGGCTTGGCGAGGTGCCGGATGGGCACAAAGGCCGGCAGTTTACCGGGCGCTGCATAGATCACGAAAATCTTTGTCGATCTATGGTTATAGCTAAGAGGTGGTTAGTGGGAAGTGGGGAGTGGGGAGTGGGGAGTGGAGTTAGTGAGTGGGGAGTGGGGCCGTAGGATGGGTTGAGCGCAGCGATACCCATCAGCCAATTAATCGGGCGCCGCAGGACAGATTGAACGCAGCTACCCATCACGCCGTTCATCGCGCGGGTGTCTGTTGCGCTCAAAGCCGTCCTGCCACGCCGTTGTCGGGCCGGTTTAGGACTTGGGCGTCAGCAGCAGTTGCGGCACTTGCTCGGCATTCAGGGCCTGGCTCAGTTGCAGCTTGAAGGCCGGATCGAGTTTTTTTACCCGTGCCGAGAGCAGCGCCGCGACCCAGGGATAGTCCTTGGCCTGGCGCACGTCGATGCGCACCGCGCAGTCGAAGTTGACCACGTCGGCGGCGACCCGATCGAGCAGCTTGCGCAGGCCGTCGCTGTCCTGCTCGTCGAGCAGGGCCAGGCTGATGGTGCTGCTGGCGGCGTCCGGCTTGATCAACTGCGCCTGCGGTTTGGCCGGGGCGACCGGTACCTGGCTGGCGGCCAGCGCGGCGGCGGCCTTCTTCTGCGCGGCGGCACGCTCGGCGGCGAGCTTCTGCTGGCGGGCCTGTTCGGCCTTGGCTGCGGCTTGTTTGGCCGCCGCCTGCTTGGCGGCCTGTTGCGCTTGCTCGGCGGCGGCCAGTTCGGCGGCGCGGGCCTTGGCAATGGCGTTGTCCAGGCTGCTGGTCAGGGCCGTGGCTGCCGGCAGCAGGTTGCGGGCCTTGCCGAGGGATGCGCTGGCGCCATTCAGGTCGCCACCTTGCAGTGCGGTTTGGCCCTGTTGCAGGTGGTTTTCGGCCAGTTGCCGCTGGTATTGCTCCAGACGAGTGTCGCCGGCGGCGCGTTGGCGCAGGCTGGCCAACTGACTTTCGGCCTGCTGCAACTGGCCACGGCTGATGCTCTGGTCGAGGTTGCGAAAGGCGCTGACCAGATCGTCGACCGGCAACTCGTCATCGGCGGCGTGGGCAACGCTGAGCATGCTGTTGGTCAAAAGGGAAACCAGCAACAGGGGCAGGCAACGGGAGATGAACGACTTCATAACTGCGCGTCTCTGATTGTGCAAAAAACGCGCAAGTCTACACTGCCGGCCGCATACCACCAAACATGTCGCTTATCCCGACGTTTCCCGGCGCTTTAACCGCCAGTTCACGGGGTTCGCCGCGGCAGGGCCAGGCTGAGGAGGAACAGGCCGGCGGCGCAGACCACAATCGACGGGCCGGCCGGGGTGTCCTCAAACCACGACAGGCTGAGGCCGCCAGCAACCGCCAGCATGCCCAGCAGGCTGGCGCCGATGGCCATCTGCTCCGGGGTGCGTGCATGGCGTTGGGCGGCGGCGGCGGGAATGATCAGCAGCGAGGTGATCAGCAGCACGCCGACGATCTTCATTGCCACGGCAATCACCAGGGCGATCAGCAGCACCAGGGCCAGACGCAGACCGGCCACCGGCAGGCCTTCGACCTGGGCCAGTTGCTCATGCACGGTGACCGCCAGCAGTTGCCGCCACAGGGCCAGCAGGCAGGTCAGCACCAGGGCGCTGCCGGCGACGATCCATAGCAGATCGCTGGGGCCGACGGCCAGCAGGTCGCCAAACAGGTAACCGAGCAGGTCGATGCGCACTTCGCGGTTGAAACTCAGCACCACCAGGCCCAGGGACAGGGTGCTGGGGGCGAGAATCCCCAGCAGGGTGTCGGCCGCCAGGGGCTGGCGTTGTTGCAGGGTGATCAGCAGCACCGCCAGCAGCACGCAGCCGACGGTCACCGCCAGGGTCGGGCTGACGTCGAGCAACAGGCCAACCGCCACCCCGAGCAAGGCGGCATGGGCCAGGGTGTCGCCGAAATAGGCCATCCGCCGCCAGACCACGAAGGAGCCCAGAGGGCCGGCCACCAGGGCCAGGGCCAGGCCAGCAAGCAGCGCGTTAAGGAGAAATTCGGGCATCAGTGTTTGCACCCAGGGCCGTGAATATGGGCCGGGCCGTGGATGCTCAGGCCGGGTTGGCTGACCACCGCGCCGTGCAGGTCGTGGGCGTGGTCGTGACGGTGGTGGTAGATGGCCAGGCTCTTGGCGTCTTCGCCGAACATCTCGACGAACACCGGGTCGTTGCTGACTTGCTCCGGGTGGCCGGAGCAGCACACATGGCGGTTCAGGCAGATCACCTGGTCGGTGGTGCTCATCACCAGATGCAGGTCGTGGGAAACCATCAGCACGCCGCAGCCATAACGGTCGCGCAGGCGGGTGATCAGGCTGTACAGCTCGGCCTGGCCGGCCACATCGACGCCTTGCACCGGCTCATCGAGCACCAGCAGTTGCGGTTCACGCAGCAGCGCACGGGCCAGCAATACACGCTGCAATTCGCCGCCGGAAATGCTTTGCAGTGGGCTGTCGAGCACTTGCGGCGCGCCAACCTCTGCCAGCGCCGCCAGCGCCCGCGCGCGGTCGACCCCCGGCACCAGGCGCAGAAAACGCAGCACCGACAGCGGCAGGCTGGCATCCACCTGGAGCTTCTGCGGCATATAGCCGATGCGCAGTTTCGGCGTGCGCCACACGGTGCCGCTGTCGGGCTTGAGCAGGCCGAGCACGGCGCGCACCAGGGTGGTTTTGCCGGCGCCGTTGGGGCCGATCAGGGTGACGATCTCGCCGGGTTTCACACTCAGTTGCACATCCTGCAGCACCGCCTGGCCGGCGAAGCCGACGCGAATGTCCTGCAGGCGAATCAGCGCGTTGCTCATGCCGCCACCTGGCAGCTGGCGCACAGGCCGACGATTTCCACGGTCTGGCTTTCGACACTAAAGCCGACGCTGGCGGCGCTGCCCACGATGGCGGCGCTGATGTCGTGCTGATCCAGTTCGATGGCGGCGTGGCACTGCCGGCAGATGAGGAACTGGCCCTGGTGTGGCTGCTCCGGATGGCTGCAACCGACAAAGGCGTTGAGTGAGGCGATGCGATGCACCAGGCCGTTTTCCAGGAGGAAATCCAGCGCCCGATAAACGGTTGGTGGCGCCGCACGGCGGCCGTCGGCTTCGCTCAGTACGGCCAGAATGTCGTAGGCGCCCAGCGGTTTGTGGCTGTGCCAGACTAGCTCCAGCACGCGCCGGCGCAGGGCGGTGAGGCGCACGCCTTGCTGGGCGCAGAGGGCGTCGGCATCGGCCAGGGCGCTGCTGACGCACTGGCTGTGGTCGTGGGGCAGGCAGGCCAGCGAGGCCTTGGCGGTGAAGGGCGTGAGCATGGGCGGCGACGTCCGGGAAAAGAGACGTTATTCTATAACTCTTTGTTCCCCGATAAACCCCCTTTCTGTGCAGGTGTTGCCCGTGTCGCGTGTTCTGCTTGGCTTGTTGCTCTGTTTAACCCTGGTCGGCGCCCGTGCCGAAGTGCGCGTGCTGACCAGCATCAAGCCGCTGCAATTGATTGCCGCCGCGGTGCAGGACGGTGTCGGCGCGCCTGAAGTGCTGCTGCCGCCCGGCGCCTCGCCGCACAACTTCGCCCTGCGCCCCTCGGATGTGCGGCGGGTGCAGGAGGTCGAGCTGTTGTACTGGATCGGCCCGGACATGGAGAGTTTTCTGCCGCGGGTGCTGAGCAATCGCAGCTTGCCGAATGTGCCGGTGCAGAACCTGCCCGGCCTGCAGTTACGCCATTTTGGCGAAGAGCACGGGGCCGAGTCTGAACATGACGACCACGATGAGCATGGCCATGACGAGCCGGCGCACGACGGTGCTGATGCTGATACCGAACACGACCATGCCCACCGCCCCGGTAGCCTGGATGCCCACCTCTGGCTGTTGCCGGCCAATGCGCGGGTGATCGCCATGCGCATGGCCGCCGACCTGAGCGCCGCCGACCCAGCCAACGCCGCGCGCTACCAGGCCAATTCGCAGGCGTTCAGCCAGCGCCTGACGGCTCTCGATCAACGCCTCAAGGCGCGCCTGACTGGCGTGCAGAGCCAGGCGTATTTCGTCTTCCATGAAGCCTTCGACTACTTCGAGGCCGCCTATGGCCTTAAACATGCCGGGGTGTTCAGCGTCGCCAGCGAAGTGCAGCCCGGCGCCCGCCATGTGGCGCAGATGCGTGAGCGCCTGCAGGCCGCCGGGCCGACCTGCGTATTCAGCGAACCGCCGCTGCGCCCACGCCTGGCGCAAACCCTCAGCGCCGGCCTGCCGGTTACCCTGGCCGAGCTGGATGCCCTGGGCAGTGCTGTGCCGGTGAGCGCGCAAGGCTACGAGCAGTTGCTGGAAAACCTGGCCGGCAGCCTGGCGGGGTGTCTGGAGGCGTTGTGAATTTTGCTCCGCGAGGCTGTCGTGCAACGACTAAAGCGGGCTTTACTCGGCATTGCCCAGCGAGCGTGAAGGTGAATCCATGACCGAACTACCCAGTGACATTGCTTTGTTTGAAACCCAGCAGATTCGCCGCGTCTATGACGAGCAGGGCGAGGTCTGGTGGTTCTCTGTTATCGACATAATTCAGGTACTGACCCAGCAGCCGGACTATCAAACGGCACGTAAGTATTGGAATAAGTTGAAAGAGCGATTGAACAAGGAGGGCAGCCAACTGGTGACAAATTGTCACCAGTTGAAAATGACTGCCTCCGACGGCAAGCAACGGCTGACCGATGCGGCCAATGCCGAGACGCTGCTGCGCCTGGTGCAGTCGGTACCCAGCCCCAAGGCCGAGCCGATCAAACGGTGGCTGGCCAAGGTCGGTTATGAGCGCATGCAGGAACTGGCCGACCCGGCTCAGGCTGTAGACCGGGCACGCAGCACCTGGCAGCAGCACGGGCGCAGCGAGAAGTGGATTCAGCAGCGCATGCTCGGCCAGGAAACCCGCAATAAGTTGACTGATTACTGGGCCAATCATGAAATCAAGCAAGGTCAGGAATACGCCATCCTGACCAATATCATTCATCAGGAATGGGCCGATCTGGGCGTTAAGGCGCATAAGGATCTCAAGGGACTGAGCAGCCAGAATTTGCGCGATCATATGAGCGAGGCGGAGTTGATTTTTACCGCCCTGGCCGAGCTGTCTACCCGGCAAATTGCCGAGAGCGTTGAGGCTACCGGCATGGCTGAGAACAGCGCAGCAGCTAAAAGCGGCGGTCGCATTGCCCGCAAGGCGCGGCTGGAGCTGGAAGAGAAAACCGGCAAAAAGGTGATCAGCGCCGACAACCTCAAGCCGCCCGTGCGCAAGCCCATCAGGCCATAGTCATGGGCGGTGTACGGTTGATCTTGCCTTAGAGCGCCAGCGGCAACGGCAGGAGTACCTGCTGGCGCTGTAACAGCAGTCGGCGGAATTCGTCCGGGTCCTTGATCTGCACGCCCAGCGCCGTCGGCTGGCGCGCGGCGATCAGGCGTGACAGCCAGAAGCGCAGGCAAGCGATGCGTAGCAGGCACGGCCACAGTTCGGCTTCGGCCGGATGGAAGGGCCGCAGGCTGGCGTAGGCTGCCAGCAGCGCGCGGGCGCGGCTGAGGTCGAGACTGCCGCTGGCGGTTGAACACCAGTCGTTGAGGGTGATGGCGACGTCGTAGAGCATCGGCCCGCAGCAGGCGTTGTAGAAATCGATCACCCCGCTCAAGTGCGGGCCGTCGAACAGGACGTTGTCGCGGAACAGATCGGCGTGCAGGTTGGCCCGTGGCAGGGCAAGAACCGCAGCCTGCACCTGAGTAACCTCCGCCAGGCTGGCGCGCAACAGCGCCAGCGCCTCGCCGTCCAACTGCAAGGCCTGCAGCGGCCCTTCGCTGAGCATCCAGTCGAGGCCACGGTCGCTGCGTCGTTCGAGCGGCTGGGCCTGGGTGCAGAGGTGCATGCGCGCCAGCCAGCTGCCGACTTCGGCGCAGTGGTGGGCGTTTGGCTGGGCAATATGCTTGCCGGCCAGGCGCGGCTGCAGCAGCGCCGGTTTATCCGCCAGTTCGCGCAGGCATTCGCCGCTGCGGGTGGGTACGCCGTAGGGCACCGGCAGGCCGGCGGCGTGCAGGCGTTGCAGCAGTTCGACAACAAACGGCAGGTCAGCGCGCTGGCCGCGCTCCACCAGGGTCAGCACATACTCGCCGGCCTCCAGGCTGACGAAGAAGTTGCTGTTCTCGGTGCCCGCAGCAATGCCCTGGAAATCCAACAGGCGGCCGAGCCCGTAGGGGGCGACGAAGGCCTCCAGTTCCGCGCGCTCAAGCAGGGTAAACACCGACATGATTGCGCCTCCTGTTGCTGGTCTGGCCCACGCCAGCCTTATCCGCCCGACTCAGCACGGCCACTCCCACTCTCACTCCACTCCCCACTTCCCATTTTCATCCTTACCAACTGAAGATTTCCCAAGAGGGAATCAGCATGTCGGGTTGGTCGGAGCGGATAAAGTTGCCTTCGCTGCCGTCAGCACGCACCAGAAAGTACGGCTTGCCGTTCTTCGGGGTGATCTTGATGGCGTACAGGAAGCCGTTCTGGCGGAACTCCTGAATGGTCTTGTCGCCGTCCTGGCGGATGGTTACATCCGGGTCGGCCGCCGGGGCGTCTTCGGCCATTGCGGCGAGGGGGCTGAGCGCCAACAGGCTGGCCAGTAACAGGCTGTGAAGTGTACGCATGGTAACCTTGCCTCATTAATTGTCATTGATCTGGCCATTGTAGCGCCGGACCGTAGAAGAAGGTTGACCCTGCTCATGAGCCAAGCCCCTTTAATCCTGGTGGACGGTTCTTCGTACCTGTACCGCGCCTTTCACGCCATGCCGCCGCTGACCACCTCCAAGGGCTTGCCCTCCGGGGCGGTGAAGGGCGTGCTGAACATGCTCAAGAGCCTGCGCAAGCAGTACCCGGACAGTCCCTTTGCGGTGGTTTTCGATGCCAAGGGGCCGACCTTTCGCGACGAGCTGTTTGCCGAGTACAAATCCCATCGCCCGCCGATGCCGGATGAATTGCGCGTGCAGATCGAACCGCTGCACGCCAGCGTGCGCGCCCTCGGCTACCCGTTGCTGTGTATCGAGGGCGTGGAGGCCGATGACGTGATCGGCACCCTGGCCCGGCAAAGTGCGGGCGAAGGGCGGCCGGTGGTGATCTCCACCGGTGATAAGGACATGGCCCAGTTGGTCTGCCCGCTGGTGACCCTGGTCAACACCATGACCGGCAGCGTCTATGACATCGAGGGGGTGAAGACCAAATTCGGCGTCGGCCCCGAGCTGATCATCGACTACCTGGCCCTGATGGGCGACAAGGCTGACAACATTCCTGGCGTGGCTGGGGTTGGTGAGAAGACTGCCCTGGGCCTGTTGGTCGGTGTCGGCGGCGGCCTGGATGTGCTTTACGCCAACCTCGACAAAGTGCCCGAGCTGCCGATCCGTGGGGCCAAGACCTTGCCGGCCAAGCTGTTGGAACAGCGCGAGATGGCCTACCTGTCCTACGAGCTGGCGACCATCAAACTCGACGTGCCGCTGGCGGTGCAGATCGACGACCTGCACATGGGCGCCGTGGATGTGCCGGCGCTGATCGAGGTGTATCGCGAGCTGGAGTTCAAGAGCTGGGTCGATCAGCTGCAGCGCAGTGTACCGGCTCAGGTGAAGGCGCCCGTGGCGGTGGCGGATAGCGGGTTGTTCGATCTGCAGGCCTCGGCCAGTGCGCCGCAGGTTGTGGCGCCTGCAGTTGCTGGGCTGTCGGCGCTGGATGCCGAGGTCGCCGAACCTGAGCCTGTAGCGCCGGCCCGCAGCGAACACTACGAAACCATTCTCGACGCCGCGCGTTTTGCCGTCTGGCTGGAAAAACTGCAGCAGGCGGAGCTGATCGCCTTCGACACCGAGACCACCAGTGTCGACGCCCAGCAGGCGCAGATCGTCGGTGTGTCGTTCGCGGTCAAGACCGGGGAAGCCGCCTATGTGCCGCTGACCCACTCGTATATGGGCGTGCCGACCCAGCTGGACCGCGACACGGTGCTCAAGGCGCTCAAGCCGCTGCTGGAAGATCCGCACAAAGCCAAGGTCGGTCAGCACGCCAAGTACGACATCAACGTGCTGGCCAACTGCGCCCTCGACGGCGACCCAAGCAACGGCATTAATGTGCAGGGCGTGGCCTTCGACAGCATGCTCGAGTCCTACGTGCTGGACTCCACCGCCACCCGTCACAACATGGACGCCCTGGCCCTCAAGTACCTCGACTACCGCACCATCGCCTTCGAGGACATTGCCGGCAAGGGCGCCAAGCAACTGACCTTCGACCAGATTGCCCTGGAGTTGGCCGGCCCCTACGCCGCCGAAGATGCCGACATCACCCTGCGTCTGCACCAGGCGCTGTGGCCGCAACTGCAAGCCATCCCGAGCCTGGCCAAGGTGCTGACTGAGATCGAGATGCCGCTGGTGCCGGTGCTGGCGCGTATCGAACGTCAGGGCGCGTTGGTGGATGCGCAGTTGCTGGGCATCCAAAGCGTTGAGCTGGGCGACAAGCTGGTGCAGCTGGAGCGTGAGGCCTTTGCCATCGCCGGTGAGGAGTTCAACCTCGGCTCGCCCAAGCAGCTAGGCGTTATCCTCTATGAAAAGCTCGGCTTGCCAGTGCTGAGCAAGACGGCCAAGGGCCAGGCCTCGACCGCCGAAGCGGTGCTGGCAGAATTAGCCGAACAGGATTACCCGCTGCCCAAGGTGCTGATGCAGTACCGCAGCCTGAGCAAGCTGAAAAGCACTTACACCGATCGCCTGCCGGAGCAGATCAATCCGCGCACCGGACGCATTCACACCTCCTACCATCAGGCCGTCACGGCCACCGGGCGGCTGTCGTCCAGTGACCCGAACCTGCAGAACATCCCGATCCGTACCGCCGAAGGCCGACGCATCCGCCAGGCGTTTATCGCGCCGCTCGGCTACAAACTGGTGGCGGCGGATTACTCGCAGATCGAGCTGCGCATCATGGCCCACCTGGCCCAGGACGAAGGTCTGCTGTATGCCTTCCGGCATAACCTCGACGTACACAAGGCCACCGCCGCCGAGGTCTTCGGCGTCGCGCTGGGGGATGTGAGCACCGAGCAGCGCCGTAGCGCCAAGGCGATCAACTTCGGCCTGATCTACGGCATGAGTGCCTTTGGTCTGGCCAAACAGATCGGTTGCGACCGCAAGCAGGCCCAGGCCTATATCGACCGCTACTTCCAACGTTATCCGGGCGTATTGGCTTACATGGAGCGCACTCGCGAGCAGGCCGGCGCGCAGGGCTATGTGGAAACCCTGTTTGGCCGGCGCCTGTATCTACCGGACATCCAGTCGAAGAACGCCGCCTTGCGCAAAGGCGCCGAACGTACGGCGATCAACGCGCCGATGCAGGGCACGGCGGCCGACATCATCAAGCGCGCGATGGTCATGGTTGATCGCTGGTTGAGTGAGTCCGGGGTGGATGCGCGAGTGATCCTGCAGGTTCACGACGAACTGGTGCTGGAGGTGCGCGAGGATCTGGTCGAGTCCGTTAGCGCGCAGTTGCGTGAGCTGTTGGGCGCGGCCGCCGAGTTGGCGGTGCCGCTGCTGGTCGAGGTGGGCGTCGGCGCCAATTGGGATGAGGCGCATTGATGGGGCGGGTGTAGCGCCGGGCTGAACTTTCCCGCGCTGGCGCCGTCAGAGTCTCTGAATGGCTGTTGAGGTCGTTCAGTGCTCTTGTGTTTAGTGTTGGCAGATACCTGGCGTTATTCCCTGCGTCAGGGTTGAACCCGAGCTTCTACTCCCTAAAGAAGTTCGGGTTTTTTTTGCCTGTTATTCGCCGATGTCGTCGCTTTCGTCCGCAACCTCAGCATCGTCATCCAGCAAGTCCAGCCACTGCGCCAGCACCAGATGGGCCTCTTCGATGCCCTGGCGCTTGGGCGCCGAGAACAGTTGGATGCTCACGCCGTCGCCCCAGCGCTTGTGAATCTCCTGGCGGACCTTGAGCAGAGTGGTCTTGGCGGCGCCATAGGCCAGCTTGTCGGCCTTGGTCAGGAGGATATGCAAGGGCATCTGGCTGGCCACGGCCCAGTCGAGCATCAACTGGTCGAAGTCGGTCAGTGGTTTGCGAATGTCCATCATCAGGATCAGCCCGGCCAGGCTGTTGCGGCTGCCCAGGTAGGCTTCCAGGTGTTTCTGCCAGTGCAGCTTGAGCGGGATCGGCACCTTGGCGTAGCCGTAACCGGGCAAATCGACCAGGCGATGATCATCGTCCAGGCTAAAGAAGTTGAGCAGCTGGGTGCGCCCTGGGGTTTTCGAGGTGCGCGCCAGGCTGGCGTGGGTCAGCGTGTTCAGCGCACTGGATTTGCCGGCGTTGGAGCGCCCGGCAAATGCCACTTCGCGGCCAACGTCCGGCGGACACTGGTCGACCTTGGCGGCGCTGATGAGAAAGCGGGACTGTTGGCACAGTCCGAGGATCGGATTCTTGACTGACATTAGGGGTTCCACAGGTGCGACTCGGAGTCGCAGGGGGCGGTTTCGTTTCCGTTTGCACGGCTGCAGTATATAATGACGCCGATTTTGTGTGCGCCTTGTGCTTTCCCCTATGGTGAAAATCTCGGGAGCGAATAAACAGTCTGCGCGATAGAACGCGGAACGTTCCCAACCTGAATGAGGCTGGTCATGGATAAATTGTTTATCGCTGCAGGCGCTGTTTTGCGCTCGTTCAGCGCACAAAGACTACAAAATCTGCAAAGCGTGGTTATGCGCAGTTTTCGCGCTTGCCACAATGGCAAATTGTCGACGGTGCCGCAGAGCGCCGCAGCAGTGGCTTGGCAAGCACGCCTGCAACAAGGCATGGCAGGTCTGCTCAAGCACGCTACCTAAGGTTCCAATGCCATAGCGTGCCGCGGTATTTGCCTAGGCCGCACTGCCGAAGACTTCCAGGACGCCATTGCATGGATGAGCAGGTAATCGGCTCGCTGGATCTCTCAACCCTTTAGCCGTATTTGGATTAGCTGATGAAGAAACTACTCGTGAGTCTGTTGTTGACCCTGGGCATCACCGGTTTGGCCCAGGCCGCTGGTGACGCTGCTGCAGGCCAGGGCAAGATTGCTATGTGTGGCGCTTGCCACGGTGCCGATGGCAACAGCATGGTGCCGAGCTTCCCGAAACTGGCCGGCCAGGGCGAGCGCTACCTGCTCAAGCAAATGAGCGACATCAAGTCGGGCGCCCGCCCAGTTGTGCCGATGACCGGCATGCTGGACAACATGAGCGAGCAGGACCTGCAGGACATCGCGGCCTACTTCGCCAGCCAGAAGATGAGCGTCGGCGCGGCTGACCCGGCGCTGGTTGCCAGCGGCGAAGCACTGTTCCGCGGCGGCAAGCTCGACCAGGGCATGCCGGCCTGCACCGGCTGTCACTCGCCTACCGGCTCGGGCAACGACCCTGCCGGCTTCCCGCAACTGGGTGGCCAGCATGGCGACTATGTCGCCCTGCAACTGACCAACTTCCGTGAAGGCGTGCGCACCAACGATGGCGACACCAAGATCATGCGCGCCATCGCCGAGAAGTTGAGCAACAAGGATATTGCCGCCCTGTCGAGCTATATCCAGGGTCTGCATTAAGCCCCGCGCGTTGCAGCAGAACCGCTGCGACTGGCGAATCAGGCTGTAGCCGCTGGCGCAGTCCGGATTAGGTTGCATATGTTGCAGCAGAAAAAGGGTGGCTTCGGCCACCCTTTTTCGTTGCCCGCCTGGCTACAATGCCGGAACCTGTCGACAGTCGCTCGGTCGAAGCATGGTCTTTGACCATCCCCTTTTTCCTAGGAGTTACGCATGCGCAACCTGATTCTTTCTGCCGTTCTTGCCGGCGCCAGCCTGCTCGGTGTGGCCCAGGCCGAGACCATTGAGGCGGGCAAACACTACGTGGAGCTGAGCAGCGCCGTTGCTGTGTCCAAGCCTGGCAAGATCGAGGTGGTGGAGTTGTTCTGGTACGGCTGCCCGCATTGCTATCACTTCGAGCCGACCATCAACCCGTGGGTCGCCAAGCTGCCCGACGACGTCAACTTTGTCCGCGTGCCGGCCATGTTCGGCGGCGTGTGGGACCTGCACGGGCAAATGTTTATCGCCCTGCAGACCATGGCCGTCGAGCCCAAGGTGCATGCCGCGGTGTTCGAAGCCATCCAGAAAGGCGGCAAGAAGCTCGCCAGCCCGGATGAAATGGCCGAGTTCCTCGCCACCCAGGGCGTGGATAAAGACACCTTCCTGAAAACCTACAACTCCTTCGGCGTAAAAGGCCAGGTGGCCAACGCCAAGCGCCTGGGCATGGCCTACCAGATCAGCGGTGTCCCGGCGCTGGTGGTCAACGGCAAATACCGTTTCGACATCGGCTCGGCCGGTGGCCCGGAGCAGGCCCTGGATGTGGCCGAGCAACTGATCGCCAAGGAACGAGCGAGCCAGTAACCACTGGCGCGCGGCCATGCTGCGGCGCTGGCGGGTCGAACGGGCGGCGGGCCTGCGTCTGCCGCAGGTTAACGCGCATTGCCTGAACAGCAGCGGCTTGCCCGCCGATGGCCGCTTGCGCCTGCTCAGCTTCAATATCCAGGTGGGCATCAGCACCGAGCATTACCGCCATTACCTGACCCGCGGTTGGCAGCACCTGCTGCCCCATCCGGGGCGTAACGGCAATCTGCAGCGCATCGGCGAGCTGCTCGCCGACTATGACCTGGTGGCCCTCCAGGAAGTCGACGGCGGCAGCCTGCGCTCGGGCTTTATCAACCAGGTCGAGCAACTGGCCCTGCTTGGGCGCTTCCCCTACTGGTATCAGCAGCTCAATCGCAACCTCGGTCACCTCGCCCAGCACAGCAATGGGGTGCTGGCGCGGCTGCATCCGCGAGTGCTGGAAGACCACCCATTGCCCGGCCCCCGTGGTCGCGGGGCGATCCTGCTGCGCTTTGGCGAAGGCCCGGACGCACTGTTGGTGGTGATGATGCACCTGGCCCTCGGGCCGCGCACCCGTACCCGGCAACTGGCGTATATCCGCGAGTTGCTCGAGGGCTGCCGGCATGTGGTGCTGATGGGCGACATGAACACCCATGCCGTCGATTTGCTGGAGCATTCGCCGTTGCGCGATCTGGGTCTGCTGGCGCCGCAAGTTGAGGCCACCTTTCCCAGTTGGCAACCGCAACGCTGCCTCGACCATATCCTGCTCAGCCCCGAACTGCTTCTTGAGCGCGTGCGGGTGCTGCCCCTGCCGATTTCCGATCACTTGCCGGTGGCGGTGGAAATTCGCCTGCCGCCCACCCTGGGTGGCACGCCGCCGCCTATGCTGAATACGCCTCTCTGCGGACCTGATTTATGAGCACTGATAGCGAGCGCTGGAAAGCCAAATACCTGCAAAGCCTGGAAGACCAGGAGCAACTCGAGAAGCGCTGGGACGCCCGCGAGGATTTGCTGCGCCGCGGCCTGGTGCGCAGCAGCCTGGCGGCCGAAGGCACCGACAAGGCGGTTGATCAGTGCATGCAGGAGCTGCGCGAGATTCTTCGTCGCGACGACATGGATAGCGGCCTGGCCGGCCTGATCCCGCGCCTGGAGAAGGCCGTGCTGGACTCCGAGCACCGCCGTCAGGAGCGGATGGCCCAGGTGTCCACCGCCCTTGGCGCGCTGGTCGGGCAATTGCAGGCGCTGCCGCTGCCCCGTGAAGTCAGCAAGCCGCTGAAGAGCTTTGCCAAACAACTGGAAGGTCGCTCCAGTCAATTGCGCGAGTTGCCGGTGCTGCTCGGCGAACTGAGCGGCCTGCAGCGCCAGGCCCTGGCCCTGCGTGAGGGCGAGGATGCCAGCCGTCCCGGTTTCCTGCAGCGCCTATTTGGCGGGCGTGATGGCGCTGCGAGCGAGGCTCCGGTAGCGCCAGTGGATGCTGGCGCGCTGCCGACCGCAGCGCTCGACGCCGGGTCAGGCCAAGCCGTTGTGCCGCTGGCCGAGATGCCGAGTGCCGAGGTGGCGCCGGCGGCTGACCTCACTGCGTCTCCCGCGTCTCCCGTGACGCGCGGCGAGACCGCGCCGACGCCGCCTGCGCCCCCTGTACCCAGTCCCGCCGCAGTGCCGGCCGCCGCGTTGGATAGCCTGCCCTTGCCTGCCGCGCTGCTCAGTGAAGACGCCGCCGTGGTCGCGGCGGAGCGCTTTGCTGGCGCGCCCGAGTACGCCCTGCCGGCGACCCCGGAGCCGGGTTACAGCGCCATCGCCGAACATGTGGAAGCCACCCTGGTGGGCTTGCTCGATGAGTTGCCAGTGCCCGAGCGTCATCGGCCCCAGGCCGACAGCCTGCGTGAGCGGATTATCGCCGGCCTGAATCTGTACGAGCTGGTGCCGGTGCTGGATGATTTCGCCGTGCTTATGCTGGCGGTGGCCGATCTTGGCCAGCGTGAGTTCGAGGGCTACCTCAAGCAACTGAATGAGCGCCTGGCAGCCTTCCAGAGCACCCTGCGCGATGCCCACGAAGGCTATGCCGACTCCATGAGCGCGGCTCAGGAGCTGGACAGCGAATTGCGCCAGCAAGTCGGCGGCCTGCACAGCAGCGTGCAGGAGGCGACCGACCTGAATAGCCTGAAAGAGGTGGTGGAGAGCCGCCTGGACGGCCTGCTCAGCACCATGGACCAGTACCAGCGCCAGCGTGGCGAGCTGGAGCATGCCCTGGGTGAGCGCCTGCAAACCCTGGTCGAACGGGTGGCGAGCATGGAGCAGGAAGCCAAGGGTTTTCGCGACCATATCGAAGAACAGCGGCAGAAGGCCCTTACCGACCCCCTCACGGGTCTGCCCAACCGGGCTGCCTGGGATGAGCGTTGTGAGCTGGAGGTGGCACGTTGGCAGCGCTATGGCGGCGAGCTGCTGATGGCCGTGCTGGACATCGACTTCTTCAAGCGCATCAACGACAACTATGGCCATCTGGCCGGCGACAAGGTGCTGAAGATCATCGCCACCGAGCTGGCCAAGCGCCTGCGCAAGACCGACTTTATCGCCCGCTTTGGCGGCGAGGAGTTTGTGCTGCTGATCCCCGGTACGCCACTGGAAGGCGCCCAGCAACTGCTGGAGACCCTGCGCACGGCGATCGAGAGCTGCCCGTTCCACTTCAAGGGCGAGCGGGTCACCATCACCCTGTCGGCCGGGGTCAGTGCCTTTGCTGCCGGCGAACGCGCCGAGCAGGTGTTCGAGCGCGCCGACCAGGCCCTGTACCGGGCCAAACGCAGTGGTCGCAACCGTATCGAAGTTGGCTAGCCGGCCGCCGTTCAACGGTCGGCTAACGCGTCAGGCCACGCTGGGCAGATAGGCCTGCCAGGTTTCCGGGATTTGCTCCAGGCGTGGGTAGTTGAGAGCCTTGAGCTGCAACTGACTGAGTAGAAACGGCGTATGCCGCAGGTGCAGCGGCACGTTGCGCAGCTCCGGCAACCAGAGGCTGACATAGGCCGCGTCCGGGTCGTACTGACGGGCCTGGCGCAGGGCATTGAATAGCCGGCCATGGCGCGGATCGCTGCCCACCCCTGCCAGGTAGGCCCAGTTGCCCCAGTTGCTGGCCGGGTCGTAATCGAGCAAGTGTTCCTCAAACCAGGCCGCGCCATGCCGCCAGTCCTGTTGCAGGTCGTTGACCAGATAACTGGCCACCACCTGGCGGCCGCGGTTGGACATAAACCCGGTGGCCGCCAGCTCGCGCATGCAGGCATCCACCAGCGGCATGCCGGTGCGCCCCTGGCACCACTGCGCGAAGCGCTCGTCCACCTGCTGCGGTGCGCGGGCGGTGGCCTTCAGCCCGGCGGCGCGGAACAGCGCACTGCCATGGCGCACCAGGGTCCAGCGGAAGAACTCGCGCCAGAGCAACTCCACCCACAGCCAATGGGTCGAGTCGTTGCGCCCGTATTGCGCCTCATGGCGGCGCAGTTCGGCCATGGTGCGGCGCGGCGACAGGCTGCCGTTGGCCAGCCAGGGTGAGAATTTTGACGAGTATTCGCTGCCGATCATGCCGTCGCGGGTGTCCTTGTAGTGGCGCACGTTCTGGCTGTCCCACAGGTAATCGCGCAGCCGCGCACTGGCTGCGGCCTCGCCGCCGGAAAAGGGAAAGGCACTGGCGGCGACGCTCAGCGGCTCGCCCAGACCCAACTGCGACAAGCTCGGCAAGGGCGTCAGCAAGGCCTCGCTGCCCTGCGGCAAATGGGGCAGGTAGTCGGGCGCAGGTTGCGGCTGAAACACCTGCAGGCCCTGCTCGACCAGGCTGCGGAACTGGCTAAATACCGCCGGCAGCTCGGCCACCGGGCAGGGCAGTTGATCCGCGCGCAGCAAGCCGTTGCCGGCCTGCTCCCACAGCGCCGTGCTGCCCAACTGGGCGCGCACCTGCTGCAGTTGCTGGCGCTCCTGGGGGGCGATTTCCTCCAGGGTCAGGACTTCCTGCAGGTTGAAGCGCGTGACCAATTGCGGGATCAGCTGCTCGGCGCGCCCCGGCAGCACCAGCAGATGCGAGCCGCGCTGGCGCAGGGCGCCGTCCAGCGCCGCCAGGCTTTCCAGGAGAAAACGCGCGCGGTGTACACCCAGGCCGCGGCTGCCCAGCGGCCCCGGCTGCAGTTGTGCCGGATCAAGGATAAACACTGGCAGCAAGGCATCGGCGCCGCGCGCCGCCTGCAGCGCCGGATGATCATCGAGGCGTAAATCCTGTTTGAACCAAAGCAATATGCGGCGCATGGCATTTATCCTCTGAATCCTTGGCGAACAGCGTCCCTGACTCTCACCATACGCCTTGCCCTGCAGCGGGCATGGCCGTTTGTCTAGAGCTTAGTGCCCTGCGTCCGATCGATTCGCGGCGGCGTGGCCGGCGGTGACGCTTTAACGACAGACGGCAACCTCGCCGCGCACTAAACTGCGCGCTTAGACGAGGAGTAACCCATGGATATTTTTGCCGTTGCGGTGCTGGTGTTTCTAGTCACCGACCCGTTTGGCAACACCGCCATCTACCTGGCAGCGCTGAAAAACGTGGCGCCCGAGCGGCGCCTGCGGGTGGCCGTGCGCGAACTGCTGTTCGCCCTGGTGCTGCTGATGTTGTTTCTCACCTTCGGCGAAGCCCTGCTCAGTGGTCTGGGCCTGTCGCGCGAATCCACGGCGATTGCCGGCGGCATCATCCTCTTCGTGATCGCCATGCGCCTGATCTTCCCCGGCCCCCAGGGCGTGCTCGGCGATTTGCCCGATGGCGAGCCGATGCTGGTGCCGCTGGCCACGCCGGCGCTGGCCGGGCCCTCGGCGCTGGCGGTACTGATGACCCTGCGCAACACCTTCACCGGCGAGCTGTGGGAGCTGTACCTGGGCGTATTCCTGGCCTGGGCGGCGACCGCTTTGATCCTCCTGCAGGCCACCGCCCTGCAGCGTTATCTCGGCTCGCGCGGGCTGATGGCCATTGAGCGCCTGACCGGCATGCTGCTGATCATGCTCAGCGTCGATATGCTGTTGGATAACCTGCAGAGCATCCTGCACATCGCGCCATGAAAGCCTTAGCGCTGGTCTTCAGCCTGTTGCTGCTGGGCGGTTGCGCTGGTGGTTTGCAAATCGACCGCCAGCATCCCTCGGCCAACCACGACAGTCGGGTGCAATGGGTGGTGGTGCATTACACCTCCACCGATGTGCAGCACTCGCTGGAGCTGCTGACTCGCGGCGGCGTCAGCAGCCATTACCTGATCGGCGAGGCGCCGGCGACCATCTACCAACTGGTGGACGAGAACCGCCGCGCCTGGCACGCCGGCGACAGCCAATGGCGCGGGCGTACCTGGCTGAACGCCAGCACCATCGGTATCGAACTGGTCAACCCAGGCTATGCCGACACCCCCGCCGGCCGCGTCTGGCAGCCCTACAGCGCGGCGCAGATCGACGCTTTGATCCTATTGCTCAAGGACATCGTGCAGCGCCATCACCTGCCCATCGACAGCATCATCGGCCACAGCGACATCGCCCCGCAGCGCAAGGTCGATCCGGGCCCGCTGTTCCCCTGGCGGCGCCTGGCCGACGCCGGCCTGATCCGCTGGCCGGATGCGGCGCAGGTGGCGCGCCAGCAAGCGCACTATGCGCAACAGTTACCCGCGTGGCGCTGGTTTCAGCAGCGTTTGGCGCGCCTGGGTTATGTCGTGGCGCAGGATGGCCAGGACACGCAAGCAACGCGCAATGTGCTGGCGGCGTTCCAGATGAAATACCGTCCGGCGCGTTTTGATGGTCAGGCCGATGCCGAGACGGCAGCCTTGCTGGCCTGCTTGACGATGGATTGAGCCACTGACGAGGGATTGCATATGGCAAGCCAGGGACTGCGATTGTTGAAGCGTTTTTATCGCCCGCAACCCGTGGGCTGGCTGTTTGCTCTGATCAGTGCCGCTGCGCTGCTGTGGGGCGCCTGGCAACTGGGTGGCTGGCAGGCGCGTGAGGCCGAACGCGGGGCCTTGCAGGCGTTGCATGAGCAGGCTTTTGAGCGCAGTCGGCACTTCTATGGCGAGCTGTTCAAGCATTTGCAGGCTCTAGAAGGCGTGTCCTTGCAGAGCTGCGGCGCAGCCCAGCACGAGCAACTGTACAACTTGCGCCGGCACCTGTTGTACGTGCGCGAGATCGGCTATCAGCCACCTGATGGGCCGGTCTGTGGCTCGGGCCGGCTGCCGACGCGCAGTGAACTGCAGCATTATCAGCACTGGAGTTTCGACAGCGTGAAGTTGTGGTGGTCGCCAGGCAGGCTGGAAGACCCCCAACTACCCTCGCTGGTAATGGGCCGTAACGGTTATCTGCTGGCCTCCAGCCTCACTTACCTGCGCGATCAACTGTCCATGCCGGCTGGCATTGAGGCGCTGGTGATTGGCCCCACAGGCGAGCAGGTGCTGGATTTTATCGGTGCCAGCATCAGCCCGACCGACGAACAGCGGCTCGCCATGGTGGCGCCGAACCGGCTACTGGTTGGTCAGCAACGGGTATATTTTACCGGTCCAGGCGATACCTACGGCATGCGCCTGCTGGTCAGTGCCGACATTACCCGTCTAGACAATTTACTTTGGCAATACCGACTGCTCTGGACCCTGGTGGCGTTGTTGCTGGCCGGCCTGCTCGGTCGCCTGGCCGCCTTGCAGTTGCGTCGCGACCAGTCCCTGGAACGTGCCCTGCACATGGCTCTGCGCCATGGTGAGTTGGAAGTCGACTACCAGCCGCTGGTCGACCTGCGCAGCCGTCGCTGCCTGGGCGCCGAGGCCTTGGTGCGTTGGCGCCGTGCCGATGGCCAGCGGGTGCGCCCGGATCTGTTTATCCCCCAGGCTGAAGACAGCGGGCAGATCTGCGCGATCACCTTGCGGGTCATCGAGTTGGTGCTCCGCGAGCAGGCGGAACTGCTCAAGCAGCACCCACACCTGTATATCTCGATCAACCTGGCGGCTGCCGACATCCGTGGTGGTGCCTTTGTTGCCCATGCCCAGCGCCTGCTGGCCGAACATGGGGTGCCCGCGCAGCAGTTGTTGTACGAGGTCACCGAGCGTGGCCTGGTCGATGTGCAACTGGCCAGCAGCCTGCTGCAGGCCCAGCGCGATAGCGGTCACCGGATCGCCATTGATGACTTCGGCACCGGCTATTCCAGCCTGTCCTACCTGCAGCAGTTGCCAGTGGATGTGCTGAAGATCGACAAGAGCTTCGTCGATACCTTGGGCTCCGAGGCGGCCAGCAGCCCGGTGGCCCCGCATATCATCCAGATGGCCCGCGAACTGGGCCTCAAGGTGATTGCCGAAGGTATCGAGCATGAGCAGCAGGCGCGCCTGCTGCTGGAACTTGGTGCCCATGTCGGCCAGGGCTGGTTGTTTGCCAAGGCGCTGGATGCGCCGAGCTTTCGTGCCTTTGTTGCCGAGCATGGTTGATAGGCATGGTTGAGGTGTTGCGCGGCGGTCGCCCTTTCGCCTGTCAGCTGGGTATCATCGCCGCCTGACGGAAGGGGTGAACGACGATGCTTAATGGCCTGTGGCTGGGATTTTTCGTGGTGGCGACGCTGGCCGCCGTGGCGCGCTGGCTGGGCGGTGACCCCGGCGTGTTCGCCGCCATGGTCGAAAGTCTGTTCGCCATGGCCAAGCTGTCGGTCGAGGTGATGGTCCTGCTGTTCGGCACCCTGACTCTGTGGCTCGGCTTCCTGCGCATCGCCGAGCGCGCCGGGCTGGTGGATCTGCTCGCCCGCCTGCTCGGCCCGCTGTTTGCCCGCCTGATGCCGGAGGTGCCGCGCGGCCACCCAGCCCTCGGCCTGATTACCCTGAACTTCGCCGCCAACGGCCTGGGCCTGGACAACGCCGCCACCCCGATCGGCCTCAAGGCCATGCGCGCGCTGCAGGAACTCAACCCCAGCAGCACCACGGCAAGCAATGCGCAGATCCTCTTTCTGGTCCTCAACGCCTCGTCCCTGACCCTGCTGCCGGTGAGCATCTTTATGTACCGCGCCCAGCAAGGCGCCGTCGATCCGACCCTGGTGTTCCTGCCAATCCTGCTGGCCACCAGCGCCTCGACCCTGGTCGGCCTGCTGTCGGTGGCCTTTATGCAGCGCCTGAAACTCTGGGACCCGGTGGTGCTCGGTTACCTGATCCCCGGCGCCCTACTGCTGGGTGCCGGCATGGCGCTACTCGCCGGGCTGTCGGCCACCGCCCTGGCGGCGTTGTCGTCGCTGCTGGGCAATCTGGTGTTGTTCGGCATGATCCTGGCCTTTGTGTTGCTCGGCGCCTTGCGCAAGGTGCCGGTCTACGAGGCCTTCGTCGAAGGCGCCAAGGAAGGCTTCGACGTGGCCAAGAGCCTGCTGCCGTACCTGGTGGCGATGCTCTGCGCGGTTGGCGTACTGCGTGCCTCCGGCGCCCTGGACCTGGGCCTGGACGGCATCCGCAGCCTGATCGAATGGGCCGGCTGGGACACTCGTTTCGTCGACGCCCTGCCCACCGCCCTGGTCAAGCCGTTCTCCGGCAGCGCGGCGCGGGCCATGCTGATCGAGACCATGCAAAGCCACGGCGTCGACAGCTTCCCGGCACTGGTGGCGGCGACCATGCAAGGCAGCACGGAAACCACCTTCTACGTACTGGCCGTGTACTTCGGCGCGGTCGGCCTGCAGCGCGCCCGCCACGCGGTGGGCTGCGCCCTGCTCGCCGACCTGGCCGGGGTGCTGGCCTCGATCGGCGTGTGCTACTGGTTCTTTGCTTAACCGCTGTCCGCCCAGAGGTAGGCCGTAACCCAGCCACACAATTGGCCGTGGTCTTGATGGGTATCGCTGCGCTCAACCCATCCTACGGGTTACGTCGCTACGGGTTCTTCGGCTGAGCCGCCTGGTTGGCCTGAACTAAGGTCCACTGCAACACCTGCGCTGCCAGCCGATCATTGGCCTGGCCGAAGGCGTTGACCACCGCCGGCACTTGCTGATTGTCGACGGCCTGGCGCACTTCGAAGCGCTGGCTGGCGATGATGCGTTGGCTGCGGCTGTCCACCAGCCGCGCTTGCAGGCGCAGGACGATGGTCACGACGTTGCCCTGGTATTCGCTCTGAAACGCCTGCAGCTCGCCGCCGAGGGCGAAGTCGGCTTGCAGGTTATCGTCGTCGCTGCTCAGGGCCGTCACCCGGCCGTCCGCCTGGAAGGCATTCAGCAGATGGTTGCGCAGCAGGCGCGGCGCCGGGTCGCTCCAGCGGCTGCCGGCGTAGCTGCTGATCAGGTTGCCTGCGGGCAGCACCGCAATGCGCGCGCTGTTCAGGGCCTGGCTGGCCTGTGGTTGGTTGATCCGTAATGACCAGCTGACCGCAGTCGCGTGGCTCGGGGCGCTGGCCTGGCTGGGCAGCAGGTAGACCTGCAGCGGCTCGGCCTTGGGCAGGATCGAGCAGGCCGCCAGGCCGCTCAGCAGGGCCAGCACGGCGAACCGTGCGGCAATGGTCAGTGCGCTCATGGCTGAAACTCCTGGGGTTGTTCACGGCCGAGCAGGTAGCCGGCGGGGTTGGCTTCGACGCGCTGCGAGATGCCCTTGAGATTGGCCAGGGTGGCGCGCAGCTCGCGGATCGCCGGGCCCAGTTCGCTGAGGCCTTGCAAGCCCTCACCCAGGGCTGTCTGGTTGTGGCTGAGCAACTGGTCGAGGCTGGCGGTGGCGTGCTGCAGCGAGGCCATCGCCTGCTGGGCGCTGTGTACGGTGGCGCTGCCGTGCTCATCGACCAGGCGATTGCCGCTGCGCAACAGCGCCGTGGTCTGCTCCAGGGTCTGGTTGGCCTGCTTGCTCAGCTGGGCAAACTGCACGATGGTCTGGCGCAGCTCGGCGCGCTGCTGGGCCACCGCCCCGGTGGTCTGCTGCAGGTGCTCCAGGGTCAGGCTCAGGCGCTCGGCGTTTTCCGGCGAGAACATGCGGTTGGCGTTGGTCAGCAGGTCATTGATGTTGCTCAGTAGGTCCTTGCCGTTGCTCAGCAGGCGGCTGATCGGCGAGGGCTCGGCGATGATCCGTGGCAGCTTGCCCAGGCCGCTGGCTTCTAGCGCCGGGCTGCCCGGTGAGCCACCGCTGAGCTGGATAAACGCGGTGCCGGTGATCCCGGCCAGGGTCAGCTTGGCCTCGGTGTCCTGCTTGATCGGTGTCTCGCGGGCCACGCGGATGCGCGCCAGCACCTTGCTCGGGTTTTTCGGGTCGAGGCGCAGGCGCACCACATCGCCGACCTTGATGCCGCTGTATTGCACCGGGCTGCCTTGCGACAGGCCGCTGACGGCCTCGTTGAACACCACTTCGTAGTCCTTGCTGCCGCTGTCTAGGCTCGAGCGGCCGAGCCACAGGGCGAACAACAGGGCGCCGCCGCCCACCAGTAAGGTGAACAGGCCGATCAGCACGTGGCGGGCGTTGGTTTCCATCTCAGTTGGGCTCCTGCAGCCGCTGGGCTGCTTGTGCGGCCGCGCGTCCGCGCGGGCCGTGGAAGTAATCGGCAATCCAGGCGTCGTCGGTGGCGGCCACCCGCGCCAGGGTGTCGGCCACCAGCACGCGCTTTTGCGCCAGCACGGCGACCCGATCGCAGATGGTGTACAGGGTGTCGAGGTCGTGGGTGACCAGAAACACGCTGAGGCCCAGGGCATCGCGCAGGGTCAGGATCAGTTGGTCGAAGGCGGCCGCGCCGATCGGGTCGAGGCCGGCGGTCGGCTCGTCGAGAAACAGGATGTCCGGGTCCAGGGCCAGGGCACGGGCCAGGGCGGCGCGCTTGATCATGCCGCCGGACAGCTCGGTCGGGTACTTGCCACCGGCATTGGCGGGCAGGCCGGCCAATGCCACCTTGAGCTGGGCCAGCTCCTCGGCGTCGGCGCGGCTGAGGCCGGCGTGCTCGATCAGTGGCAGGGCGATGTTCTCGCGCACGGTCAGCGAGGAAAACAGCGCGCCCTTCTGGAACAACACGCCGAAGCGCCGTTCCACCTGACGCCGTTGCTCACTGTTGAGGTCTTGCAGGTTCTCGCCGAACACCTGTACGCGCCCGGCACTGGGCTCGCGCAGGCCGACGATGCTGCGCAGCAACACCGACTTGCCGGTGCCCGAGCCGCCGACCACCGCAAGGATCTCGCCGCGGTAGATGTCCAGGTCGAGGTGCTCGTGTACGCTCTGGCTGCCAAAGCGGTTGGCCAGGTCACGGACCTGGACGATGGCCTCGGCACTCACCAGCCCATCTCCATGCAGAACAGCGCGGCGCCGGCGTCCACCAGAATCACCACGAAAATGGATTGCACCACGCTGGAGGTGGTGTGGGCGCCGACGGAGGCGGCGCTGCCGCTGACTTTGAAACCTTCCAGGCAACCGATGGCGGCAATCAGCACGGCAAACAGCGGCGCCTTGGCCATGCCGACCCAGAAGTGCTTGGCCGGGGTGTCCTGCAGGATCGAGAGAAACAACGTGGGTGAAATATCCAGGCTCAGGGCGCACACCAACGCGCCGCCGAAGATCCCCGCGAGCATGGCGATAAAGGTCAGCAACGGCAGGCTAATCAGCAGCGCCAGCACCCGTGGCAACACCAGCAGCTCAATCGGATTGAGGCCGAGGGTGCGGATCGCGTCGATCTCTTCATTAGCCTTCATCGAGCCGATCTGTGCGGTAAAGGCGCTGGCGGTGCGCCCGGCCAGGAGGATGGCGGTGAGCAGCACGCCGAACTCGCGCAGAAAGGAGAACGCTACCAGCATCACCGTGTAGATGCTGGCACCAAACCGGCTGAGCACCGTGGCGCCGAGAAACGCCACCACGGCACCCACCAGAAAGGTCAGCAGGGCGACGATGGGCGCGGCGTTGAGGCCGGTTTGCTGCATCTGTGCGACCAGTGCCGTGACTCGCCAGCGCGACGGCTGCAGCAGGGTGTACGCCAGGGTTTCGAGGATCAGGCCAATAAACCCGAGCAGAGCCAGCAGCGCGCGGCCGAAGGTGGCGACCAATGCGCCTAACGCGGCCAACAGCTGCATGGGGCTGCTGGCACGCGCTGGCTGCGGACTGGGTACGGACGCGGCCAGGGCGTTGCTGACGGTGTGCAGCAGGGCGCGGCGGGCAGCGGGCAGCAGGTCTTCGCTGGCAATCAGTTGTTGGATGCGGGCGGCGCCCAGCAGTTTGATCAGCAGCTTTGCTCCGGCGGTGTCCAGGGCCGTCAGCGCCTGCACATCGACTGTTTGGTTGGCCGCCAGGGGCCGCGGCAGTGCGTCTATTTGCTGTTGCAGGCGGCGGTAATTGGCCAGCGTCCAGGCACCGCCGATGCGCAGCCGGGCAGCGTCGTCCATATGCAGCAGGTCAGAGCAGGGTGCGGTGGTCATGGGCGTGAGCTTAAAGGAGTTTGCTATGGGGCCATAGCAATAGGCGTCGCAGTCTGGGGTCAGACTCGCAATGGTGCAGCGGTGAAGCTGCACTATTGGTAGTGCAAACAGCCCGCCATTGCAGCGGGCTGCTGGAGCAAGGGGCGTTGTGGCTTAGAACGCCACATTGACCCCGGTGTAGAACGAGCGGCCCATGCCGGGTACGCCGATGCCCCATTCGATGCCGTTCATCGACATGGTGCGGCCCTGGGCGGTGTAGGCGCCGCCGGTGGGCAGGTAGTAGAACTTGTCCGCCAGGTTCTCGACGCCGAAGTCGACCCGCACCTGCTTCCAGGTGTGGCTGGCGCGCAGGTTGAACAGGGTGTAGCCGGCAGTCTGGATTTCGTTGCGCACATCCGAGCCACTGTTCTTGGCTTGTACGCTTTCCATTTCCAGGCTGTTGCTCCAGCCGCCGATGTCCTGGGTCAGGGCCAGTTTGCCGTTCAGCGGCATGATGTTGTACAGCTCGTCACCGGTGTCGCGGTTCTTGCCGTTGGTGTAGTTGATCACGCCGTTGAGGCCCCAGTTGCCCAGGTCGTTGCTGACCAGTGGCATTTTCCCGGACACATCCATGCCGTACAGACGTGCCGACTGGTTGGTGTACTGCAGGACGTTGAACTTGTCTGGGACTATGGTCTTGCCCGGCAGGCTTACCGCATCGATATAGTCGTTGACCCTGGTGTAGAACGGCGTGACCTTCAGCTCGTGGCTGCGGTCGCTGCTGTGCCAGTCGAGGGTGGTCGAGACGGTGTGCGCCGCCTCCGGCTTGAGGTCGACGTTGCCGACATAGCCATTACCGTCGCCGGCAAAGTTGTTCATGGTCGCCGCCATCGGCCAGGCCGACCAGGTGTAGCGCTCGTACAGGTTGGGCGAACGCACCTTGCGCGCCACACCGAACTCGACGTCCAGGTTGGCATCATGGTTGTAACGGGTCAGGGCGGTGAAGTCCCAGTTGTTGTCGTTCTGGCTGCGGTCGCTGGCATTGAAGGCGGCGGCCTCGACGAATTGGTTGCCGCCGGCGTGGCCATAGCCATGCACCTCGCCGGCATCGCTGGCGACATGCTCATAGCGCAGGCCGACCAGGCTGAGCCAGGCGGGATTGATCTGCCGTTCCCACTCGGCAAACAGGGCGCTGCGATCGCGCTGGCCGTCGTTGATGTTTTCGAAGGTGTTGGGCCACATGCCGCCACCTGAGGCCGGCCAGTAGTCTTCGAGACGATAGCGCTGGTACTCGCCGCCCACCCGCAGCAGGTCCCGTTCGTTCAGGTCGATATTGGCCTTGACGCTGGCGCCACTGGTCTTGCCCTCGCTTTCCATCGGCATGCCGGCGGCACACTTTTGCGAGTTCGGGCCGCAGGGGTAGCCGTCGCTGCTGCCGGCAACCATGGACTGCATGCCATACCAGTAGCGCTTGTCCGGGCCGAAGTCCATCTCGTGCTCGACCTTCTCGTGGTACACGCGGGTGTCCAGCTCGCCCCAGTTGAACTGGCTCAGGTAGCGCAGGCTGATGCGCTCCTCGGTGTTGTCGGTCATGTCCATGCGCTGGTTGGCGAACAGCTCCTGCGGCACATGCTGGTAGCCGAGCTTCATTTCCAGCAGGTCTTCACCGAGCTTGAGGGCCATGCCCAGGGCGTGGCTCTCGGTCTCGTAGGCGGTGGAGGCCACTTCGTTCAGTTGCGAGCCATTGCCGGGCTGGCCGGTGCCGGTGCTTTTCTTGAAGTCGTCGCCAGCGCTGTAGTTGTTGGCCTTGCTGTAGCTGCCGTCGTAACGGATGTTGAAGAACTGTTCGGCGTGGGTGGCGGAGAAGTTGCCGCCGCGGGCCGCGTTGTTGCTGCGGTAGAAGGCACCCACTTCGCCCTTGTTGATGCTCGCCGCGCCTGGTGCGGCAAACTCTGGCGCTGCGCTGTCGGCGACGATGGTGCCGCCGATGCTGTCACCGCCGACGCTGACCGGGGCGATGCCGGAGTACACCTGCAGATTGCCCAGGTTGCTCGGGGCGATATAAGACATTGCCGGGTTCATATGGTTGGGGCAGGAGGCCACCAGGTCCATGCCATCGATCTTGATGCGCAGGCGATCGTCGGCCAGGCCGTGGATCGCCGGCAGGCTGGAGATGCCGCCCGCGCTGTTCAGGCTCACGCCGGGCACGCCGCGCAGCAGGCTGGCGCTGTCGCTGGTGGCCGAGCGCAGGTTGTGCAGCTGCTGGGTGCCGACCCGGATGGCGCCGGGCAGGCTGTTTTTCAGGGCGTCGGCCTTGATTAGGCTGGGCACCAACTCGACGGCATTCGTGGCCTCGCTGGCGGTTTGCGGGCTGACGGGATCAGCGGCCTGGGCCAGTGGGCTGAGCAGGGCGAGCAGGGCCGCGCAGGCCCGCGGATCGGGAAAGGATGGGTACATAAAAAGTGTCTCTGTGCAGGGATTCGGGGGCCGAGGGCTTTGCCCAGCGCAGGTCACAAAGGCGTGGCCAGGCGCAGTCGGCGGCGTAATCGGGACGGCTAGAGCACAGGTGGGGCGCGTGGGCTGGCGGCGAACCAGAAGTTCGCCAGGTGCGGGCTGGCGCTGCCGTTGTCGGCGCGCAAGGCGCTGGCTTGCCAGTTGGGCAGTTGCAGGCTGTAGCCATTCAGGCTGGTGGTCAGCGCGTAGCTGGAGCACAGCGGGCAGTCGAAGCTGGCCAGTGGCTGGCTTGGCGAATTTGGCGCGTGGCGCATGTCGCCGCCGACGCTGCATTGCAGGGTTGAGATACCGCTCAGTTGCAGACCGCTGCTTTGCCCATGGCCAATGGCACAGGCAAAGGTACTGAACAGCACACAGCTGTAAAGCAGCCAGGCAATCAGTTTGCGGTGGGGGTGGGCGGTTTTCATGGCGGCACTCTATCAGTGCCTCCCGCCGCGCGCAGCGGCTTGCCTGCGTTGGATTGTCGCAGTTTGACCGCTGGCGCTTGTCGCAAATCAACAAACTTGCAGATTGACCCTTGGTACAGCTTTTTCCGTGCGCCGGACGACCCGCAGCAGCGGCTATGGTGAACCCCAAGAGGCGTTTGCCGATCATCGGCGGCGGATTATTTGGCTTGTCAATCATATACCCCCCGTAGTATTAATTTGGCACACGAAAGGAGCTTGTCCATGCGCATCAGCGTTGTTCTGTTGTCCCTGTTGTTAACCTCCGCGGCCCAGGCCGAGGATGCCCAGGCATTGGCCGCCGAGGGTTTGGCGCTGATCCCGGCATTCCAGAAACAGCTTATGGATACGGTCAAGGCGGCCATGCAGGCCGGCGGCCCGCTCAAGGCGGTGCAGGCCTGCCAGGTGCAGGCGCCGCTGATTGCCACCGAGCACAGCCGGGCGCCGTGGCGGGTGGGACGCACCTCGTTGCAGGTGCGCAACCCGGCCAATGCGGCCGATGCCTGGGAGCAACAGGTGCTGCAGCAGTTCGCCCAGCGCGCCGCCGCCGGCGAGCCGCTGGCCGGCATGCAGCAGAGTGCCGTGGTGGCGGGTGAGGTGCGGGTGATGCAGGCGATTGGCGTTGGCGAACCTTGCCTGGCCTGCCACGGCAAGACCCTCAAGGCCGAGTTGGCAGCGCAGCTTGATCAGCTTTACCCGCAGGATCAGGCCCGCGGCTATGCGCTCGGCGCGCTGCGTGGCGCCTTCACCTTGCGCCGCAGTCTGGCCGATGCAGGAGTCAGCCAATGAAAAATGCCCATGACCTGGTCCTCGAAGCCCGTGCGCAGATCCATGAAGTGGCGCTGGCGGAGGCCGACGCGGCGATCCGCGCCGCCGCCGTATTGCTCGACGTACGCGAGGCGGACGAGTTCCACGCCGGACATATTGCCGGCGCGATCAACATTCCCCGCGGCCTGCTGGAGTTCAAGCTCAGCGCCGATCCCGAGTTGTGTGCTCGTGACCTGAATATCCTCCTGTACTGCAAGACCGGCGGGCGTGCGGCCCTGGCTGCCTGCGCGTTGCAGGCCATGGGTTATCGCCAGGTGCAATCGCTGGCCGGCGGCCTGGACGCCTGGTTGGCCGCCGGCAAGGCGCAGGTCACGGTCAGCCTGCCCAGTTTCGAATAGCTCAATCCGCCCGTAACGGGCATCAGTCGTCGGGGTACATGCCCCTGGGAGTCAGTCATGCAAAACAACGTAGGGCGTAGCGACAAACTGCTGCGAATCGGTGCGGGGGTCATCCTGCTCGGCCTGGGCGCGACCGGAGTGCTTGGCTGGTGGGGGCTGGTCGGTCTGCTGCCGTTGGCCACCGGGCTGCTCAACTGGTGCCCGGCGTACCGTTTGCTGGGGATTAACAGCTGCAAGGTAGGGCACTGATATGGCCAACAAAACCATTAGCGTGCAAGGAACCATGGGGCGCAGCTCGGCGATTGAGGTGCAGTGCGGCAACCACCGTATCGTCATGGATCAGCCCGTGCATGCCGCCGGTCAGGACCTTGGCCCGACGCCGCTGGAGTTGGTTCTGGCGGCCGTGGCCGGCTGCTTTGGCACCATCGGCCGGTTGCTCGCCCATCAGCGCAAGATTGACCTGCGCGGCATGCGCTTCGAGCTGCAGGCCGACTATGACCCGGCCGGCCTGCTCGGCCGCGATGCCTCGGTACGGCCCGGCTTCCAGGCCCTGCGGGTGTTGGTCGAGATCGATGCCGAGCTGAGTGCCGAGGACAAGCAGGCGTTTTTGCAAGAGGTGGAGCGGCGCTGCCCGCTGGCCGACAACCTGACCCACGGTACTCAGTTGCACAGTCAGCTGGTTCTGCCTTAAGGCGCGACGCGAAAGCGCAGCACGCCGAGCATCTGGCCGCCGTCGGTGAGCACATCGACGCGCCATTTGCCGCTCGGGTCGGCGGGGAAGTTGCGCTTGTGGGTCCAGGCGCGATAGCCCTCCTGGCGCCCGCCGTGAATGTCCAGGGCAATCCGCTCCAGCACTTTGCCGTTGTGCCGCCAGACGTGATAAATCCGCTCGTCCAGCCCGCGCGGCGCATTGATCGCGGTGTAGGCGTACAGCCCCTGGGCCTTGAGCTGGGCGCTGCTGAGCTGTTCGCGACTCTGCCCCGGCGTGCGCTGGTTGGTGTTCAGCTGGCTGCTGACCGCCACCTCGCTGAGCCACAGGGTCGCCGGTGGCACCCAAGGCCGCGCCAGCCAGCCGGCGCCGAGCAGGGCCAGGCTCAGGCCCGGCAGCGCCAGCCAGCGCCACCAGCGGCGGATGCGTAGGCTGCCGAACAGGCTGGGAATGGCCAGCAGCACGGCGCAGCCCAGGGCCAGCCGGTAACTCTGCGCCGTGGTCTGCTGGAGGATGATCGGCAGGGCGGTGAGCAGCGCGGCAAACAGGGTCAGGCTGTGGAACGCCAGGTACAGCCAGCGCCTGGGTGCCAGCCAGTTGAAGTACAACGGGTCGATGATCGCCAGTAGCGCACACAGGCCGAGCAGGCCGGTAAACACCAGTTGGCCGCTGTCCCAACTGGTGGTCAGGGCAAAGAACGGCAAGACGAAGAACAGGCTCTGTTGATGCACCATCTGGGTGGCAAAACGCAGCAGCCAGGGCGGCAGTTGCAGGCTGAAGTAGCGCTCCAGGCCCTGATTGAGCAGGTTCTCCAGCATCAACCAGAGCCAGCTGACCAGCAGCAGGATGGCGATCACCTTGGCGAACTCGGCCTGCCGCTCCACCAGGAAGAAGCTCGCCAGTCCGGAAATAAAACCGTACACGGGCATGACCCAGGGATAACGCTGGATCAGGCCATGCAGGCGCAGCAAGAGGGTTTTCAGCAGCGGCATGGGGCTTTCGGTGAGGGTCAGACCGGGCGCCGGCAGCGATCGCCGGCGATGTGCAGCGGCGCAGCATACGCAAGCCGCACCGACCTGAGAAGCGCCCCAGGTCGGGCGGTTGTCTGCCCTGCGGTTAACAGGCCGTTGAAAACGTAGGCGAGGCAGGCAAGACAAGGCAAAAACGGCCGAGAAAGCGGAATTTACAGTTGTAAATGAGCATTTTGAGGTCGTTTTTAACGCAGTATTGCCAACGTAGATAGTTTCTCAACGGCCTGTTAACCCCGGCGCTTGGCCCAGAACTGTTCGGCCAAACCGCGCAAGGCATTGCTCAGGGCGGCCACCTGGTTGGCGGCGGCCTGGCTTTGCAGGCCGGCGACCAGGTTTTGCTCGGAGGCCTCGCGGATGCGCGTGAGGTTGCGGTTGATCTCCTCGCTGACCGCGCTTTGCTGCTCCACGGCGGTGGCGATTTGCGCGCTGGTCTCGGTGATTTCATTCACGCGCTGGCCGATGCCTTGCAGCGCCTGGGCCGCTTCGCTGGCCTGGGACACGCTCTGGCGGGCCTGCTCGCTGCTGTTTTGCATCACCTGTACGGCCTCGCGGGCGCCGTTTTGCAAGGTGGCGATCATCCGCTGGATTTCGCTGGTGGACTGCTGGGTGCGTGAGGCCAGGCCGCGCACTTCATCGGCCACCACGGCAAAACCACGGCCCTGCTCGCCGGCTCGGGCCGCCTCAATGGCGGCATTGAGGGCCAGCAGGTTGGTCTGTTCGGCGATCCCGCGGATCACTTCCAGCACCCCGGAAATCTCGTTGCTGTGCTGCTCCAGTTGCTGGATCACCGTCGAGGCCTGCTCCACCTCGTTGGCCAACTGGCTGATGGTGCTGCTGGTCTGGCCAACCAGTTGCTGGCCCTGGCTGGTTTCCGCATCGGCGCGATTGGCCGCGGCGGCGCTGTGCTGGGCGCTGCTGGCCACTTCCTGGACGCTGGCGGCCATCTGGTTGACGGCGGTCGCCACCTGCTCGGTTTCGCCCTGTTGCAACTGGTTGCTGCGCTGGCTGTTGTGCAGTTGCTCGGCCAGCTCAATGGCGTGCTGGCTGAGCTGTTGCGAGGCGTCGCTGATGCGCCCGACCACTGCGCCGGCATCGGCTTCGAGCATGCGCATGGCCAGCTCGATCTGGCCGAACTCGTCGCGCCGGCCGCAATACAGGGTCTGGCTCAGGGGGTTGTCGCCGATTTGTCGGGCCCGTGCCGCCAGGCGTTGCAAGGGCGCCAGTTGCCAGCTCAGCAACAGGCTGCCGAGGCCGCCACCGAGTACCGCCGCCAGCACGCCGGCGGCCGGCGGCATGCCCAGGGTGAGGGCCGTCAGACCAAGGCAGGCCAACCAACTGAGGTTCAGGCTCAGGAGTAGTTTCAGGTGCAGGCTCAGACGTGGCGGGCGCAGGCAGTGCAGGTCGCGTCCGGCCTTGATGTCCGCATACAGGCGCTCGGCGGCGCTGATCTGGGCGGCGCTGGCCTGGGTGCGCACCGATTGATATTCCACCACCCGGCCATCGCGTTGTACCGGGGTGATATAGGCATTGACCCAGTAGTGATCGCCGTTCTTGCAGCGGTTCTGCACCAGGCCCATCCAACTGTTGCCAGCCTTGAGGGTTTGCCACAGATGGGCGAAGGCGACTGGTGGCATGTCCGGGTGGCGAACCATGTTGTGGTTGTTGCCGAGCAGCTCGGCGCTGCTGAAGCCGCTGATGTCGATGAAGTCCTGGTTGACGTAGCTGACGGCGCCTTTTAGATCGGTGGTGCTGAGGATATTGACGCTGCTGCCGACGTTGACGGCGCGTCCGCTGACGGGAAGGTTGAGCTTCATCACTAACTCCAGATGAGGGTCTTTAAGGCGATCCTGCTATATCGGCATAACGGGCCAATTGTGTAGGCCCATACAACGCTATGCCTTGACGCCATACAAGCCCCCGGCACAAATCCCACTCCCCACTCCCCACTCCCCACTCCCCACTCCCCGCACTGGCACGATTGGCCACGCGCATTGGCGGCCAATGCCACTGTGCGGGGGCAGGCCGTTCACTACTCTGTAACGGGTCAAAACAAGAACAATCGAGACCCACTGATGAATTACGACGAGAGTCAGCAAATCTGGCTGGGCTTGGTCCTGGCGAGCCTGATGTTCGGCGTGGCCCTGGAGCTGCGCCTGAGCCACTTCACCTATGTGCTGCGGCGGCCGCTGCCAGTGTTTACCGGCCTTGCCGCGCAGTGCCTGCTGCTGCCCTGGGCGACGCTGCTGGCCACGCTGCTGCTTGATCTCAAGCCCGGTATCGAGCTGGGCCTGCTGCTGGTGGCCTGCTGTCCCGGCGGCAACCTGTCCAACGTGATCACCCACCTGGCGCGGGGCAACACCGCCCTGTCGGTGAGTGTCACCAGTGTCTCCAGCCTGCTGGCGATCATCACCCTGCCGTTTAACTTCGCCCTGACCGCCAGCCTCAACCCGGATACCGCGGCCTTTCTCAGCGGCCAGATGAGCACCCTGCAGGTCGATGCCAGTGGCATCGTCCAGGGCCTGCTGCTGATGCTGGTGGCGCCACTGCTGATCGGCATGCTGCTGGGCCATCTGGCGCCGCGCTTCACCGCGCGCATCCTGCCGGGATTCAAGCGCTTCACCATGATCGCCTTTATCGGCTTTCTGCTGGTGGCGGTGATCGGTAACCGCCATCTGCTGCTCGACAGCCTCGGTTCGCTGCTGCTGATCGTGGTGCTGCACAACGCCAGCGCCCTGCTGCTGGGCTGGGGCACGGCGCGTGCCTTCGGGCTGGGGGATTTCGACCGCCGGGCACTGACCATCGAGGTCGGCATGCAGAACTCCGGGCTGGCCCTGGGGCTGATCTTCACCCAGTTCGGCGCCCAGCCGGACATGGCCCTGATCGCCGCCCTGTGGGGCACCTGGCACATCGTTTCCGGCCTGCTGCTGGTGGCGTTATGGCGGCGTAACCCGCCGCTCATGCACGCGGAAAAAGAGGAAAAGTCATGCGCATCCTGATCACCGGCGCCGCCGGCTTTCTCGGCCAACAGCTGCTCGCCGATCTGGCGGTGCAGCAGCCCGGCTGGAGCCTGTTTGCCGCCGACATTCGCGAGATTCCCGCCAACCTGCGGCGTGACAATGTGCAGCCGTTGCACCTCGACATCAGCCAGCCGGCGGCGGTGGGCAAGGCCGTGGCCGCATGCCGGCCGGACGCCATCGTCCACCTGGCCTCGGTGGTCAGCCCGCCGCCGGGGATGAGCGAGGCGACCCTGCATGCCATCGACGTGGGCGGCACCCAGGCGCTGATCGAGGCCGCAGCGGCCAATGCTGTCGAGCAATTGATCATCACCAGTTCCGGCGCGGCCTATGGCTACTACCCGGAGAACGCCGAGTGGATCGACGAGCACGATCCCCTGCGCGGCCATAACAAATTTGCCTACGCCAAGCACAAACGCGAGGTCGAGGAGTTGCTGGTGCAGGCGCGCATCGCCTATCCGCGCCTGCGCCAGTTGATCCTGCGCCCCGGCACCATCCTCGGCAAACGGGTCAACAACCAGATCACCGACATGTTCAAGAAACGTGCGGTGCTGGGCATTCAGGGCAGCGACAGCCGCTTCGTGTTTATCTGGGACCAGGACGTGGTGAGCATCATCCGCAAGGGCCTGGAGAAGGGCGCCAGCGGCATCTACAACCTGGCCGGCGACGGCGCCCTGAGCCTGCGCGAGATCGCCCAGATTCTGCGCAAGCCCTACCGGCCGCTGCCGGCCGCGCTGATTCAAGGCGTGCTGCGCGTGCTCAAACCGCTGCGCCTGTCGCAGTACGGCCCCGAGCAGGTGGACTTCCTGCGCTACCGCCCGGTGCTGGCCAACCGCAGGCTCAAGGAAGAATTCGGCTACACCCCGCGCTACACCAGCCGCGAAGCCTTTATTGCCTTTCTCGATGCCCAGGGAGTTAGTCATGCGTAATGCCGTTGTTGCCCTCGCCCTCACGGCCCTGGCCCTGCCCGCCCAGGCGCTGCAGGTGAGCATCCGTGATGCCGCAGGCGCGCCCCTGCCGCTGGCCATGCTCACCCTCAAGGCCGAGCGCCCGCTGCGCGCCGCCGGTGACGACAACGGCTACCCACGCGAGCGCACCGAACAGCGCATCAGCCCGGAGATCACTGCCTTCGCCGGCCCGGATGGCCGCGTGCAGATCGACTACCCCGAAGCCGTGCCGCTGAATCTGCGTGTGCGCGTGCCGGGCTACCAGGACCTGGCCCAGACCGGCGTCAGCGCCGATGCCACCCTCGAACTGCGCCTCACCGCCGAGACCGATCCGGCCGCCCTCGCCGCCCAGCAGCCGGCCAACGCCTGGTTCGCCGCGCTGGATTTCGGCGGTGACGCAGCGCTGAAGAAAACCGCCATGGAGCAGTGCAGCTTCTGCCACCAGCAGGGCAGCTTCTTTATGCGCCGCGAGCGCAGCGCAGAAGAGTGGCAGCAGGTCATGGAACGGATGATCGGCTACGGCGCGCGGCCGTCCAGCGAGCACCAGCCGAAACTCATCGAGGTGTTCCAAAAGGGCTACACCGACCTGCGCCAGCACCCGGAGAAAGTCCTGCGTGCCAAACCCTGGGAACGCCAACTGGCCGGCGCCCAGGTGCGCGAGTGGCCGCTGGGCGACCCGTTCTCGCAGATGCACGACCTGCTGCTGCACAGCAACGGCAAGGTCTATGTCGGCGACAACCTGCAGGACCGTCTGTGGGAGATCGACCCGAAGACCGGCCAGACGGTGGTGTACAAGACCCCGGTGGACGCGGGTGACGAGATCGGCGGGCTGTTCAGCGGCCGCCTGAAGACCTACCCCAAGCTGGAGACCACCGCCGGCATCCACTCCTTCGCCGAATCGCCGAAGGATGGCCACATCTTTATCACCCCGTCGTTGCAGCAGCGCCTGTTCGAATTCGACCCGGTGAGCAAGGTATTCACCACCCACTATTTCGACGATGGCCTGTACCCGCACACGGTGCGCATCGATGCTGACGACAACGTCTGGTTCACTCTGGCGCTGTCCAACCAGGTTGGTCGTTTCGACCGCCAGAGCAAGACCTTCCGCACCTACGGCCTGCCGGCGCGCAGCACCAAGGAGGAAGTCGGCCTGGCGCTCAATGGCGTGGTGCGCAAGCTGATGAACTGGGGCATGCCGATGCACTGGCTGCCGGTGGATCAACGCGTGACCGGCATGCCGCTGCCCTATGGCATCGACGTGGCGCCGGATGGCCGGGTGTGGTTTGCCCGCCTGCATGCCGACTCCATCGGCGTGATCGACCCCAAGACCGACAGCGTGCAGGTCATCGACACGCCGTTCCAGGGCCCGCGCCGCCTGCGTGCCGATGCCGTGGGCGATGTGTGGATCGCCGCCTTCCCCGAGGCCAAGATCGTCCGCTATCGCCCGGCCGACGGCAGCTTCAGCGACTACCCGCTGCCGACCGCGCTGAACGGTGCCGAGACGCCCTACTCGCTCAACGTCGACCGCGCCCGCCAGCAGGTGTGGGTCACCGGCACCGCCTCGGACAGCCTGATGCGTCTGGATATCGCCAGCGGCCAGTGGCGCACCTTCCCGATGCCGCGCAAGGTGACCTTCACTCGCGACATCGAGATCGCCAGCGACGGCAGCGTATTCACCAGCAACGGCGCCTTCCCCAGCTGGCAGATCGAGGACGGCCAGCCGACCCTGATCCAGCTGACGCCGGGCGACTGAGGCAAACGCACCGTTGCCTGGGGGATGCCTGTCGGCATCCATGGTGGGTTACGCCGCTGCGCGGCTAACCCACCCTACGCTTGATCCATACCCGGAGAACACCTTGTCCGCACCCCTGTACAGCCGCTGGGACCTGATCCGTTTCTTCGCCGCCTGCCTGGCCGGTTTTCTCGGCGGCCATCTGACCAACTACGCGGTGATCCTGTTTGCCCAGGATGTCTGGGGCATGGACGCCCTCGCCGGCGCCGGCTTTGCCCTGTGCTTCGGGGTGCCGCTGTTGCTCGGCTGGCCGGCCGGTGCCTGGTGCGATCAGCACTCGCCGCAGCGCATCGCCCAGTTTGCCCACGGCGCCTTTTTCCTGGCCTTGTTGTTGCTGGCGGCGGCCAGCCGCAACCCGGCTTTCGGGGTGCCGCTGTACCTGTTGGGCGCCACCTGCGCCGGGGTCGGCTGGGCCTTGTTGGCACCCGCGCGCATGGCCCTGCTCGGGCGTCTGGCCGGCGCGCGCCAGGCCAAGCTGGCGGTGCTGTTCAACCTGCTGGTGATGCTTGGTTTCGGCCTGGCGCCGCTGCTGCTGGCGCTGGCGCGCAACCTCGGCGGCTGGCCGGCGGTGCATGGCAGCGGCTTAGTGTTGTTCGGCCTGTCGGCGGGTTTGCTGGTGGGCCTGCGGGTGCCGGGTCTGGGCGGCGCCGGCCATGTGCTTGAGCGCGTGCAGCAAGGTTTTGCCTATGTGCGTGCCACGCCCTTGCTGGCCCAGGCGCTGCTGGCGGCGGTGCTGATTTACCTGGCCATGGGGCCGATCCAAGTGATGCTGCCGCGCTTCGCCCAGCAAACCCTGCAGTTGAGCGAGCTGGCCCGCGGCCTGTTTCTCGGCACCCTGGCGCTGGCCTTGTTGCTCGGTGGCGCGCTGTCGTTGTGGCTGGCGCGACGCTTTGGCCAGGGCCGCTGCGTGTTGGTCGCCGCCCTCGGCAGTGGCATCGCCCTCGGCCTATTGGGGCAAACCAGCAGCCTGGGGCTGGCCCTGTTATGCCTGGGGCTGAATGGCATCGGCGCCGGCATCGCCGTCAGTCTGATCGTCGCCCTGCTCCAGCATGAAAGTCAGCCGCAACTGCGCGGCCGGCTGCTGAGCCTCTACACCGTCACCAGTCAGGTGGTGCCGGCGGCCGGTGGCCTGGGTGCCGGCCTGCTGCTGGAGGTGCTGCCCGCCAGTCAGGGTCTGCTGTTCTGTGGTGTCGGCCTGACCCTGCTGTTCGGCTTGGCGGGCTGGCGCCTGCAGGGGTTGCGCGGCTATCGCTGAGTTGCTCCGCTGGGCTAGGGTCTGTTCCCGTTTCATTCGCGGCCGCGCCGGAGCCTGTTTTTGCGCGAGGCAAGGCGCGAGGAGCGTGATTTGGTTATTCCAAATGAGCGACGAGTAACGCA
>Ga0209343_10000425_pt1 | contig 59035 bp, 53 predicted proteins | sample RifCSPlowO2_02_FD_184026 | JGI IMG/M metagenome (GOLD analysis project Ga0209343, IMG submission 184026) | Groundwater microbial communities from Rifle, Colorado - Rifle CSP2_plank lowO2_0.2 (SPAdes) (version 2) | ecosystem: Environmental > Aquatic > Deep subsurface > Groundwater | place...
TGGGTTTCAGCATGCAGCCCATCGAAGCTGTTTGATGATTCTTGGATCGTTATCGAGCATGTTGCAACCATTTGTTTTTATGAATATTAAAAAGCTGTTTCTTGAGAGCTTGTCGAAGGGTGAACGAATGGGAAAAAGCATAATGTTCTGGGTTTATATCCTGCGCTGTGCCGATGGCAGTTATTACACCGGGCACACCGACAACCTGGAAAAACGAATTGGACAGTATCAATCCGGTGAATGTGATGGTTATGTGGCTGCGCGACGTCCGGTTCAGCTTGCATGGTCGCAAGAGTGTTCTACACGGGAAGAGGCGTTAATGGCAGAAATGCAGATCAAGGGCTGGAGCCGCAAGAAGAAAGAGGCCATGATGCAATGTAACTGGGCTGAGGTCTCTCGTTTGGCGCAAAGCAAAACTCCCGTTCGTGGTGAGCTTGTCGAACCACTAGTCGCTATCGATAAATCCGCCCATCCTTCGACAAGCTCAGGACGAACGGATTTACCCTATATTCAGGGAGCCGTTCGCCCTGAGCTTGTCGAAGGGCAAAAGGTCATTCTCCCAATGAAGGAGAATATCAGGTGACCAAACCAAAGCTGAAAATCGCCACTACCTCGCTCGCCGGCTGCTTCGGCTGCCACATGTCCCTGCTCGACATCGACGAGCGGCTGTTTCCGCTGCTCGACCTCGTCGAATTTGACCGCTCGCCGCTCACCGATATCAAGCATTGCGGGCCATGCGATATCGGCCTGATCGAGGGCGGCATCTGCAACGCGGAGAACGTCCACGTGCTGCGCGAGTTCAGGAAGAACTGCAAGATACTTATTTCAATAGGTGCCTGCGCCGTCACCGGCGGCCTGCCCGCGCAGCGCAACCATCTGGATCTGGGAAGCTGCCTGACCGAGGTGTACCTCACCGAACCGGGGCTGGCGCACGGCCACATCCCGAACGACCCGGAACTGCCGCTGCCGCTGGACAAGGTACATCCGCTGCACGAAGTGGTGAAGATCGATTACTTCATTCCAGGCTGTCCGCCCTCCGGCGACGCCATCTGGAAATTCCTTACCGACCTGATCGCGGGCAAGACGCCGGAGCTAGGGCATGGGTTGATTAAATATGACTGAAAAATTGGACAACCTGGAAACCGCCGAGCATCCCGAGAACCTGCGCCGCGTCGCGATCGACCCGGTGTCGCGCGTCGAGGGTCACGGGAAGGTGACGCTGCTGCTGGACGAGAACGACCGCGTGCATCAGGTGCGGCTGCATATCGTGGAGTTTCGCGGCTTCGAGAAATTCGTGCAGGGGCGCCCCTACTGGGAGGCGCCGGTGATGGTGCAGCGGCTGTGCGGCATCTGCCCGGTGAGCCACCATATCGCGGCATCCAAGGCGATGGACATGATCGTCGGGGCGACGCTCACGCCGACGGCGGAGAAGGTGCGGCGGCTGATGCACTACGGGCAGATCCTGCAATCGCACGCGCTGCATTTCTTTCACCTTTCCGCGCCAGATCTGCTGTTCGGCTTTGACTCGGATGTCGCGAAGCGCAACATCGTCGGCATCGCCGCCGCCTATCCCGAGATCGCCAAACAGGGCGTGCTGCTGCGCAAATACGGGCAGGAGGTGATCCGCGTCACGGCGGGCAAACGTATCCACGGCACCGGTGCTATCCCCGGCGGCGTGAACAAGAACGTCAGCGCGGAAGAGCGCGATTATCTGCTGAAAGACATCGGGCAGATGATCGAATGGAGCCGCGCGGCGGTCGGCATCGCGCGGCGGTTGTTCGAGCAGAACCTTGATCTCTACAACAATTTCGGAACTTTCAAAACGCACACGCTTAACCTGGTGCGCGCCGATGGCGCGCTGGATCTGTATCACGGCGGGCTGCGGGCGCGCGACCTGAACGGCGACACATTGTTCGATCACTACGATTACCGCCACTACTGGGATGTGATCTTCGAGGACGTGAAGCCGTGGTCGTACATGAAGTTCCCGTTCCTGCGCAGCCTCGGGCCGGAGCAGGGCTGGTATCGCGTCGGGCCGCTGAGCCGCGTGACGCAGTGCGACTTCATTCCCTCGCCGCTGGCGGAAGAGCAGCGCAAGGCATTCATGGCGTTTAACGGCGGCTCGGCAACGGGCGCAACGCTGGGCTTCCACTGGGCGCGCATGATAGAAATGCTGCATGCCGCCGAGGTTATCCAGGAACTGCTGCACGATCCCGACCTGCAGGGCACCGATCTGGTCAATACCGGCAAGCGCCAGGAACGCGGCGTCGGCGTGATCGAGGCGCCGCGCGGCACGCTGATCCATCACTACAAGGTGGACGAGCACGACCAGATCGTGCGCTGCAACCTTATCGTCTCCACGACGCACAACAACCAGGCGATGAACGAGGCGATCCGCCAGGTGGCGCGCCAATATATCGACGGGCGCAAGCTCACCGAAGGCCTGCTCAACCACATCGAGGTCGCGATCCGCGCCTTCGATCCGTGCCTGTCCTGCGCCACCCATGCGCTGGGCAAGATGCCGCTGGAAGTGGAGTTGCTGGACGCATCCGGCAGCAGGGTCGATGTGCTGACGCGGTCAGGTGATGGGATATTCAGTTGATCCAATGCTTGATGAACCGAATAGCAACCCCTCCCAGCCTCCCCTTGTCAGGGGAGGAGATGATGGCCTCCCCTGACAAGGGGAGGTCTGGAGGGGTTAAAATTCAACGCAAATCATGACCGTCCCTGTTCTGGTCTTCGCCATCGGCAACGAATCGCGCGGCGACGATGCGCTTGCGCCACTGCTGGTGCGAGGCCTGGAAGGCTGGGCGGAAGCGGCCGGGCTGGGTGAGCGGGTTGAACTGGTCGAGGATTACCAGTTGCAGGTCGAGCACGTTACCGACCTGCTTGATCGCAGTGCGGTGTTGTTTGTCGATGCCGATGTGTCCTGCGCTGAGCCATTTCATTTTTCCGAGATCGCCGCCGAAAAGGACAGCAGCTACACCAGTCATGTGATGACCCCGTTTGCGTTGCTGCATACCTACCGGCAGGTGTATGGAACAGATGCGCCCCCTGCCTTCCTGTTGCGCATTCGCGGTTATGATTTTGAGCTGGGCAACCCGTTGAGCGGCAAGGCAGCAGCCAACCTGGAGGTCGCTGCGAAGCTGGTTCGTGAATTGTGTGCCGAGGCGGACTTGCATCGCTGGCGTGAAGGCCAGCCGGACAGATGATAGGGTGCGCGTATAACCCGGGGGCCGGCCATGCATGAAATGTCGCTTGCCGAAAACATGCTGCGTATCATCGAGGATGCGGCGCACCAGCAGGGGTTTACCCGGGTGAGGACAGTGTGGCTGGAAATCGGCCAGCTGGCCTGCGTGGAGCAGGAGTCCTTGCGCTTCGGCTTCGACGTGGTGACGCGCGGCAGCATTGCGGAGCAGGCGCGGCTGGAAATCGTCGAAACAGCGGGGCGCGGACAGTGTGTAAAATGTTTGCATGAAATACCGATCGCTACGCTTTATGAGCCATGCCCGGACTGCGGCAGCTATGAGATACGCGTGACCGGCGGCGAAGGGATGCGCGTCAAAGAACTTGAGGTGGAATAATTGGCGATTCCATTTGTCTTTCAAAGCGGCAATAACCATGTAGGGTGCATTCCATGCACCAATATTAATGGTGTATGGAATGCACCCTACGGTATTTGCTTCTGATATAAAAATGGAATAAGGAGCAGATATGTGTGTTACATGCGGATGTGGTAATGGCCACACGATTATCGGCGGGCATGCTCTCCGGCAGCAGCGTAAACCGGATGGGCCGCTGCACTTCCGTTCGCACGAAACAGATGCGCAGGTTGCAGACGTAAGCGCTCCCCGCATCGTGAAGCTCGAACAGGACCTCCTTGCCAAGAATGACGGCTACGCCGATGCAAACCGCCGGTACTTGTCCAAACACGGTATTTTTGCGCTCAATCTGATGTCGAGCCCCGGTTCGGGCAAGACCACGTTGCTGGTGAAGACCATCGCCGCCCTGAATGGCACGCTGCCGCTCGCGGTCATCGAGGGCGACCAGCAGACCGACAACGATGCGGCGCGCATCCGCGCCGCCGGTGCGCCGGCCATCCAGATCAACACCGGCAAGGGCTGCCATCTGGATGCGCAGATGGTCGGCCAGGCCGTGCAGCAATTGGGTTTGCAGCACAACAGCCTGCTGCTGATCGAGAACGTCGGCAATCTGGTTTGCCCGGCGAGTTTCGATCTGGGCGAGGCGCATAAGGTGGTGATCCTGTCGGTGACCGAGGGCGAAGACAAGCCGCTCAAGTATCCCGACATGTTCCGCGCGGCGGACGTGATGCTGCTCAACAAATGCGACCTGTTGCCGTACCTGGACTTCGATGCCGATCTTGCCATCGAGTACGCGCGCCGCATCAACCCCAAGCTGCGGGTGATCCGCATCTCGGCAAGCAGCGGCGAAGGCATGGCGGAATGGCTGGAGTGGATCAAGGACGGTTGCAGCAATGCAGTTGCCGCGAAACCGGAAGAATCGTTTGGATAAAACCATCGCGTTGCCATTTTCCGGGCCATCGATCCTGGCCTGCGGGGCCTGGCTGAAAAACACCGTCTGTGTTACGCGCGGCAACGAGGCGCATGTTTCGCAGCTGATCGGCGACCTGGACAGCGCCGACGCGCGGCAGATGCTCGACGCTACCGTGGCGCGCCTGTGCAATTCACTCGATGTGCAGCCCGAGATCGTGGCGCACGATCTGCACCCCGATTTTTACAGCACCCAGTTCGCCCAAAATTATGCCGCACAGCGCGGCTTGCCGGTAGTTGCCGTGCAGCATCACCATGCGCATATCGCCGCAGTCTGCGCCGAACACCACATCGGCGAAGCAGTGCCCATTGATGCAGTGCTTGGACTGGCGCTGGATGGCGTGGGGCTGGGTACCGATGACACGCCGTGGGGCGGCGAACTGCTGCGTGTGGAGGGTGCGGGTTTCGAGCGCCTGGGGCATTTGGCTCCGCTCCGCCTGCCCGGCGGCGACCGTGCCGCGCGCGAGCCGTGGCGCATGGCGGCGGCGGTGTTGTTTCAACTGGGCAGGGGTGACGAGATCGCGCAGCGCTTTCCCAATCAACCGGGAGCGCAGACGGTGGCAGAAATGTTGCAACGGGATTTGAACTGCCCGATTACCACCAGCACCGGGCGGTTGTTCGATGCCGTCGCAGGATTGCTCGGCGTGAACGAGGTACAAGCTTTCGAGGCGCAGGCCGCGATCCGGTTGCAGGAACTGGCGCAGCGCCAAGGGCAGGTCGCGCCGCTGGAGGATGGCTGGCGGATTACCGAAGACAGCGTGCTGGATTTTTCGCCGTTGCTCGCGGTGCTGGCCGATAGCCCAAAAGAAAACAATGGCGCAGGCTTCGGTGCTGCGCTGTTTCATGCCACACTCGCCGCGGGTCTGGCCGAGTGGGTGGAACGTGCCGCCCGCCAACACAACATCGCTCATGTCGTGCTGGGCGGCGGCTGCTTTCACAATGACATTTTGCTGCGTGAACTGTCCGGCAGGCTTGCCGCACAAGGGCTGCGGGTGCTGACTGCGCAGCGGATGCAGCCAAACGACAGCGCAATCTCGCTCGGGCAGGCGTGGGTCGCGCTGCAATCCATCAAGGAACACAAGCCGGGTGAGCCAGAACAAAATGCAGGTCGGGCTATGCCCGACATGGTGGGCGCAGCCCACCCTACGGGTACTATCCCTCAAGGAATCTGAAAATGTGCCTCGCGATCCCCACCTGCGTCGAAGAACTCATTGCCGGAGACAGCGCCATCGTCAATCTCGGCGGGGTGCGCAAGGAAATATCGCTTGCGCTGGTCGAGGATGTCGCGGTGGGCGATTATGTGATCGTGCATGTCGGGTTCGCGTTGCAGAAGCTCGACCCGGAAGAGGCGGCGCAGACGCTGGCGCTGTTCGCGGAAATCGGCGGAATGACCCCATGAATTTGGATAGGTTGATTGTTCGCCTGACCGTTCGCCCTGAGCCTGTCGAAGGGCCTTTCATGGTTCGACAAGGCTCTCCTGAGCGAAGTCGAAGGGCTCACCACGAACGGCTTACCTGTATGGCGAATTCTCCATGAAATACGTCGACGAATTCCGCGACGGCGCGCTGGCGAAAAACATCGCCGCGAACATCGCACGCGAAGCCGACCCGAGCCGCCGTTATCACCTGATGGAATTCTGCGGCGGCCATACCCACGCGATTTCGCGCTACGGCATCGCCGACCTGTTGCCAGCCAACGTGCGCATGATCCATGGCCCCGGCTGCCCGGTGTGCGTGCTGCCGGCGGGCCGGGTGGAGAATGCCATCCGGCTGGCGCAAATGCCGGGACTGATCCTGTGTTGTTACGGCGACATGCTGCGAGTGCCGGCGGCCGACGGCAAGAACCTGCTGAAAGCCAAGGCGCGCGGCGCGGATGTGCGCATGGTGTATTCCAGCGCAGACGCGGTGAAGATCGCGCAGCAGAATCCGCAGCGGCAGGTGGTGTTTTTCGCGATCGGCTTCGAGACCACCACGCCGCCGACGGCGGTGGCGATCAGACAGGCGCAGGCGCTTGATCTCAAGAACTTCAGCGTGTTCTGCAACCATGTGCTGACCCCCTCGGCGATTTCGCACATCCTGCAATCGCCCGAAATCCGCCAGCTCGGCGTGCTGTCGCTGGACGGCTTCATCGGCCCGGCACATGTCTCGACGGTGATCGGCAGCCGCCCTTACGAATATTTTGCCGAGGAGTTCCAGAAGCCCGTGGTGATCGCCGGGTTCGAGCCGCTCGACGTGATGCAGGCCATATTGATGCTGGTGCGCCAGTTGAACCAAGGCCGCGCCGAAGTGGAAAACGAATTCTCGCGCGCGGTGACGCGCGACGGCAACGTCAAGGCGCAGTTGCTGGTCGCGGAAGTATTCGAACTGCGCCGCGTGTTCGAATGGCGCGGCCTCGGATTGGTGCCCTACAGCGCGCTGCGCATCAAGAAGCAATACGCCGATTACGATGCCGAATTGCGCTTTCAGATTCCGGACATTTCGATCGCTGACAACAAGGCATGCGAATGCGGCGCGATCCTGCGCGGCGTGAAGCGCCCGCAGGATTGCAAGCTGTTCGGCACGGTCTGCACGCCCGATAATCCGATCGGCTCGTGCATGGTTTCATCCGAAGGCGCGTGTGCGGCGCATTACAGCTATGGAAGATTCAGGGAGGCAGCTTGATGACTGGCGATATGTGCTACTCCCTTCTCCCGCAGGCGGGAGAAGGGCCGGGGATGAGGGTCTTCGAATATGAACATCATTTCAGGTACACACAGCCCCTCACCCCTAGCCCCTCTTCCGCCTGCGGGAGAGGGGAATAATGATCAAGATGCTCCGCATGGAAAATTACATACCACATCACCCCGCTAAACTTCCCGAAGATATCCGAACCTGGGCCAGAGAAATGCGCAGCCGCATGACGGATGCGGAAGCCTTGCTGTGGATGCTTTTGCGCAATCGCCGCATCGCTGGCGCAAAATTCAGGCGGCAACATCCGGTGGGGCGATATATCCTCGATTATTATTGCGTCGAGAAGAATCTGGCTATTGAGCTTGATGGTGGCCAGCATGGTGAGGCTGCTGATTACGATGAACAACGGGATAGTTGGCTGCGTTCACAAGGAATTCGTGTGCTGCGTTTCTGGAATAATCAAATGCTGGCGGAGACGGAGGCAGTTATGGAAGTGATTTATCAGGCTGTTGTTGAGACTAATTCAGATCTAATAGCCCCTCTCCCGCAGGCGGGAGAGGGGTTGGGGTGAGGGGTGTCGAGCATGAATTGCGTTTGTATAAACTCACAGCCCCTCATCCCCGGCCCTTCCCCCGCCTGCGGGGGAAGGGAGTTAAAGCGATGAGCACAATCAAACCAAACTACACGCGCCCGCTTGATTTCAAGCACGGACGCGTGGACATGACCCACGGCAGCGGCGGGCGGGCGATGGCGCAGTTGATCGACGAACTGTTCGTGGCAGCGTTCGACAACGAGTTCCTGCGCCAGATGAACGACCAGGCGCGCTTCCCCGCGCCCAATGGTCGCATGGTGATGTCCACCGACAGCCATGTGGTGTCGCCGCTGTTTTTTCCCGGCGGTGACATCGGCTGCCTCTCGGTACACGGCACGATCAACGACGTGGCGATGTCGGGCGCGCGGCCGCTGTATCTTTCCGCCGGCTTTATCCTGGAAGAAGGCTTCCCGCTCGCCGACCTCAGGCGCATCGTCGAGTCGATGGCGCAGGCGGCGCGTGATGCCGGCGTGCCGATTGTCACCGGCGACACCAAGGTCGTTGAGCAGGGCAAGGGCGACGGCGTGTTCATCACCACCACCGGCATCGGCGTGGTGCCGGAGGGCATCAATATCTCCGGCGAGCGCGCCCGGCCGGGCGACAGGATACTGGTGTCCGGAATGCTGGGCGACCACGGCGTGGCGGTGATGTCGCTGCGCGAAAACCTGACCTTCCACACCAGCATCCAGTCCGACACGGCGGCATTGCACGGACTGGTCGCGGCGATGGTCGCGGCGGTGCCGGACATCCACGTGCTGCGCGATCCCACGCGCGGCGGACTCGCCACCACGCTCAACGAGATCGCGCGTCAGTCTGCAGTGGGCATGATGCTGCACGAAGACAAACTGCCGATCCGCGAGCAGGTCAAGGCGGCGTGCGAATTTCTCGGGCTCGATCCGCTCTACGTCGCCAACGAAGGCAAGCTGGCGGCGATCTGCGCGCCGCAGGATGCCGACCGGTTGCTGCAGGCGATGCGCGCGCATCCGCTGGGCAGCGATGCCGCAATAGTTGGCGAGGTGATCGAAGACCCGCACCATTTCGTCCAGATGGAGACCGCGTTCGGCGGCCGACGTGTGGTTGACTGGCTGACCGGTGAGCAGTTGCCGCGAATCTGCTAAGGCTACATAGTCCCTCTCCCGCAGGCGGGAGAGGGGTTGGGGTGAGGGTTGTGCAATGGAAAGTTTTAGTGAGTTCACAGCCCCTCATCCCCGGCCCTTCTCCCGCCTGCGGGAGAAGGGAGCGTGACCGCTTGATTGAAATGTTGTATGAGCAAAATTTTGGTAAAAGTATCGACGCATCTATGAAGACCCTGTTCCTCACCCACTCTTTCAACAGCCTCGCGCAGCGCCTGTATATCGAACTGACACGGCGCGGGCATGAGGTGTCCATCGAGTTCGACATCAACGATGCGGTCACGGTGCAGGCGGTCGAGCTTTATCGCCCCGAGCTCATCGTCGCGCCGTTCCTCAAGCGCGCCATCCCCGAGACGGTGTGGCGCAACCATGTCTGTTTCGTGGTGCATCCCGGCATCGTCGGCGACCGCGGGCCGTCGGCGCTGGACTGGGCGATCATGCGCGATTGCGCGGAATGGGGCGTCACGGTGTTGCAGGCCAATGGCGAAATGGATGGCGGCGACATCTGGGCGGCGGAAACCTTTCCGATGCGGCTGGCGAAGAAGAGCAGCCTGTACCGCAACGAAGTGATCGAGGCGGCGGTGCGCGCGGTGCTGGTGGCGGTGGAGCGTTTCCAGTCCAGCGATTTCAAACCGCAGCCGCTGGATTATTCACGCCCCGAGGTGCGCGGCCGGTTGCATGCATCGATCAAACAGGCCGATCGCGCCATTGACTGGAGTCATGATGACACGCGCACGGTGCTGAAAAAGATCCACGCCTCCGACGGATTTCCCGGAGTGCTCGACACGCTGTGCGGAGGTGAGTATTACCTGTTCGATGCCTGCGCCGAGGACACGCTGCGCGGCAGCGAGCCTGGCAAAATCATCGCACAACGCAACGGCGCGATCTGCCGCGCCACACTCGACAGCGCGGTTTGGATCGGCCATCTGAAGCGCAAGGACGAATGGGATAATGAACGATCGGGGTTAAGCACAAGCAATCCATCAGGCGCAACATCCCCTCCCCCTTGCAGGGGGAGGGTTAGGGAGGGGGTAGAAACTCTGCTTACCCGCACTTCTACCCCCATCCTATCCTTCCCCCTGCAAGGGGGAAGGGACTGTGGTCATAGTTCCAATGAACAGTATGGGCTGAAATTACCCGCCGTACTGGCGCTGGAAGCGCATCTCGCCGATGTACCGGAAGCGCCGCTCGATCCGTTTTCGCCAAGCGCTGGCGAAACCTGGCGCGACATCCGGTTCGAGCAAAAGAACAACGTCGGTTATCTGCATTTCGATTTCTACAACGGCGCGATGAGCAGTGAACAATGCGACCGATTGCGCGACGCTTATCTGACCGCCACGCAACGTGATGTGCGGGTGATCGTGCTGATGGGCGGCGCGGACTTCTGGTCGAACGGCATCCATCTCAACTGCATCGAGGCCGCCGCCAGCCCGACGGATGAATCCTGGCGCAATATCAACGCGATGAACGACCTGACGCGCGCCATCGCCACCACCGGCAGCCAGCTAACCATCGCCGCGTTGCAGGGCAATGCCGGCGCGGGCGGCGTGTTCCTGTCGCTGGCGGCGGATCGCGTTTATGCGCGCGAGGGCGTGGTGTTCAACCCGCACTACAAGGGCATGGGCAACCTGTACGGCTCGGAATACTGGACCTACCTGCTGCCGAAGCGCGTGGGCGAGGCGAGGGCGGCGTCGCTGACGCAGAACCGCCTGCCGGTCGGCGCGGCGGAAGCGCGCGGGATGGGATTAATCGACGGCTGCTTCGGAACTGACCGGAAAGATTTTCTGGCAAGGATAGAACAGATCGCCGAAGGGCTGGCCGCCAGTCCGGAATGCTCCGCGCTATTGCGGGAAAAGATTGCCCGGCGCGAACGCGACGAGCGGGAAAAGCCGCTGGATGCCTACCGCGCCGAAGAACTGCAACACATGAAACTCAATTTTTACGGCTTCGATCCCAGCTACCATGTGGCGCGCTACAACTTCGTGTACAAGATTCCCCACGCCTGGACGCCGCTGTATCTGGCGCGGCATCGACGCATTGCGGGGGGCAGATATCGTAGGATGGGTTGAGCATCGCGATACCCATCTCTGAGATAACATTTGATGAATTGACGGGTATCGCTACGCTCAACCCATCCTACGCTTGCTAAGCTTGCTTCAACAGCGCCTCCGCCTCCTCCGCAGTAAGTGATTTCCAGGGCAGGGGTATCAGGCCGGGAACGCGCGCCATGTAGCGGCGGTAAGTGTCGCCGTGATAAACCAGCAGCTTCTTCTCCTCCAGGCGCGACCCGACGATGAAATAAAGCGTAATCACCATGCTGGACAACAGCGTCGCCGCGCTCATGTCGCGCGTCCAGACCATGACCAAGCCGAAGAAATACCAAGGGTGCCGCACGTAGCGGTGAAACCGGGAAAGATGGAAGTGCTCCTGATCCTCGACCCGCCGGATGTGGAATTTCAACTGGCGAAAGCCGAGGAATTCCTGCATGTCGTAGCTTTTAAGCGATAGCCAGAATCCGACTACCGCCGCCAGCGCCAGCCCGTTTGCAAGCCAGGCGGCGATTCCCTGCCAGCGCCACAACATCGGGCCGGAATCGCGGTAGCTGAGCCACAAGATCGGCAGCAGCAGGAGCACCGCCAGGATGTTGAAGACCAGCCGGTAATACGGCATCAGGTCCGGGCGGGTAGCGGCCACCCTGCGCTTCACCGCCAGCGAGGCCAACACCGAATGCAGGACGAAGTACCCGATCCAGCAAAATAACAGCAACGCCATGTCCCGCCAAACGGATTCAGTCATGTAATGCCATCGCCTTTCCTTTGTTAAGGGATGAATGGGGTTAGCTCACCATGGCACCTTAAATTTTTTACTTCTCCCTTGGCTTGGTTTGCCAAATCAATTCGACTCCGGTGACTTTGGATAGCGTGTAGGGCGGATTAGCGCAGCGTTAACCAATGACTTGGCGAGCGTTATTTGATCGCTTAGTCAGATGGCTATGCAAAGCTATCCGCCGGATGAGATTCACATGCGGCGCAATGCCCTTCGGTTATTGCGCCCTACTCGGGCTTTTTCATCCACATCATCATGGATGGGGATACACGCTAGCAGCAAAACCCCGCATTAACAATATGCCAAAAAACATAGGCAATTCGTACCAGGCGGCTGCAAGCTACAGCGGCTTGCTCACCTTCATGATGCCCTGATCTTCTTCGCTGGCCTTGATGGCGAAGCCGAGGCGGGTCATCAGCTTGAGCATCTTGTGGTTGTTGCTCAGCACTTCGCCTTCGATCACCGACAGCCCCTTGGCGCGCGCGGCTTCCATCAGCGCGACCATCAGCTTCTGCCCCAGGCCCTTGCCCTGCATGCTGTCCGCAACCACCAGCGCGAATTCGCAGGTGTCGCCGTCCGGGTTGATGGCGTAGCGCGCCACGCCGAGTTCGACTTCCTGTTCATGCTCGACCGTCACGGCGACCAGCGCCATTTCGCGGCTGTAGTCGATCTGGGTGAAGCGCACCAGCATGGTCTCGGTCAGCTCGTGCATGCTGTTCATGAAGCGGAAGTAGCGGGACTCTTCCGACAGGCCGCGCACAAATTCCTGCACCAGTCCGGCATCTTCCGGGCGGATCGGGCGGATCGTGATGTCGGTGCCGTCGGCGAGCTGCCACTGGCTGACCAGTTGCGTGGGGTAGGGATAGATCGCCATGTGCGCGTAGCGGTCGGCGCTGGGCTGGCGGTATTCCACCACGACGCGCGCATCGGCGGCCAGCGCGCCGTGCTCGTCGAGGATCAGCGGATTGATGTCCATTTCCTTGAGCAGCGGCAGTTCGCATACCATTTCCGAGACGCGCAGCAACACGTCCTCCAGCGCTTCCATGTTGGCGGGCGCCAGGTGGCGGAATGCGACTAGCATCCTGGAGATGCGCGTATCCTGGATCATCTCGCGCACCAGGAAATTGTTCAGCGGCGGCAGCGCGACGGCGCGGTCGCCCATGATCTCGACGGCCGTACCGCCCGCGCCGAAGGTGATCACCGGCCCGAACACCGGGTCGCTGGTCACGCCTATCATCAGTTCGCGCCCATTCGGCTTGACGATCATCGGCTCGATCGAGATGCCGTCCACCTTGGCGTTGGGGCGATTGTGCTGGATGTTGTCGATGATGTGGTGGTAGGCGGCGCGCACCTCGTGGGCATTGTTCAGGTTGAGCACGACGCCGCCGGCATCGCTCTTGTGCGTGATGTCGGGCGAATTGACTTTCATCGCGATCGGGAAGCCCAGCTGCTCTGCGATCAGCAATGCTTCGTTGGGTGAATGCGCGACCATCGTGCGCGCGACGGGGATGCGGAAGGCGGACAGCAGCGCCTTGGATTCCATCTCGGTCAGCACCTTGCGGTGTTCCTGCATCGCGCCCTCGATGATCAGGCGCGCGCTTTCCACATCCGGCTCGACATGGTGCGAGAACGGGCCTGGCATCTGCATCAGCAGCTTCTGGTTGCGGTAGTAGGCGGACAGGTGCGAGAACACTTCGACCGCCGGTTCCGGCGTGCGGAAATGCGGGCGGTGCGCCTTGTTGAATGCATCGCGTGCAGCGGCCACCTGCGCGTCGCCCATCCAGCAGGTCAGCAGCGGCTTGCTGTGGGTGTTGGCAAGTTCGATCAGTACCTCTGCGGATTCCAGCGGCTTGGTCATCGCCTGCGGCGTGAGGATCGCCAGCACGCCGTCGACGTTGTCGTCTTCGAGGCAGGCCTTGACGGCATGGTGGTAGCGCTCCGGCTGCGCGTCGCCGATGACGTCCACCGGGTTGCCGTGCGGCCAGTTCGGCGGCAGGTACTGGTTGAGGTATTCGATCGTGGCGTCCGACAGCGTGGCCATCGCGAGCCCCAGATCGGCGGCGCGGTCGACCGCCATCACGCCGGGGCCGCCGCCGTTGGTGACGATCGCGAGACGGTTGCCGACCGGACGGAAGCCGCATGACAGCGCCTTGGCGGCGGTGAACAGTTGCGTGACGGACTGCACGCGCACCACGCCGACGCGGCTCACCGCCGCGTCGAACACGTCGTCCGCGCCGACCAGCGACGCGGTGTGCGACAGCGCCGCCTTCGAGCCCGCCGCATGGCGGCCGACTTTGATCAGGATCACCGGCTTGATGCGCGCGGCGGCGCGCATCGCGCTCATGAAAATACGCGCGTTGCGGATGCCTTCGATGTACATCAGGATGCTGTGGGTATTAGGGTCGGACACCAGATAGTCGAGGATCTCGCCGAAATCCACATCGGTCGAGGAGCCCATCGACACCACGCTGGAGAAGCCCACATCATTGCTCTTCGCCCAGTCCAGGATCGCGGTGCACAGCGCGCCGGACTGCGAGACGAACGCGATGTTGCCGGTGTTTGCCCCGCCCTTGTTGAAGGTGGCATTGAGGCCGATCGACGGGCGCATGATGCCCAGACAATTCGGCCCGATCAGGCGGATGTTGTAGCGGCGCGCGGCCTCCAGCAATTCTTTTTCCAGCGCCGCGCCTGCCGCGCCGGCTTCGCCGAATCCGGCGGTGATGATGACTGCGGCCTTCACGCCATGGATGCCGCACTGCTCGATGAGGCCCGGCACGGTCTGAGGCGGCGTGGCGATGACCGCCAGTTCCACCGGCAGGCCGATGTCGGCGATGGATGCGTAAGCGCGCTTGCCTTGCACCACGGGGTTCTTCATGTTGACCGGATACAGCTCGCCCTGAAAGCCGCTTTCCAGCAAGTTCTGGAACACGATCTTGCCGACCGAATCGGGCCGGTCACTGGCACCGAATACCGCGACTGATTTGGGTGCGAACAGGGGATTGAGGTAGTGCTTGCCCATAATTTTCGATCCTGTGATCTTAAATCCTGGTTGAACCGGGATAATCCATTGAGTCAGAACGCCGTTGCAGGAGCGGCTCCAAGCCGCGATTCGCACGCAGGGCATGCTCCTGCATGGCACGAACGGTCTGGCAATCTGGACTGAAGCTATGTTTGATATGATAACACCACACCAATGTCCTGTTCTTACCATGCAAACCGCCTACATAAGCCATCCGCTCTGCCTCAAGCACGACATGGGCGCGCATCATCCGGAATGTCCGGCGCGCATTCATGCGATCGAGGATCAGCTGATTGCATCTGGATTGTTTCCTTATCTGCAGCATCACGATGCGCCGGAAGCGACGCGCGAGCAGTTGTTGCGCGTGCATGATGCGGACTATGTCGATTCGATTGAATCCGCAGCGCCGCAGCACGGCATGGTGCAACTCGACCCCGATACCGTGATGAACCCGTTCAGCTATCCGGCCGCATTGCGCGCGGCGGGTGCCGTGGTGCTGGGCGTCGACCTGGTGATGGCGGGCAAGGCCGGGAATGCCTTCTGCAATATCCGCCCGCCCGGCCACCATGCCGAGCGGGGGCGTGCGATGGGTTTCTGCATTTTCAACAATGTCGCGGTCGGCGTGGCGCATGCGCTGGCGCACCACGGTTTGAAGCGCGTCGCGATTGCGGATTTCGACGTGCATCACGGCAACGGCACGGAAAATATCTTTCACGACGATCCGCGCGTGATGCTGTGCTCCACTTTCCAGCATCCGTTCTATCCCTATGCCGGTGCCGGCAGCGGCAACGACCATATCATCAACGTACCGCTGCAAGCCGGAACCGACGGGGCCGGATTCCGCGCCGCCGTCACGCAATACTGGCTGCCTGCGCTGGAGCGTTTCCAGCCGGAGCTGCTGCTGTTCTCGGCGGGTTTCGACGCGCACCGCGACGACGAAATGGCGATGCTGCGGCTCACCGAAGCGGACTATGAGTGGGTGACGAAGGAGATAAAGCGCATCGCCGAGAAATACGCGCATGGCCGCATCGTCTCGGCGCTGGAAGGCGGCTATGAACTGCACGCGCTGGGACGCAGCGCGCTGGCGCATATCAAGGCGCTCAGCGGGCTATAAACTTTCACGATGGGTATCTCTACGCTTCACCCCTACGCTTGCTTGTAGTTTGCAGGGGCAATAAGCGCAGCGCATTGCACCGGATGGTTTGGCGGGGAAAAGATTCATACGGCGCAATGCGCTGCGCTTATTGACGCCCTATGGTGTGCGCCTTACGCGAATTGTCATTGCGAGCGAAGCGTGGCAATCCAGTTTTTTGATATCAAACGAATTTCTGGATTGCCTCGTCGCTACGTTCCTCGCAATGACGATTTATTCTGCGTTTCCCTAGATTTTTTCCAGCAGCTGTAGCCCGGATGAAATGAAATGGAATCCGGGGATACAACTACGAGTTTTGGATTTAACGGCGGGTGTGACCCGCCCTACGCTGGCTAGATTTTTTCCAGCAGCTCGTTGAGAAAGGCACTGGTTTCCTCCGGGCTGGCGAGCGCATCTCCGCTGATCCAGAACACGTCTTCGGCGCGGCTGCCCAGCGTGTTGATCTTGGCGCGGTGCAGGCGGATCCTGTGCGTGTCCATGATCAGCGCGATGCGCGCCAGCAGGCCGGGACGGTCTCCGGTAACCAGCGACAGTACGTGCATTCCCTTGTTGTCCGGTTTGATCTCGACCTCGGTGACGATGGGGAAATGTTTGAGCTGGCGGCTGACGCGACCCGATGTGGCGAGCGCAATCGGCTTGGCCTGCGCAATTTGCTGCGCCAGCTCGAATTCAATGTAAGTCATGATGTCGCGATAGGCGGTGTCGCTGCGCGTGGCTTCCATGACCTGGAAACTGTCCAGCGCGTAGCCGTGCCGCGTGGTGTGGATCTTTGCCTCGGCGATGGTGTAATTCATGCGTGCGATAAAATTACAGATGCGCGCAAACAGGGCGCGCTGGTCCGGGCAATACACCATCACCTGCAAACCTTCCCCGGCGTGGCTCAAGCGCGTCATCACAATGGGCGTTGCGGTATTCACCTTGTACGCGAGCAAACGGGTATGCCAGGCGATTTCCTGCGCCTCATGATCCAGAAAATAACTGTCGTCGAGCTGCGCCCATAGCAATTGATAGGAGTCGGGCGCCATCGCATTGAGGTTAAGCTCGGTGACGGCGCGCTGGAGGATATCATCGAGATGATTTGTGGACTTGCCATCGCTCAGGTAGCGGCGCGTCAGATGGAACAAGTCCTCCATCAGCTTGGCTTTCCAGGCATTCCAGATTTTCGGGCTGGTGCCGCGCACATCCGCCACGGTCAGCAGGTACAGTGCGACCAGGTAGCGGTCGTTTTTTATTGTTCCGGCGAAATTCGCGATCACTTCGGGATCGGACAAATCCTGTTTCTGCGCAGTGGAGGACAGGGTCAGATGCTGTTCCACCAGCCACACGACCAGGTCGCTGTCGTCACGGCTGAGCAGGTGCTGTACGCAAAATGCGCGTGCATCTTTCTTGCCCAGCAGCGAATGGTCGCCGCCGCGCCCTTTTGCGATATCGTGGAACAACCCGGCGATATACAGCACTTCCGGGCGGGCGAATTCGTTCAGCAGCTTGCTGCACAGCGGAATTTCGTGCGCATATTCCGGCTCGGCAAAACGGCGCAGGTTGCGCACCACCATCAGGATGTGTTCATCCACTGTGTAGACATGAAACAGGTCGTGCTGCATCTGCCCGACAATGCGCCCGAACGCGGGGATATAACGTCCGAGTATCCCATACTGGTTCATGCGCCGCAGCGCGTGCAGCACACCTTGCGGCTGGCGCAGGATTTCCATGAAGCGCGCGCGGTTGTGCGGGTTGCGGCGGAATGCCCCATTGACGAGACGCTGCGCGCGCCACAGCGCGCGCAGTGTTGTTGCGCCGAGGTCGGTCAGCTCGCGATGCTGTTCCATCAGCAGGAACAATTCAAAGATCGCTTCCGGGGTGTGTTCGAATAAATGCTCGTCGCGAATTTCCAGCAGCGTGCCGATGACCCTGAATCTTTCGTTCAGCGCGTGCCGTGAAGGTGTCTCGCGGAACAGGTAGCTGTGCAGGCTTTGCAGCAGGATGGTGTTGAATTGCCGGATAGCCAGCCTGGAGCGGTAGTAGCGCTGCATCAAATGCTCGCTGGCGCGGCGGTTGGCCGAGTCAGCGATGCCCATCTGCTCCGCAAGCGGCGTCTGAAAATCGAACAGCAAGCGGTCTTCGTGCCGCTTGGCGAGGTAATGCAGACGGATGCGCAGTGTCGCCAACAGCGCGCTGTGACGCGCAACCTGGCGCGCCTCGGCAGAAGTGAGCAGCCCGATTTGTGCGAGTTCACTCCAGTGCGTTCCGAGGCCAGCAGCACGTGCGATCCAGGTGACCGTCTGCAGGTCGCGCAGGCCGCCGGGGCTTTCCTTCAAATTAGGTTCAAGATTGTAGTCGGCTTCTGCGTAGCGTGCGTGGCGCCGCTGCTGCTCTTGCAGCTTGGCAAGATAAAAGGCGCGCAGGTCGAGGTGCTGTTGCACGCTATCGCACAATTCGCTGAACAATTCCTTGTTGCCGCAGAGCAGGCGCGCTTCAAGCAGGTTGGTCTGCACGGTGATGTCCGAAGATTCGCTCAGGCATTGCGCCACGGTGCGGGTGCTGTGGCCGACTTCCAGCCCGATGTCCCACAACACCCCGATTAGCTGATGCAATTGTTGTTGCATCGCGTCATCCGGTTCTGCATCCAGAAGGATCAGCAGATCGATATCCGATTTGGGATACAGTCTCTTGCGCCCATATCCGCCTACCGCCGCCAATGCGATGCGGTCGGGCATGGCTAGTTGTTTCCATACGCGGCGAAGGTATTTGTCTATCAGCCGACTGTGTGCTTCCAGCAATCGTGCTGGATTGCCGTGCTGCAGGAAGTCCTGTTCGAGAGCTGAGCGATCGTTGCGCAAGGACGCGCGCAACGCGGCGATTGAACTATTGGCTTGGCGGGGGAGGGCAGCCATCGGAAACTGTCAACACTTCATAGCCGGTATCGGTGACGAGTATCGTGTGTTCATATTGCGCCGACAGGCTGTGGTCTTTGGTGACCACAGTCCAGCCATCGCCGAGGTGTTTGATCCCCGCCTTGCCGGCATTGATCATCGGCTCGATGGTGAAGGTCATGCCGGCTTCGAGTTTCAAACCGGTTTTCGGGCGGCCGTAATGCAGCACCTGTGGTTCCTCATGAAATTGCCTGCCGATGCCATGCCCGCAGAATTCGCGCACCACACTGTAGCCCAGCGGCTCGACCAGGCTCTGGATCGCATGGCCGATGTCGCCAAGATACGCTCCAGGCTTGACTGCGCGTATGCCGCGCCACAGTGACTGCCAGGTGATTTCGCATAGGCGTCTGGCCTGAATCGACGGCTCGCCGACGTAATACATCCTGCTGCTGTCGCCGTGATAGTCGTCCTTGATGACGGTGACATCCAGATTGACGATGTCGCCGTTCTTGAGCGCCTTGTCGCTCGGCACGCCGTGGCATACCTGATGATTGATCGAGGTGCAGATCGATTTCGGGTAGGGGGTGTGGCCGCCGGGCGCGTAATCGAGCGGGGCGGGAATGCCGTGCTGCACGTTGAAGATGAAGTCGTGGCACAGCTTGTCGAGTTCATTGGTCGTCACGCCTGCTTTGACAAACGGGGTGATGTAATCGAGTACCTCGCTGGTCAAACGGCCTGCCACGCGCATTTTTTCGATTTCCTGCGGGGTTTTGATGGATACGGACATGGCCTTTGGGACGTTTTTAAAGAGTACCGAGAATAACACGCGATTCCGGCCCGCGACAATCGTGATTGCTCAGCCATCAAATCAATCGAAAGCATGGCTCCCTGATTCCCGGGCAGTGATTGAATTTGCAGGTCATTCAATGAAACGGGGCCGTCAGGCATTCAGCCCGACGGCCCCGCCATGTGCATGGGCCTCTATATGGGCGCCTCTAAAAATCCCAGCGCAGCCCTGCAGAGTAGAAGTAGCGATTCGTTTTGCTGATTTGCTGCGCACCTGTGAATTTAGTGAATTCATAGCCCAGGTCCGCATCGAAATAGAACTGCTCCTTGAGGCGGTACGCGCCGCGCACCATCGGCGAATTGCGCCTCATATAACTGCCAAATTGGTCTTTCTGGCGATACATTTGCAGCGAGGTATCCATTGCCCAGCCGCTTTCGAACTGAGTATGGTTGTAAAGAAAGAGGGAACTGCCGCTTACCACGCTGCTGGTGTTGATGGAAATACTGCCCGACCAGATATCTCCCTTCATGTAGAGTCCGCTGCCGATGAGCTGCCCGGTCACGGTCTTTTCGGTACCGCGGCCCGGAGTAGCCGCGAGGATACCTTCGAGTGCGGTCGTTCCGCTGGCTGGCAGCCCGGTTGTGTTCGACAAACGGAAATCGCCGCCCGCCTGCCATTTTTTGGCCAGAGGGACAGTGATGCCGACTTGTCCCATGTTGGAAAGGGCGGTGCGCTGCAGCGCCAGCTCCCGCAGACTGCTGGCAGACATCGTCTGCAACAACGCATCGACGGACGGCGTGCTTGCGCCAGCCAGGGCGTTGCGTATGCTCAACGAAGGTGTCTTGCGGTGATCCACCATGAAGTTCACTGTCCCAACGGTTGTTCCGACCGTCCCCATCACTTGCGCCGCGTTAACCTCCTTGAAATAGGTGTCGTAATCCAGCAGGGCGAACGCAGTCTTGTTGCCCTCAAAGTAGCGATATTCCGTTCCCACTGCACGGCGGTCCGTGGCGGAATCGACGCGCTGGCTGATGGCGTATATCGATAGCGGGCCTTTATCCAGGCTGGCGCCGGCGAATACGGGCTGGCTGCCTTGCGAGTAATCACTCATTGAACCTGCCACTCCCTTGACGTGCATGTCCTGCGCAAAGCCGTATGAGCCCGAGAGACCGGTGAAGCGGCCGAGCACGCCGGCTCCGGCAGAGGGTTGCCGGCCCAGCCGCAGCATGTAGTCTTGCGTGCGGTTCTTAATTTCTCCATAGGCAGAACTCACCCGGTTCTGGCTGGGTTGATTGGACAGAAAGTTCCTGGTGTTCACGTCGCGGAACACCAGGCGCCCGTCGTATTCTTCGCTCGCATATCGCTCGGATACATCCACGCTGGTGATCAGCATGGATTGGTCGTTGAACGAATCCGAAGAGGTCGTCGCAACGTTGTTGAACGTGTACAGCGAGTCGATCCTGCTGGTGCCGTAGTAATAGCGCGAAGAAATGTTGCCGAAAGTCATCCAGCGGGCAACCTGTTTTTTCTCTTCTGCTGCAGCGACCGCCGGTACCTTTACCTGTCCGGCCAGTCCGGCCAGGCGCTGCGCCACCCGTTCCGCGCTTTCGCCTTCAGGATACAGTCGCAGATACAGTTCGTACTCGATCCTTGCCTTGTCGGTTTGCGCGGCGCGCTCGCGTGCCACGCCGACCCATTCCTGGCCATCCTGCGTGTAATCGTTGGGCGGCAGCATCAGCAGCTTGTTGAACGCATCCACCGCAGCTTCATTGGTTTTGGCTGCCAGCGCGTCACGACCCTGCACCATCAGGACACGCGCCTGCCTGTTGTTCTCTGCCAGATTTGCTTCTTCCGCTGACAACGCTGCAGCGGGGGGAGCCGCGGCTTCTGGCTTGATCGCCGGCAGGAAAGGCAGGGGACCGGTGCCCACCGGCCGCTTTTCCGGGCGTATCGTGACCAGCAGGCTGCGATTGTCCTTGCCCGGCGCAACGCTGTATTCCGCCTCGCGGGCAAACTCGATCACCAGTTTCGGCCTGGTCTGCTGGTCGCGCGAAGTCACCGTGAAGCTGGGGATAAGACCCGAAGGGGGCGACTTGCGCACCTCATTGTCCACCCAGGTTTCGGTGCTGGCCGCGCCCTGGACGCGGTCGTAATAAATCTCCAGCGTCTTGCCGTGACTCTCGGGGAAATGGCGCAGGTATTGCACCGGCCCGGTCAGGCGGATGGTGGCGACGATCCCCTGGTTCTGGTACTCGAGGCTCACGTCATCCAGCGGCTGTGCAACGGCAACGCCCGAACATGCGCCCGCAACCATGGATAGCGCCAATAGAATCCGCCTCACTCGTGAAGTCTGATAGATAGACATTTTCTGTTCCTTGATAATATTGTTTTACCTGGGTGCAAACATAAAAAGGCCACGCAAGCGTTGACTCGCGTGGCTTTGGCTGCAGTCGTTCAATCCCAGTTCGTATACAGGGTGCCTCGGCTTCCCAATGGCTTATGGCATCCTGACTTGGAACAATCATCTCCTGCCTTCATGCCTTCATGCCCAATTGATTTTGTATCCATGTTTCCGAGCAATCCATTGCCTTTCAAGTGACAGGTAGTGCAAGGTAAAGAAACATAAGCATGCAAGGGAGCCCCTTTCACCACAGTGGTTCCGATATGGCAGGCACTGCACGTCACCCCGGCAATATAGGGAATGTGGTTAGCCGGTTTGCCGCCAAGCGCACCCGCCCAGGTCAGCGTAGATGTATGGCAGCTATTGCAGTCGTCGGTCGTAGCGATATGACCCACACTCTTGCCCACCGCCTTGATGCCGTCATGGCAAATCACGCATGTGCCAGACGCGCTGTGCGTATACGTTGCGGGGAGCCAGCTTGTTGTTACTTTATGGCAGTCGCTGCAGGGGTTTATACCCTTGATGGCTGCCGGACTATGGCTTGCCGGCTTGCCGATCGCCGTGGCGCCGTCGTGGCAACTCGAGCAAACTCCGGCCGTGGTGTGTTTGTATCTGGCGGGGAGCCAGCCGATAAAGGAATGGCATTCATCACACTGAAATGTAGCCTTGGCGACCGTGTTATGGCCCGCCGGTTTGCCGATTGCCGTGCTGCCGTTGTGGCAAGTCGTACAGGTGCCCGGAGCGACGCCGGTGTGGTTCCATGATGCGGGGCCCCATGCAACAGACCTGTGGCATTGATCGCAGGATGCCGTGGCCTTGCTGCCGGTGTTGTGGCTGCCCGGCTTGCCGGTTGCCTGCAGCCCGTTGTGGCAAGTCCGGCATTGTCCAGGCATGGCCGCGCCGTGGTTATAGCGCGCCCCCAGAAAAGTCGCCGTATTGAAGTGACAGTTTTCGCATGGAGCATCGGTCACGATGTGGCTGGTGGATTTCGGCGTTGCCACGACGCGCTGGCCGAGCGCATGGCAGCCATCGCAGTTCCTCGGCGTGCCCTTGAGGACACCGCCTACGTGGCAGGTCTCGCATGCCGCCGTGGCATGTACGCCGGAAAGCGGGAAACCGGTGGTCATATGGTTGAAATCGCGCCCGCCCAATTGTTCAGCGGCCACGGCCTGCAAAGAAGCAATCGCTAATGTCATCGCAATCAAACCGCGCCATATTTTTTGTTCAAGTTGTCTCACGATCCACCTCCTCCACAATTATTCTCAAAAGATGCTATTTTTTCAAACGCATAGGACTGGTTGAATCTTCAATAGTTCTACTTTTGCGGAACTATCGTACCCATCTTGACCTGCTTCCAGTCATTGCCGTCGTGGCAACGGTCGCAGCGATCGCCATAGCTGCCGTTATGCACGTCTTCGCGGTCATGGCAGCTGCCGCACGCAGTGGATGCCAGCACCTTCTTATCCATCGGCTTCTGGTGGCAGTCGTAGCACTTGTTTGCTGCCTTCTTGTGCGGACCGTCCAGTTTGAAATCGGTCTTGTTGTGGTCGAAATCCCACGCCTGCCATGAGCGTGCAGAGTGGCAGTCCTGGCATTCCGTGCCCAGACGCCGCTTGTGCTTGTCGTCCTTCTCGTGGCAGCCGAAGCACTCCTTGCTTGCATCCTTGTAGGTCAGGGCAGTGTGGCACTTCTTGCAGCTCACCAGCGCATGCCTGCCCAGCAGGGGGTATTTCGACATGCGCTGGTGGTCGAATCTGGTTTTGGTCCAGGATTCCTCGGTGTGGCAGGTTTCGCATTTTGTGCCGAGCTGGTCCTTGTGCTTGTCATCCTTGCGGTGGCAGGAAATGCAGGTGGTCTCCAGCTTCTGCCCATACAACTGCTTGTCGGGGAGGTGGCAGGATTTGCATTTGACCGGAATGTGCTTGCCCTTCAGCGGGTATTTCGTATCCCGCGTATGGTCGAAGGTCAGGGTTTTCCAGTCTTTCTCGGTATGGCAGGATTCGCACTTGGCGCCATACGTTCCCTTGTGGGCTTTCTCCTGGTCAACCTTGCGGTGACAACTGACACAGGTGGTCTCCAGTTTCTGCCCGTACAACTGTTTGTCGGGAAGGTGGCAGGACTTGCATTTGACCGGAACGTGCTTTTCCTTCAGCGGGTATTTCGTATCCCGCGTATGGTCGAAGGTCAGGGTTTTCCAGTCTTTCTCGGTATGGCAGGATTCGCACTTGGCGCCATAAGTTCCCTTGTGGCCTTTCTCCTGGTCATCCTTGCGGTGGCAGCTGACGCACGCCGTCTCCAGTTTTTCCAGCGGCTTCTTGCTGGCAATTCCAGCCACGCCGCTCTTGTGGCAAGTGTCGCACTTGGCATCGCGATGCTTGCCCTTGAGCGGGTATTTCGTATCCTTGTCGTGATCGAACTTGGTGGTTTTCCAGTCTTTTTCTGTGTGGCAGCTTTCGCACTTGTCGCCGAGCTTGCCCTGGTGGCCTTTTTCCTTGTCATCCTTGCGATGGCAAGCCACGCACGTCGTCGAAAGATTCTGTTTGTACAACGGCTTTGCCGGCAAATGGCAGGAATCGCATTTCACCTTCTCGTGCTTGTCGAGAAGCACATATTTGGTGTCCTTGTCGTGATCGAAATGTATTTCCTTCCAGCTACGGTCGTTATGGCAGGTTTCGCATTTTTCCCCATAGCGCCCCTTGTGTCCCTTGGCCTGGTCATCCTTGCGGTGGCAGGAATTGCACTCTTTTGAAGCCTCCTTGAAAGTCTTGTCAAGCTTGAGCGCCTTGTCAAAGTGACATTTCTCGCATTTAACATCCGCGTGTTTACCGCCGGCCAGTTTGAATTTGGATTTCTCGTGGTCGAACGTTGATTTTTTCCAGTCCTTTGCGTCATGGCAGTTGCCGCATTCAAGGCCAAGCTTGCCTTTATGAACGTCATCCTTCTGATGGCATGAGTCGCATTTGGAGGGTGTTTCGCGATATTTCAGCTTGGGTTTGTGGCAACCCTCGCACTTGGCAGTCTTGTGCTTGTCTTCGAGAATGAAGCCGGTCTCGTCATGTTTGAAGCTCGTTTTGTCGAAGATGACTATCTTGGCGTTGCGACCCTTGTGGTCGGTGTGGCAGGTGCGGCACTCATTGTCCTTAAGGCGCCCGTGATAGCCCTTGTGCGAGCGAACATCCGCCGCGGTTTCCTTGTGGCAGTCGAGGCATAGGCCGGTCTGCGCGGCCTTGTCGAAGCGCTTGTGGCAGTTCTTGCATTCGTCCTCGTACTTGGCATGGCCCTCGATCACCTTGCCCGGCATCAGTGCGGTTTCGGCGGAATCAGCCGCAGCCCAATGCGACGAGAGCATCAGGGCTGCCAATAGCAGACAGCGGAAGAAACTAATACATGAAATTGACCGCAACAACATGAACGATGCCCGTAATGATTAATAGATAAAGGAATGGCACATGAACCACGTGCCAAAGCGCAAAAAGGCGAACCCAGGTCGCATAGGTGGCAGCGCTGCATACCGCTTCCACATAGCCATCAATCCGTTCGCCTGCCAATTTTTGCTGGGCGGCCAACTCATCGTGCGACCAGTTTTTTTCGCGGCCTGCCTGTTCAAGGGTATGCCTGGCCTCTTTCCGGACTGCATGCGCAAGGCTGTGTCCGCGCATACGCAAGGTGATGAAGCGCCAGCTGCGCGGCCAGATACCTTTCAATTTAACAACGGAATATGAACGGAAGTCTTCCAGCTTTTTTTCTATGTCCGGAGCAATGCTCAATATGCTTTGCACACTCTCGGCGCTCTCGTTCAACAGTTGCTCCGCTTCGGCCAGACTTGTCTGGCGGCCATAAAGGCCCTGATGAATATGCCGGTAAACAAAACGCCCGACCAATCCGCTGCCCGCTACCAGCAACATCGAGTAGAGCGCAATACGGCTATTCAGCGCGCCGATTTTGAAGGTGGTATGAAATATCACCAGAATGGGACCGATAACGCCAAGAAACATATGGAATGCGAAGTAATGGCGTACCGGCCCTGCCTTATTCATGAATCCCAAACGTTTGCGCAAGGAGTAAATCAGCAGCAAAAGCATCATGCTCCCGCCCACCAGACCCATGTTGTAGCCAATAACGTCATCTGCCTTATATGGCCTTTCTGTTGCCACAAACCAGGCAAGCGCGACCATAACGATGACAAACACCCAGACAGAGACATGCCACGCCACGCGCAAGGCATTGTCAGTCAAGCTGGTATCAGATTTTTGATGGGTGTTCATGCCGTGTTATTTTCCTTGTAATTATCAATGGCTTGGTGCAGGTGAAAAAAATTTTGTATGTGACAAGCTAGCATTGTACAAGTTCAACCTGCACGTCCGTCACCCAACATATTGTCCATAGTCGTCAGCGTGCCCATGCTCACCACCCGGGCATTGTGGACGAAACTCCAAACGTGACGATAGATATGTGGTTCATGTTGCGCCGCCCGAAAGCATGCCTTGCCGGGCGACCCTGCCAGTCCAGCCTGATCGAAACAGAATTTACGCGCTTTGCGTCCCCGTTTCCATGACGGATTGCACAGCCGTACTGTGACATATTCACATTCGACGATAATCCGGAAAGCGGGAGCGCCCGTGTCGTCATTAGTGCTCCGGAAGTGCCTTGTGCACAATGATCCGCCTGTTTTCGACGGAGATGTAGCCGCAGTTGGTGAGATCGGTGATGATGCGGCTGACCATTTCGCGCGATGCGCCGATGCGCGCGGCGATTTCCTGCTGGGTCACGCGTTCGGTGGCGAGGCGCCCGTCTTCGCGCCGGGTGGCCTGTTCCTCGATGAACTTCAGCAGGCGGCAATAGACGCTCAGGAGCGCCAGGTTGTGCACGCTGTCCGCAAGGTTGCGTATCTTGCTAATCAGGCGCCCGATCAGATCGCGCGCAAAATCGGGATGGTGCTCGATCAGAGCCTTGACCTCGGCCTTGGGGATGACGAAGAAGCGGCATGCATCCTGGGTCATGATGGACGCGGTGCGCGGCCCGCCATCCAGCGCCACCTCACCAAAATAGTCGCCGGGGCTGATCGTGCTTAACATGAACTCCTTGCCGTTCTCGTCGCTGATGAAGACTTTTACCCGGCCAGACAGGATGACGTAAAGCGAGTCGGAAAGATCACCGGCATGAATGATGATGCTGCCCTTGGGGTACGTTCGCACCATGCCCTGCGGGATCAATTCCTTCAGCTCGCTTTCGTCGAGATTCAGGAAGGGGGTAAGGTTCTGCTGCATCGCCATAGGACTATTTTTTTCATGAATTCTGGATGGTGTTCTGTCCGGCCTGCCGGGGGTGGCGCGGGCGACTTGTGAATTGGATACGCCGGGATTCCATTCGGCACCACTCTGGAAATGGCTCATTTCGACAGTCCACGCTGCGATTGGTTCTCATAATGATTCACCGGGGAACTAAAAGTCAGCGGAGGCAAATTTGAAAATGCCATAAAGACCTGACCCACTCTTTCAGTCAATACAAAATACATCGATTATGATACAGCACGAACTGATCCCGGAGTTGGGAAACGAAGTGGGCGTGTCGATGGCGAAGCAATAGCGCTAGCTTGCTAATTACACTAAAATTAAAAAATTCAATTCTTGTTGCAAAAACAACACAAAACAAAATGCACGAACTACTTGTTTACGCAATCTATCTGGTTCCTCTGATCATCCTGATAATTGTCTACCGGAGAAAGGGCCGCAAGCGCACAAAAGCTGCCCAGGCTGAATGGCAGGAGGTAAAAGCCGCCGGTCTGACCGAACCGCCATCGCTGCACCCGCTGATCGATCCTGCCATCTGCATCGGCGCGGTGTCGTGCGCGAAAGCGTGTCCCGAGAATGCCATCGGGATCATCGACCACAAGGGCTTCTTCATCAATCCGTCGGTCTGCATCGGCCATGGCGCCTGCGCTGCCGCATGCCCGTCCGGTGCGATCCGCCTTGTTTTCGGCACCGAGAGACGCGGTGTCGACATCCCCTTCGTCTATCCCAGCTTTGAAACCAACATCGAGGGCTTGTTCATTGCCGGCGAACTTGGCGGCATGGGGCTGATCCGCAAGGCAGTGGAACAGGGCAAGCAGGCCATCGCGCACATCAAGAAGCGGCGTGTCGCCGGGACAGACTACGACGTCATCATCATCGGCGCGGGACCGGCCGGAATCTCCGCCACGCTGGGGGCACAGGAAGCCGGCCTGCGCTACCTTACCCTTGAACAGGAGGATGCGATCGGCGGGACCGCGCTTCATTATCCGCGCCAGAAGATCGTGATGACCGCACCGATGACCCTGCCGCAGATTGGATTAGTGAAATTGACCGAGATCAGCAAGGAAGCGCTGATCGAACTGTGGGAAGACATTGCGAAAAAAACCGGTATCAAGATCAACTTCAGCGAGCGCATGGATGTGCTGCGCCATGAAGACGGGAAGTTCGTCGTGTCGACACCGAAAGGGCAATACACAGCCGGGAGCGTGCTGCTCGCCATTGGACGGCGCGGCACGCCCCGCAAGCTGGACGTCCCCGGAGAGGAGATGGCGAAAGTATGCTATCGCCTGGTAGAGCCGAGCCAGTATCAGGGCAAACATGCACTGGTTGTCGGTGGCGGCGATTCCGCGCTCGAGGCGGCGCTTTCTCTGGCCGAAGAACCGGGTACGACAGTGACGCTCGCTCACCGCAGTGAAGTCTTCGCGGGCGCAAAGCCGAAAAACCGCGAACGCATCAAGGCAGCGGAACAGAATGGCCGGATTAAAGTCCTGATGAAATCAAAAGTGCTCCAAATTGAAAAAGAGCGAGTCCTGATGGATCATAACGGGCATCCAATGGAAATTCCCAGCGATGTCGTCATCGTCTGTGCCGGCGGCACTTTGCCCATTCCAATGCTCAAAGAAATCGGCATACGCGTGGAAACACGTTACGGCACCTAGCCCGTTTTAGTACAGTCACTGGCAGCGCAATACAAAATGGTACGTTATGTCCTTTTTGTGGCTATATTCGATCCCGGTAGGATGCGGTGAGGCACGAACCGCATCGCTCGCGTAACCTGTACAACAAAGCAGAGCCTTCATGACCAAATACCGCCCCATGTTCCCGGAGCAAGCTGGTTCTTCACGGTAAACCTCGCGCAACGCAAGGGAAACAGCCTGCTCGTTGACCGCAAGGACGTGTTGCGAGCGGCGTTCGGGTCGGCGAATGATGCGGTTCGTGCCTCACCGCATCCTGCGGCACTTCAGTTGTCGCCTGCCAGTTTCAGCGGTCCGCTGCCTGAAAAACGATCGAGATAGAGGTAGATCACCGGTGTGATAAAAAGCGTGATCACCTGCGAGAACAGCAATCCCCCGACTACAGCGAGACCCAGCGGCTGGCGCAGCTCTGCGCCCGCGCCCATGCCAATGGCGATAGGCATTGCCCCCATCAGCGCCGCCGAAGTGGTCATCATGATCGGGCGAAAACGCAGCAGGCACGCGGTGCGAATCGCCTCATGCGGCGCCATGCCGTTGCGCTGCGCATCAAGCGCAAAGTCGATCATCATGATGGCATTCTTCTTGACGATGCCGATCAGCATCAGGATGCCGATCATCGCGATGATCGAAAGATCCATGTTGAACAGCCACAGCATCGCCAGCGCGCCAACCGCAGCCGACGGCAGCCCGGAAAGGATCGTGATCGGGTGGATATAACTCTCGTACAGCACGCCAAGCAGCACATAGATCACCAGCAGTGCGGCGGCGATCAGCACCATCTGGCTGGTCTGCGAGGACTGGAATGCCGCGGCGTCGCCGCCGTAGCTGGTGAGTATGCTCACCGGCATATTGAGTTCACGCCTGAATTGCTCGATGCGCCGGGATGCGTCGCCCAGTGACGCGCCGGGGGCAAGGTTGAATGAAACCGTCACCGCCACCAGCTGCCCCGCGTGATTGATCGAGATTGGGCCGACTTCGCGTTCCACGGTTGCAACGCTGGATAGCGAAACCAGGGTGCCGTTCCTGGCGCGCACATGTATCTTTCCGAACGCGGTTTCGTCGGCGCGGTCTTCTGCGGCGACCTGCATGATGACCTGATAGCTGTCGCTGGAAGTGTAGATCGTCGAAACCTGGCGCTCGCCAAAAGCGCTGTAGAGCGCGGAGCGGATATCGCCGATCTGCACACCCAGCAGGTTGGCCTTGTCGCGGTTGATATTGAGGCGCGCCTGCAAGCCTTTCAGTTGCGAGTCGCTGGTGACATCGCGGAAGATCGCTTCCTCGCGCATGCGTGACATCAGGCTGTCGGACGCGGTGCGCAGTTCTTCGGCGCGCACGCTGCGCATCACGTACTGATAGCGGCTCTTGCTGAGACGGCCGCCGAGCCTGAGGTTCTGGATGGGGTTGATGTAGACGTTGACGCCCGGGATGGCACGCACGTCGCCGCGCAGCTGTTCGGCCACCCTGTCGATGGGCGGACGCTCGCTGCGCGGTTTGAGAGTCATGAACAGGCGCCCGCTGTTGCTGCCGCTGGCGTTGACAATAAGCGTATCAACGGCAGGATTGGCGCGGATCACGTCACCGGTGCGCTGCAGCAATTCGGCCATGGCCGGGAAGGAAATGTCCTCGACCGCCTCCACTGTGATCAGTGCCAGACCGACATCTTCGTTGGGAAAGAAACCCTTGGGCAATGCCATGAACAGTGCGACGGTAACCACCAGCGTGCCGACCGCGATGCCAAGCACGATGCGGCTGCGTTGCAATGACCAGTCGAGCGCGCGTTCGTAGGATTCCAGTAGCCTGGTGAATCCGCGTTCAAACCATGCTGTCCATTTCAGGCCGCGATCTACTGTTCTATTCTGGGCGGTTTCATGCTGCGCCAGATACCGGCTGGCCAGCATCGGGATCAGCGTGAGCGAAACCACGGCCGACACCAGCACGGCGACCCCCACCACTACAGCGAATTCATGGAACAGCAGCCCGATCACGCCGGGCATGAAGAAGATCGGGATGAACACCGCGACCAGTGAAACTGAAATGGAAATGATCGTAAAACTCACCTCCTTCGATCCTTGCAGCGCGGCCTGCAGCGGCGGCGTGCCTTTCTCGACATGGCGCACGATGTTTTCGAGCACCACGATGGCGTCATCCACGACCAAACCGACCGCAAGGGTAATGGCGAGCAGCGAAATGTTGTCAAGGCTGTAGCCAAAGGCGCTCATCAGCGCCACCGTGCCCAGCAGCGAAATCGGCAGCGACAGCGCCGGTATGAACGTGGCGGAAGCCTTGCGCAGGAACAGGAACATCACCAGCACGACCAGGGCGACGGTGATTGCCAGCGTGACCTGCACATCGTGAATCGCATTGCGGATCGACGCCGAGCGGTCGTTGCGCAGCTTGAGTTGCACGGACGACGGCATCTGGGCAATGAGTCCGGGCATCGCCGCCTTGATCGCATCCACCGTCGCGACGGTGTTGGCGCCCGGCTGGCGCTGCACCGAAAGCGTGATCGCTCGTTCGCCGTTGGCCCAGCTGGCCGTCTTGACTGATTCCACGCTGTCCTCGACCACCGCGACATCGGAGAGCCGCACCGGGTTGCCGCCGGGAGCGGTTGCCACAATCAGGTTGGCGAAGGCTGCGGCATCGCCAAGCTGGCGATTGGCCTGGATGATGAGTGTCTGGCGCGGGCCGTCGAGCGTGCCGACCGGTGAATTGGCGTTGGCGCTGCGCAGCGCGTTGGCGATGTCGTCGACAGTCAGATTCCGTGCCGTGAGCGACTCCGGCCTGACGCGCACCCTGACGGCATATTTTTTCTGCCCGTTGATGTTGACCTGCGCCACGCCGGGAAGGGTGGAAAGCGTCGGCGAAATAAGGTTGCTGGCAAAGCTGTTCAAATCCGACAGCGGCATCGAGGGCGATGTCAGGGAGAGAAAGATGATGGGCGCGTCGGCGGGATTGATCTTTTGATAGGAAGGCGGCGTGGTCATTTCCGTCGGCAGCGAACGTTGCGCGCGCAGTAAAGCCGCCTGCACGTCGATGGCGGCGCTGTCGATATTGCGGTCCTGGTCGAATTCCAGTGTGATCGACGCATTGCCCAGCGTGCTCGTCGAACTGATTACCGCCAGGCCGGAGATCGTGGAAAACTGGCGCTCGAGTTGCGTGGCTACCGAAGAGGCCATGGTTTCCGGGCTGGCGCCGGGCAGCGATGCAGTGACCGAGATCGTGGGAGTGTCGTAACTCGGCAATGCGGCTATGGGGATGCTGCCGTAGGCAAGGATGCCCGCCACCACTGCGGAGGCCGACAGCAGCACCGTCATGACCGGGCGCCGGATACACAGCTCGGAGAGGTTCATTGTTTGCCCGCGCTGTCGAGCTTCGCGCCGTTTATGCTTTGTCTGTCTTCTGTGCTCTGTTCGCTGTCTTCTGAAACCACGCTGCCCGGCCTGAGATTCTGCGCCCCTTCCACGACGACACGCGTACCCGGTGCGACGCCCTCGATCACGGCGAAACCATCCTGGACCAGGCGCACCGTGACCGGCCGGGATTCCGCCTTGAGGTCGCTGCCGACCACGTAAACAAATTTATTTTCCGGCCCGGTCTGCACCGCCTGCACCGGTACCGTAAGAGCGCCTGTCAATGTGCTTGGCGATAATGATACCGTGACGAACATGCCCGGCCAGAGGCGATGGCCGGAATTGGGAAATTCCGCCTTGAGACGAATCGTGCCGCTTGCTGCATCCACTGAATTGTCGATAAAGACCAGACGACCCTGGAGTGCAGGCTGGCCGGGCAAATCCGGCTTCGCGCTGACAGGCACTTCTCCCTTGGCAAACGCCCGCTGTAAATCCGCAAGCTCGCGTTCAGGCAACGTAAAGCTGACGTTGATCGGATCGATCTGCGTGATACTCGCCAGCGCGGCACCGTTCGGCTGCACCAGGCTTCCCGGGTAGACGGCAACGGCGCCGGTGCGCCCGGAAATCGGCGCGGTGATCTCGCTGAAACTGCGGGTCACGCGGCTTGCCTCCAGGGAAGCCAGATCGACTGCAAGCTGGCCGCGCGAGATATCCACCTGGTTTTGCGCAGTTTCAAACTCGGCGCGCGAGATATACTCCTGCTTGAACAACTCGCGCAGGCGTTCCAGATTCCGTTCGTTATTCATCAGGTCGGCGCGGTCCTTGACCACCTGCGCTTCGGCCTTGCCGAGATTGGCGTCTTCGGTGCGGGCATCAAGCGTGAACATCCGGTCGCCCTTGCGCACGAACTGCCCTTCCCTGATATGCACCGCCTTGATTGTGGCACTGATCTGCGGGCGCACGTCAACGGTTTGCAGCGCCGACACCGTGCCGTTGGCCGTGAGCCTGACCGATACATCGGTTTGTGCCGTTGCCGCGCTTATCACCCGGACTGCGTCCGTTCCCCCGGGCTTGGCTGCGGAGCTGCCGGCGCGCCAGAACCAGACGGCCAGCGCAACAAGCACAATGGCGGCCAGCGCAATCCCTGTGCGCCGCATGGCGCGCGCCAACGGTTTTGTTTGTGACATGACTTCCATTTAAAAAAACCTTTCCTGAATCTGTATTTTTTTATTGATGCGCAATTGTATGTTTATTGTAGGGCGGGCTGCGCCCGCCGTATGAATTAAAGACACGTCGGGCAGAGCCCGACCTACAATTTGTATTGTTTAGATAGAATTACTGGTAGCGCAAAGCCTCTATCGGATCAAGCTGCGCCGCTTTGAGCGCCGGATAAAAACCGAAGAAGATGCCCACCGTCGCCGCGACGCTGAATGCCACGACGACCGAGCTGGCCGAGATGATAACCATGGTGCCGGTAATTTCCTCTGCCAGCAGCGCGCCGCCGATGCCCAACAGCAGGCCGATGAAGCAGCCGGCCACCGATATGATGATGGCTTCCAGCAGGAATTGCAGCAGGATGTCGCGTTCGCGCGCGCCGATCGCCATGCGGATGCCGATCTCGCGGGTGCGCTCGGTTACCGAAACCAGCATGATATTCATGATACCGATACCGCCCACCAGCAGCGAAACCGACGCGATCGCGCCAAGCAGCAGCGACATGATGCGCGTGCTTTCTGCGGCGGAGTCCGCTGCGGCGGTGAGATTGCGCAGGAAAAAATCGTTGTCCATGCCTTCGCGTATCCGGTGCCGCTGGCGCAGCAGTTCGGTCATGGATTGTTCCACTGCGGGCATGATTTCCTGGGTAGCGGTCTGCACCATGATCATGCGCACCGTTCCCGGGAATTGGCTGCCGAACACCTGTCGCTGCGCGGTGGTCAGCGGAATGAGGATGGTGTCATCCTGGTCGCGCCCATCCATGCCCTGGCCTTTGGCTGCCAAGGTTCCGAGGATGACAAACGGGCTTTGCCGGATGCGGAAGGTCTTGCCGACCGGATCTTCATCGCCGAACAGATTTTCCGCGGCAGTCCTGCCGATCAGTGCTACGCGCGTGGCCGAGCGCACGTCCGAGTCGCTGAAAGCAGACCCGGAAATCACCGGCCATGAACGTGCTTCCAGATAGCTCGGGGTGGTGCCGATGATGGAGGTGTTCCAGTTGTTCGGCCCGTACACGATTTGCGCGCTGCCGGGATGTATCGGCGCGACGGCCTGCACGCCGGGCAGTTCGGCGATCGCATCGGCATCGCCGACCGTCAGCGTATGAGCGCCGCCGCTGCCGGAACGCGCGCCGCTCGTCTGCGTGTGTCCGGCAAGCAGCACGAACAGGTTGCTGCCCATCGCGGCAATGGACTGTTTGATTGCATATTGCGCGCCTTGCCCGATGGCCATCATCAGCACCACTGCGCCGACGCCGATCACCATGCCGAGCATCGTGAGCATCGTGCGCAGCCGGTTAGCACCCATCGCGCGCCAGGCTTCACCGAGCATCGCGAATATCATGGAGCGCGGGCATCCTGCCCGCAAGCGGGCAGGATGCCCGCGCTCCCAGTAATGGGATCATGATGAATAGTAGCCTGGTCGCTGACGATGTGCCCATCGTGGAATCTCACCTGGCGCTTGGCGTGATGCGCAATGTCCGCCTCGTGGGTCACCAGCACGATGGTGATGCCCTCGCGGTTCAGCTCTTCGAACAGCGACATGATTTCTTCACTGGTCTTGCTGTCCAGGTTGCCGGTAGGCTCGTCGGCCAGCAGCAGGCGAGGGCGATTAACCAGGGCGCGCGCAATCGCCACGCGCTGCTGTTGCCCTCCGGAAATCTTGTTGGGCATGGAGCCCGCGTAGCCTTCCAGCCCGACCTTGTCGAGCAGGTCGTGCGCGCGCAGCTGGCGCTCGTCGCGCCCCAAGCCGCTGTAGATCAGCGGCAGAGCCACGTTTTCCAGCAGCGTCATGCGCGGCAACAGGTTGAAGCCCTGAAACACGAAGCCGATGGTGTGATTGCGCAATGATGCCAGTTCATCCTTCCTCAGTTCGGCAACGTCGCGGCCATCCAGTACGTAACGCCCGGCACTGGGTTTGTCGAGGCAACCGAGGAGATTCATGAAGGTGGATTTGCCGGAACCGGACGGGCCCATGATCGCGACGAACTCGCCGGCAGCGATGTCGAGGCTGACATTCTTCAATGCAGGAAATGGCCCGGCAGATGTTTCATAGGACTTGTGCAGGCCTTCGATGCGGATAACCGGGTCGCCCATGGTTCCCATCAGAACATTCTCATCGGCGGCCTGCCGCTCGATCCTGACGGTTTGTCCGCCGTTTGCGCTTCGCCGATCACGACCTGGTCGCCCGACTTGAGCTCTCCGCCGATGATTTCGGTGTTGCGGTTGTCGGTGATGCCGAACGACACGCTGACCGGCTTCAATACGCCTTTTTCCAGCACATACACCTTGCCGGAAAATCCGTCACGCAGGTGCCCGGGCAAACGCATTTCGTCTATGGGTTTGGCGCCACCCGATGTGTCGCCGGGGCGGTCGCCGCTCTGCGCATTATTCTTTTGGGCGTCGTTCTTCTGGCTGGACACCGGGCCTTGATTGGCTGCAGGTTTCTGCTTTTCGGCATTGGCGGGCTTGAAACGCAGCGCGGCATTGGGGACCAGCAATACATCCTTGCGTTCGGCCACGGCGATGTTCACATAAGCGGTCATGCCGGGCAATAAAATCTGTTCGGGGTTGTCTACATTGATCACCACGTCGTAGGTGACCACGTTCGATACCGTGGTCGGGTTTAGCCGTATCTGTTTGACTTCGCCCTGAAAGCGGCGCTCCGCAAACGCGTCCACGGTAAAGCGCACAGCCTGGCCAACGCGGATGCCGCCGATATCCGCCTCGGCGAAATTTGAATCGATCTGCATCTTGGACAAATCCTGCGCGATCTTGAACAGCGTCGGGGTCTGCAAACTGGCGGCAACGGTCTGGCCAACATCCACCGAGCGATCGACCACCACGCCCGACACCGGCGAACGGATCACCGAGTAGGCGAGATTGGCGCGATCTTTTTCCACTGTCGCCTGCGCCAATTTCAATTGCGCCTCGGCGGATTTCTTCGCCTGCACCGCGCTATCCAGCTCCTGGCGCGAGACATATTCCTGGGCGAACAGGCTGCGCATGCGCGCTTCATTGGCAGTCGCCAGTTCCAGCGAGGCTTCGGCGTTCTGCACATTGGCCATGCTCTGCTTTTGTTGCGCGGAAAGCAGGGCATCATCGAGTTCCAGCAGAATCTGGCCCTTATCCACCTTGCTGTTGAAGTCCACATAGAGTTTCTTTACCGTGCCAGACACCTGTGTGCCCACATTCACCAGCGTCACCGGATTGATCGTGCCGTTGGCCGAGACGGTCTGGCTGATGTCGCCTTTTTCCACGGTTTGCGAGCGGTATTGCAGCGGTGCGGTCATGTAGAGCTGCCAATAAGCAACGATGCCCGCGCCGATGACAGCAACGGAAACGACGATCAACGCAAGCTGAGTACGGAACAGGTTTTTCATTTCCGGGATTTCTGCGGTGGATAGTTGCCGGATTGCAGGCCACCGGCATCCGACAAGGTTTGCAGCAAACCGGCATCCAGGCTGCCCATCGCCTGCGCCAGTGCGGCGCGGCTGGTGTTCCAGTTAAACGTGGACTGAATGCGTTGCTGTCGCGCGCTGGCCAGAGCGCTTTGCGCATTCAGCACATCCAGCATACTGCCCACGCCTGCCTTGTAACGGCCCAGCACGACGCGTTCCGATTGTTCAGCGCTGTTCAGCAAATCGGCACTGGAGCGCAGCGACTGCGTCGCAGTGGTGAGATTCTGGTAGGACGTCCAGACATCCAGCGCCACCTGCAAACGCAACTGCTCAAGCTGGGCATTCCTGGCATCCGCCTGCGCTTCGGCGGCGCGCACGCGATAGGTTGTGGCGTAGCCGGAAAAAAGCGGCACGCTCAGATTGACGCCGAACACAGAGTTGTTCTGGTTAATGCCGGAGATGCTGTTCTGGTTCGCGGAAGCGGTCAGCGAGATGGATGGCCTGCCCGCTGCGCGAGCCGCGTCGGCGCTGGCCTCCGCAGCCTTCACCTGCGCGGCGGAGGCCTGCAAATCCGGGCGGCGACGGCGCGCCTCCTCAATCAGCGAATTGATGTCGCCCTCGAAATTATCCGGCATTGCCGTTGTATTGGCGGTTGCCAACGGCACATTCCGGTTGGCATCCAGCCCGATGATGTTTGCCAGCGTGCCTTGCGCGTTTTTCACGCTGCCTTCGGCGGTGATGCGGTTCAGCGTGGCCTGGGAATAGGCGGTCTGCGCCTGCAGCTTGTCGGCAGGCGTTGCGCTTCCGGCGTTATAACGGGCTTCGGCAGCGGCAAAACTCTCCTTCGCGGCGCGCTCCGATTCGAGCGCGGCATCCAGCGCGCCAATCGTCGCCTGCACCTGATAAAACGCCTGCACTGCGGCAAGAAAAACCGATTGAACCCTGCTGTCCTGGGTCGCACTTGCGGCAACGAGCAACTGGCGCGCATTTTCCAGATTGGCGGAGCGCGAGCCGAAATCGTATAACAGATAGGAAATGCCCAGGCTGATGCTGCGCTGATCTTCGCCTGCATTGCTTCCCGTCAAATTGCGGGCAGCGGAGGCGCTCACGGCTGCGCCGGGCAGATAACCCGCCTTGCTCACGCCGACCTGCGCTGCCTGGGCGCGCGAATTCGCCCATGCTTCGCGGGTTTGCGGGTTGTTGCACAACGCGAGGTTGACTACTTCCAGAAGATTGAGCGCGTGATTCAGCGGTTGTGCGCCGCACGGATCGCCAACTGCGCCGTCCGGGCGCAGCGCAGGCTTGAGCGGCAGCATCGCCTCGGTGCCAAACGGATCGGAAGTCTCTGCGGCAGCAAGCAAGCCGCTCCAGAGACAAAACAGGGTGCAGAAAATTGTACGCATCAAATCAGTATACATGAGCAGGAAAGACGCAGTCACTGACTCAATGTGTTTTCAATAGTTCAACGGAAACGACAAGTTCGCGCCCGCATGTCTGTTCAATTGCCTGGAGCCCTTTGTGCTGCAATCGGGTGCGATGGGGCGCACTTAACCCAACATAGGAAATCCCCCGGCTATGCCGGGGTGGCAGTAGAAGTTTGACATTTACAGGAGTCCATCTGCGACACTCTGAATCGTGAGCCGCCAAGCACACGAAGAAAGGAGAATCGAGATGGACGACAGCGAAAGCCTAAGTCATAGTAAATGGGAATGCAAATACCATGTGGTATTCATTCCGAAATGCAGACGTAAAACGTTGTACGAGCAGTTGAGGCCGCACCTTGGGGAAGTATTCAAAAAGCTGGCCCAGTACAAAGAAAGCCGGATAGAGGAAGGGCATCTGATGCCCGATCATGTACACATGTTGATATCGATCCCGCCGAAGTATTCGGTATCGCAGGTGATCGGATACATCAAAGGGAAGAGTGCAATCCATCTGGCGCGGGTATACGGGGAACGCAAGCGCAATTTTGTAGGGCAACACTTTTGGGCGAGAGGGTATTTTGTATCGACGGTAGGCCGTGATGAAGAATCGATCCGGCAGTACATTCGCCACCAAGAGGATGAGGATAAGCGCCTAGAGCAGATGAATTTATGGCGCTGACCGGCCACCGAAAGGTGGCCACAAGAGCAGGGGCCGCGTAAGCGACCCCGTTAAGCCGCTTTGAGCGGCTCACAAATTAAAGCACCCGGCTTTGCCGGGGGATACTTACTGAGACCCAATCAATACTCCTATGAATACACCTCATAACAAAATCAGCATGATGGTTATTGCGGTAATGGTGATGTCGCTGCTCTCTGGCTGCTCGGATAAAAAAGAGACAAAGGCGCCAGAAACAGTCAAAGACGAAAGACCCCTGATCATCGGCATCGTCGGACCGGAAACGGGTGAAGAGGCGAGTTACGGTATAAGTGTAATGGAAGGGGCTATGGCGGCTGCCAGACGCTTCAATGCCCAAGGTGGCATAGGCGGCAAAGAGATCAAGGTGCTTCACTTTGATGACCAAAGCGATATCGGCACGGCCACCAAGATTGTGAAGGATCTTATCAGCCAGCGAGCCATTGCAATATTGGCGGCGCCTACCGGCTCATCCACCTTTTCGCCCATTCATCTGGTTAACGATTCCAAGACCATATTTATCTCGGTAGGATCAAGGAGGCACCTCAAGGCAAGCGGTCCGTTTGTGTTTCGCACCGCCGTTCCCGATGAAACCGCAACGGAAGATTTAATAAAATACGCAGTTGCCAAGTTGGGGGTTAACTACGCAGTGGTGACGGCCGCCGACAATGAATTTTCCCTGGAATTAAGTTCGCTGTTCAAGAAGGCGCTTAATACACATCAGGGAGTGATCAAACTGGAAGTTGACACCTACGATTCCTATACCGGAGGACATAACCTCGGGGCAGTCATTGCTGCGATAAAGAAAAGCCCCGATCCCTTGCATGGGGTGATCTATACGGGAGGCGCTACCGAAGCCGTGCTGCTTGCCCAGGAGATGAAAAAGGCCGGAATAAACCTCCCGCTCATCGGGGGCGAAGACCTTTTTTCAGCAGAATATTTGAAGGGTGGCGATGCGGTAAACGAAACCCTCATGTACACCACCTTTTTTGCTGATAACAAATCAACCAAAATGGATGAGTTTTTAAAAGACTATGGAAAGCCTGATCCTGATCGTTTTGCTGCTTTGGCCTATGATACTTTCATGCTGGTTGCCGATGCGATCAAGGAAGCCGGCTCGACTGATACCACACTGGTAAGAGAAGCATTAATCAACCGAAAAGATTGTCTGGGCGTAACCGGAAAAACAAGTTTTACCTCGGAAAACCTGCCGGTAAAACATCCTGCTATCTGCAAAATAAAAAAAGGTGAGGGTGGGGAAAGGGCTTTTGTATTACAACAGTGAAACGGAGGCGACCTTCCTCCCCGTGTTCCCAATTTCTTGACGCGCCCATTATGCGGTATCTGTATGTAAAAGCTTACGCCAATGAGGAAAACTTTTCTCTTGGGATAGTATTGGCACGAAAAGCCAGTTGAACAAGAGCACCGAGAAAATCCCCGCGTTAAAGCTATGAGTGCTGTGCATTTTGGGCGGGTATCGACTATGTCGAATAGCTTACGCATCATTCTGATGTCAGGCGAATCAACGTCCCCGCAACGTCCCCGTGACCTCGACAACATTCAAACAAAAGCAGCAGAGATGGTTTCATTGCCATGCTCTAATGTTAGAGCCCTTGTTGTCGAAGTATGCTTTTTCAAATCATTATGGCAAAAACGGGGCGTATGAAGCGATAATTACAGCTGGTTTGATACATTGAGTCTGGCAGAATCCAAGCGCTCTAATTATATGGTAATATTATCATATAATCATTAAGTAATCATGAAAGACTACATTGGGCCAGTAATTTAGCACACCAATAAATAAATTGGATGTGAGCGAAGTCCGGCAGGATCTTTGTAGGTGGGCCGATTCTTTGGAACATTTCACATGATATAGGATCATATCAATATTAAAATGGCTTGGCGTTGCCGTAACCAAACAGAATATATATTTTCAATCAGGTCATCAATCCATGAAGACGATAAGTTTCATCAAGATTTGTGCAATTATTTCTATCAGCGTGATCTTCAACTCTGGATGCGGCGGGGGTGCTGAGAATACACTTGGCTCCGGCGCGCATTCAAAAGATCTTTCTATAGGCCGTATGAAAGTGGCCGTAATGCCGGAATATGATGACCGCAGTATTTTGGCAATATATGACGGCAAATTTGAGGAGGTTTCAAGCTACCCCATAAAGACAAGCTTTCTGATTCCCAAAGGTTCGGTCATCAGCGACGCTTGCAGCCTCTCGCACGAGGGCCAGCATTTTTGCCAATTGTATCGAACTGTCAATAAAGGCGATCACGACGAAGTAAGCCTTTTATTGCCCTATCCGAATTTTTATCTTAGCTTCCACACGCCACAGTTTGACGTAAAAGTTGAAAACAAGGAATTTAACTATCTTATTAAAGCAAATCACCCTATTAAAACCATGGAGGTCGATATTCAGCAACCGTTGCGCAGTACGGCTTTTAATATTTCCCCGCCGGGTAGCGCTGTTCAGGCAGATATAAGTGGCTCTATCAGTGTAATCAAAGGGTTTAACCATTTTGTCTACAAGCTTGAGGATATTGCAAAAGGCCAGGAAAACGCATTTAAAATAAACTACATCAAGAGCGATCCCAATCCATCGGTCGATATCAAGTACACCTCGATGAAGAGTCCGCAGACTCAGAGTACGCCTTATGAAACCCAGAGAAGCATAAAAACGATAATCTATGTTGTTTTTGGATTGGGCACCTTGGGTGTTCTTGCAGTGGTGGCGAGGTTTTTCCGATCCCGGAAAAATAAGCGGAGCGGAGAGGTATGAAAATGAAATTTTCTGTTAGTCAGGCATTCCTGATAACTAATTTGGTCCTGGTAACAGCATTTGCCGCAATCCCATCCAGCGCCTCAGCGCTAACCGTGAATGAAGTTGTAAAGGATCTCGCTTGTCCCTGCGAATGCCCGTTAGTACTTGAAGACTGCAACATGACCTGTGGCCTTGAATGGAAGGATCAAGTTGGAGAAATGATCAATAAGGGAATGACCAAGCAGCAGATCATGGATTATTTTATCGGCAAATATGGGGACGAAGCCCGTATTACCCCCATACAAAGAATTAACGGAAAGATCTATCAATATACAAGAAGTTTTGATACCGCAGACTGGGTGTTGTTGTGGGGTGGAATAATCGTATGGATATTGCTGATGTTTTTTGGCGTCTATATCGGCGTTAAAAGGCTATTCTTTAATAAATCACAGGATTCCTGAAAAACCCATCCAGACAGGCTGATAAAAACATAGACTTAAAATTGTCTCATAAGCCTTATCGAAATTCCATCAGGGTACTGCTTCACTTGGTATGTCCGTCTGTTCCTCGCCAATCAGCGACGGCGCTATGCATGCGAGTTGGAGCCAGCAAGACTGTAGGGGCGGTCACCCAGGGTCTTCGCCGGATTGTCATTGTTTTAAGGCACGCTGGATGTAGCAGCGCAGGGTTTTTGCACTATTCCGCCGTCATCGAAAAATCAGGGCTGAGAATCAAGGGCAGTATAGTAAAATTGAAAACGATAAATTCTATACCTGCTCCAGAGGAATGTATTCTTCTTTAGCGGACAAAAAAAGATAAATACATGAGAGCGCCAGTCAAGTCCTTACTAATCAGCATTGCCGCATTTTTGTTGCTTTGTGGAATTATTCTTTTTCTTTCATTTATGTACCTGACCGGTCAATCTCCCAATGAGGTGATAAATGAACTTAACAACGCCGCCAGGCTCTCCCTGTATAAGTACGGTATCGTCGACAAGTTGTCTTCCAGAGAAATAAAGCGCCTGTATCTGGATACTTGCACCAGGAAATGCCATGGGAAAGATGTGATCGAAAAGAAGCCCAGAACCGCTTCGGAATGGGAATCAGTAATGAGCCGAATGAAGGCACCCGATCGGGCTGGAATTTCGGATCGCCATGCTGAGACAATTACTCACTATCTTCAGAGTAACTTTCTGAGCAATGTACCAACGGTCCTTCCAGAGAAGACCATGAAGTTTGTTAAGAAATATCTATGGAAAAGTGATTTTGGTGAAAGCGACCTGTTCCTTGACGTGATTTATGTTCCTCGCGAGCACCGCAAATTGCTGCCCTATCTGGGAGTGCGTAAAACCCCGACAGATCAGCAAGCTGCTCTTTTTATTGTTTATATAAACACCCATCAAGGAACGGTTCCGCCTTGGAATCTGGCGCAAATGGTGACGCTCCATGACAACAGTGGCCATACCCAAAATGCAAGCGGCTGGGAAGTACTTTATCATGATGGACAAAGCCACCATAATCAAGGGACCCTTACATTCGCAGATATTGACGTTAACAAAACGACTGAGATGGAAATGAAAATGCAACTACCAGGACTGGGATTGAGAATATTCCAGTGGAGCCTGCCCATACCACCCTTGCCTGAAGGAGACCCTGTTGAACATTAAATCCTACAAACTGCTCATTGCTCTCGCCGGTGCCGGTTTGATGCTTGCACTCATTGTTGTTGGCTTATTGCTTACGCAGGGAGACTCGACAATTGGATCGTTTTCCAAGCCACCAGCAGAAAAAAAGGAGTCAGCCCCCGCTTTTTCACTCGTGCTCCTTGATGGCAAGACATTCAATCTCGGCGACTATAAAGGGAAACCTGTGCTGATCAATTTCTTTGCTTCCTGGTGTTTGCCATGCAGGGAAGAAATGCCTGTCCTTGAAAAAATGGGTCAAGAATACAGTCAAAAAGGGGTGATATTTTTGGGGATTGCTATCGATGATACCGAAGCAAAGATGAATGACTTCGTAGCAAGATATGGCGTAACCTTCCCGGTTGGCCTTGATAAGACATCGACAATTCAGAAATCCTTTGGATTGTATGGCATACCAACTACCTATTTTATCGACAAACAAGGGGTCATCAACTACTCCCATTCAGGGAGTGTTACAGAGGAACTGTTGCAGCATGAACTCGATAAACTTCTTTAGAAATTTCTGTGCAATTGTTTTTCTCGCTGCATTGATATCCGGATGCAGTGAAGATGTCAGCAGGCCATTACTTCAGGTCGGCGAAAAAGCTATTCCTTTCACTCTTGAACTGGTCGACGGAAAACAGAGTCAGCTGGAAAATTATGCCGGAAAGGGACTCGTAATCACTTTTATGTCTTCGTGGTGTCCCTGTTCCAATGACTCTATGCCACTGATGAAACAAGCCTTCGAAAAACATAAAAACGATCAAATCGTATTTCTTATGATCGGCATTCAGGACTCCAGATCGAAGTTTGAAAAATATGTTCAAAAGTGGGGTGTGCCATTCTCCGCCGGGTATGACAAAGGCGACCGGATAGCCAAAGACTACGGCGTCGGCTCCCCCCCAACCACCTTCTTTATCGACAAAAACGGAATCGTGAAACGCGCTTTCTATGGAAACATTGCGAAGAAACCGGATGAGTTTCAGCAATGGATTAAGGAGATTTTATAATGGGTGGTCTAGCTGCATTATGGGGTGGCTTTGCCACTTTTTTCTCAATCTGGCAGGTGTGCCTTCTGCAAATCAGTCCATTCTTTGTCGCATTATATGTAGGGGTTTACCTGGCAACGCAAGCCAACAATGCTGCTCCAGGAATTCGCCGATTTATGATCGTCCCCTGCATCGCCTACGGAATAGGTTTCACGGTTTTTTATTCTCTGCTTATCGCATCCGGATTGGATATCAGCCGTCCCCTGATCCATAACATCGGCACTTTGAGAGTCGTTTCAGGCATTATCATCCTGCTTGTCGGCCTGTATATTCTGCTGGTAAATCGCATATCATTGCTGGGCAAAATTAATCTCACACTGCTGTTAAGCATACTATTCCTGCTCATCGGGATCACTTTCGCCCTCATATATTCCCCCTGCATTACCCCGATGCTCTCTGACATCATGGGTATAGCGTCTCAGCGGAGCACTGCGGTTGAAGGATGGTATCTGGCATTCTGTTATGCACTCGGTACCAGCATTGCCCTGTGCATGACATCCATAGCCATCGTCTTGTTCGCAAAGCGGTATGAGATTGTCTTGCGCAATGCCAGGTTAATAATAAATATTTGCGGCACAATTCTGCTCATCCTTGCCGCAATGAACCTTACCGGCCTGATGAGGCATTACAAGGCGTTTGTTCTCGGTTTTGTGTTGTAATAATGTCGGCTAACGGATTAAAAAAACAGGTTCTCGGCGGCGTACTTTTCTGCGTGGGCGCAATAACGGTCCTATTAGCCAGAACAATCGGTTTTGAGCTGGATGGTTTTTATATCGTTATCTGCATTTTTGGGGCCTGCCTCTTTCTGTATGGCACCATGCAGAAAAAACAGCATAAATTGGCAAGCCAGTCGGCCTCGGTGAGGCAAAGAATTTCAATGCATGGCGATTAGCCATCTCAAGTTATGAGGAGAATCGATGAATAACCAACGTGGGGTTCTCACCAGAAGGAGCCTCGCAATTTTACTGGCTATCGCCGTTGTCAGCACCGTGGTCGTCACCGCATTCATCGGTTGGCGGCCAGGCAATGAAGCCGTCGTCAAGCCTCCCGAGGAGATTGAGGATTACCTCTTTTGGCAAGCGAAGGAATTGACGGATTTCAAATTGACAGGCGCCGATAGTAAAACGCTTGGCTTGAATGACCTGAAGGGGAAATGGAGCTTTATCTTCTTTGGATATGTACACTGCCCAGATGTTTGCCCCCTTACCATGGGGATAATGGGGCAGGCGTTTAAGCTCATGGAGAAGAATCCGGCTGCTTACCAAGAGGTACAGGGCATTTTTGTTTCTGTCGATCCCAAGCGAGATACGCCTGAGTTACTAAAAGAGTATGCTTCCTATTTCAGTAATAAATTTACGGGTGTCACTGGAGAAACCGCTCAGTTGGATGCATTTTCCCGGCAAATGAGCGCGTTGTACACTATTCACCCCAAGGAAGCCCAAAAACCGGGAGATACTAACCCCGGAGATAACTATCTGGTAACCCATAGTTCGACGATCTTTCTCATTGATCCGCAGGGAAGGCTCTATGGCAGATTTCCACCACCTCAACTTCCACAGGAAATTGCCGAGGTGTTTATAAAAATTCGCACGTTCTACAATGAAAGGGAAAAAAAGTGATGAAGGTATTTCTGAAGACATTAATTGCACTGATGCTTGGATTGGCTGGCCTGAATGCATCTGCCGATGGCGTGGATGTCAAGATACTGGATCCCTGGGTGCTGGCTGCGCCGCCAAGCGTAAAGACGCTGGCTGCTTATCTGGAGATTAAAAACTACGGCGGGAATCCACGCATACTCACCAACGTTTCCAGTCCTGCTTTCGACCAGGTTAGCATTCATCGGAGCGTCATGCATGGAAACATGGTTCACATGGAACATCTGAAGGACTTGACCATTCCTCCTCGTGCCTCGGTGGCGTTGAAGCCGGGCGGCCTGCATCTGATGCTGATGGATGCAAAAAAGCCACTCAAAATCGGTGATCAAGTTCCGATGACGCTGACCTTCCAGAGCGGAGAAAAGATCGAGGTTACAGCAGTAGTTCGTTCCGGCCAGATGGAGGGCATGGAAGGCCACCAGCATATGAACCATTCCGGGCATTAAAACCCTAAGCATCAGGATATGAAATATGCCACAAATGAACCGTAATCAACTTATTAATCACGGATTCTGGGAGACAGACAGTGTTGAAACCTAAATCCCGCAGTTTCCTGCTTGCGCTACTGATGAGCAGTCTATTGCTCATGCAGGGTTGCAGCGACAATGCAACCGCACCGATAGCCGCGCTGGAACCGGCCCCTGATTTCAATATGACGCTCTTTGAGGGGGGTGATTTTCAGTTGAGCGCCCAGAAAGGGAAGGTTGTTGTGATCAATTTCTTCGCCTCCTGGTGCGTTTCCTGTGGCGAAGAAACACCCGTCATTGAAAAACTTTCTCATGCCTATACGCCACAAACCGTGGTGTTTTTGGCCATTGCAGTCGATGACACGGAAAAAAAGGCCAAAGCGTTCATGAAGAAAATGGGCCTGACTATCCCCGCCGGCCTGGATAAAACAGGGAAAATCAAAGATGCCTATGGAATATATGGAATGCCAACCACATTCTTTATAGATAAAAATGGCAAGGTAAGCTATTTCCATGCAGGGGTCGTTACCGAAGAATTGTTGAAACACGAAATCGACAAGCTGCTTTGAACCAATAAATGCAGGCCAGTTTACTTTTTTAAAGTACATCACAGGGGGCATCCGAAACCGGCATCTTTAGAGGAGTACTTGATCATGGGAAAGATACCAGGCACTTTTATTTTGGCTGCACTGTCATTGCTCTTCTGCAATGGCCTCATTTCTTTCGCCTATGGACACTCTCTTGTCTTCGGCCCGGAATTATTTTCCAGTGAGGGCGGCAAATCCCAGCGGGTGGTCAAGCGTTTTTCCGTTCATGATGTCAGTCAAAAATTTATCGTTTCTGTGCAAAACGGAAAGGACGGTGGGCAAGGGGTAGACAGGGGGGCAGTCAAGATGAACGGGAAGACCATTTTCTCGTCTGCCGAACTTGGTAAGCAGTTCAAGATGCTTACAAAACCCGTAAAACTCCAAAAGAAAAATGTTGTTTCGGTTGAGTGGGCAAGTGATGCACCGATTATCTTGACCATAATGAGCCTGAAAGAGCAGACCGTGACCACTAAAATACCTCCTCTTGGAGATAAGGTTATTCTCAAGGAATATGCAACTATCGAATTTCCTGCCGGCGCTTTTGACGGCACTCAGGATGTCAGGATGTCCATCACCACTTCTCCTTCAAAGCAGAATATTTTTGAGGCCGATGCCACAGGGCCTCGTTTGCCGTATGAGATCAGGATAAACACAGGGAACAAGGCGCCAAAAACTGATATTACGGTCAGTTTGAAGTATCCGGACTCCTTTTTTGCGTCGCATTATCAGATGCATGTATTTGCCCAGATGCATGACAATCCAGATGCACCTGGTGTGCATGACAGATTCGTTATGATCGATACTGGACTGGATGATCACATTGAGATGGCCATGACAACGCTACCGAAGTATGCTTTTTCAAACCGTTATGGAAAAAACGGGACGTATGAAGCGATAATCACCGTTGGGTTGATTCATTAAAATCAGAACGGCAGTTCACCGGTTTGCCGGAAAAATGGTTTTAAAGAGAGCTTCTGATCCATTACACCGAGGAACTTGATGCGCGCCGTTTTACCCCTGCTACAAGTCACCGAATTCCCTGCACTGCATCGCGGCAAACTCGACACGCTCCAGGTTAATTTGGGCTATCAATGCAATCAGACCTGTTTGCATTGCCACGTCAACGCCGGCCCCAACCGCAAGGAAATGATGGATGAGGCGACGCTGGAACTAATCCCTCAGGTGCTGGCGGCACGCCAGATTGGGACGCTCGACCTGACCGGGGGCGCGCCGGAGTTGCACACCAGGTTTCGCGATCTGGTAGGCAAGGCAACAGCAATGGGTGCGCGCGTAATTGACCGCTGCAACCTGACTATCCTGTTTGAGCCCGGACAGGATGGCCTCGCCGAATTCCTCGCCGGCCACAAGGTGGAAGTGGTGGCGTCGCTACCGTGTTATTTGGCAGCAAATGTCAATAAGCAACGCGGACAAGGCGCCTTTGAAAAGAGCATCGCGGCGCTATTGCAACTCAACGCGCTGGGTTATGGACGCGAAGACAGCGGACTCACCCTGAATCTGGTTTACAACCCGCAAGGCTCTTCACTGCCCCCCGATCAAATTGCGTTGCAGGCGGCTTACAAGCGCGAATTGTTCGAACATTTTGGCATTGTCTTCAATCACCTGTTCGTGATGACCAATATGCCCATCCAGCGTTTTGGCAGCACGCTGATCTCCAAGGGGCAATTCAACGATTACATGCTCCTGCTGAAGGAAAATTTTTCCGCCGCCAATGCCGCCAGCGTGATGTGCCGCAATCTAGTCAGCGTCGATTGGCAGGGTTATCTGTATGACTGTGATTTCAACCAGCAGCTCGGGCTGGCACTGCCGGGTGCAGGTCGGCCGCACCTGCGCGACCTGTTGCAAACCGGTTTGCAGGACAACCTTGTTCGTGTCGCCGATCACTGCTATGGCTGCACTGCGGGACAAGGCAGCAGTTGCGGCGGTGCGCTGTACAACTGAGCAAGCCGAGTGAAAAGAGCAATTCTTGCCTTGCTGGTTGTCGCGGCCATCGCGCTGTTTTTTGGCTTGGGTCTTGACCAGTACCTGACACTAAGCGCGCTCAAGGAGAGCCAGGGAAAATTTGCGGCCATGCTGGAGGAGTCCCGCTGGCAGGTCACACTTATTGCCTTTGTGCTGTATGTAATTGTTGTGGCGCTGTCCCTGCCGGGTGCGACTATCATGGGACTGGCAGCGGGCGCCTTATTCGGTCTTTGGCAGGGCACGCTGCTGGTGTCTTTTGCGTCATCTATTGGCGCGACCCTTGCGTTCCTGACCTCGCGTTACCTGTTGCGCGACTATGTCCAGCGCCACTTTGGCGATAAGCTAAAGGGGATCAACGAGGGCATGGCGAAGGATGGAGTGCTTTATCTTTTCATGCTGCGCCTAGTGCCGATCTTTCCGTTTTTTCTGATTAACCTGCTGATGGGCCTGACTCAAATCCCTACACGCACCTTTTACTGGGTCAGCCAGCTGGGCATGCTGGCCGGCACCATGGTGTATGTGAATGCGGGCACGCAATTGGCGCACATCGAAAGCCTTTCCGACATTATGTCGCCGGGGGTGTTGCTGTCCTTCGCTTTGCTTGGCGTGTTTCCGTTGATCGCCAAACGAATTGTCCATGCGATGCAAAAGTAACGTGACCATTTTCAATGACTGTTTCCAGTTTATCGGACATGCGACTCTCAATCATTATCCCGGTGCTCAATGAAGCAGAAGGCTTGTCAGGCATGCTCGGGCATCTCGCGTCGTTATGCGGCCGCGACACTGAAGTAATTGTCGTGGACGGCGGGAGCGAGGATGACTCCCGGCAAACAGCCTCACGCGCGGGCGCACAGGTAATTCACAGCGAGTGCGGTCGAGCGCGGCAAATGAATGCCGGCGCGGCGGTCGCGCAGGGCGATATTCTCCTGTTTCTGCATGCTGACACCGCGCTGCCATTCTGCGCGGAACAGGCCATCGAAACCGCCATTCGGCGTGGAGGAGGAGCCCGCGAATATGCATGGGGGCGTTTTGATGTGCGCATCGCAGGCCGCTCATTCATGTTGCCGGTGGTCGCCAGCCTGATGAATTTGCGTTCGCGCCTTAGCGGAATCGCTACCGGCGATCAGGCCATGTTTATGACGCGCCGTGCCTTCGAGTCAGCGGGAGGTTTTCCGGATCAGCCATTGATGGAGGATATCGAGTTGTCCAGGCGGCTGTTGGCGCTGTCCGGGCCAATTTGCCTGACGGACCGGGTAGTCACCTCCGGACGCCGTTGGGAGGCGCATGGAGTATGGAAAGCGATATGGCTGATGTGGCGCTTGCGCTGGTTATACTGGCGTGGCGTGCCTGCCGGCGAACTGGCCAAATCATACCGATGACCAGGATAATCATCTTTGCCAAGGCGCCCCTGCCCGGTTTTGCCAAGACGCGCCTGATTCCGGCACTGGGTGCGACGGGGGCTGCCGAGCTGGCGCAGCAGATGCTGTTCAACACGCTGCACGAGGCTATTTCCGCAGAGATCGGCACGGTCGAATTGTGTGTCACTCCGGCTATCAATCATCCCTCATGGCATCCCGCATGGCGCGGCATTCCATTCCCGGAAGGCATCGAAATTTCCGATCAGGGCGAAGGCGATCTCGGCGCGCGGCTCGCGCTAGCCTCGGAACGCGCCTTGGCCCATGCTGAACAGGTTCTGTTGATCGGCACGGACTGCGTTGAAATGTCCGGCGGTTTGTTGCGCGAAGCCGCGCAAATATTGCAGCAACACGATGCGGTTATTCATTGCACTGCCGACGGCGGCTATGCGCTGCTGGGACTCCGGCGATACAGCCCATTCCTGTTCAGCGATATGCCCTGGAGTACCGATGCGGTTGCCGGCATCACCATTGCCCGCATCGGGCAACTCGGTCTGTCGCTGCATGTCGGACAGATACTGCACGATGTGGATGAGCCGCAGGATTTGAAATACCTGACCGGTCAATGGAAATAATATGCTGTGGCGGTGTTGTAACCGAGGTAAATCGGCGTTCTCACGCCCACGGCTCCAGGCCCCGCATTTTCTGCCCAGTGGCAGTCAATTCGTTTTCTCTCGATTTAGCGTGATACGGGCGCGAAATACGTCATAGGCAATGGGCTCCTTGTTCTCATAGCCGATTCGCCGTCTGCGGTCTTCGTCGAGCAGGTGATACTGAACCTGCGCCTCCACCGCCACCGCCGTTGGATCGCGACTGGGATCGACATCAAACCGGAAGACTCTCGGCTGCCATCGCGGCAAACGGGTATCCCGCAGATCGACGATAAAGGGACGCCACAGGATGCTCCGCTTCAGGACATGGTGGTCTTCGCGCAGCACGGCGCCATTGTGATCCACAAGACGGATGGATGCAGTCAGTTGTCGATCCGGCGTCCCGGTCGGAAGATAATGCGCTGCCCCGGCATTGGTTAGCGTCAGCGTAAAGGAGCGTTTGTCAGGTGAAGGCGCTGGCGCTTCGCGAAGTGCAACTTCCAGTCCTTGTTTCACCATTTCCGGATCGTGCCCGCCGCGCCACAGATGTCTGCGCACCGTCCGAACCTGCCCGCCCGCGACCAGTGGTCGCTCAGCGAGCGGCATGTGGCATTGGACGCAGTCGGGGGACGCGTCGCCCGGCCCGACGGCTTCGCGGCCAGCGGTGCCGTTCGCAGCAACAGGCGGGGTGTCCGTTGTTGCGCCCGGGGTGTTACGAATCTCGGCGACGGTTCCACATGGCGGGAACCGGAGAAACGTGTCCCATCGCTTTCCGCCCACGACGTGACATTTGAAGCAGACCTCGTTGGGATTGGCGAGTTTTTCCACGGGATGCGCCGCACTCTCGCTACCGTAAGGCCCGAGAATCTTGCCATTCCGGAGGTGGCAGGCTGCACAGGTGACGCCCTCATGCTGCAGTTGCTTATCGAACGCCGGATTAGGCTCCAGGATGGGTTGCCATTTACCCTGGTCGTTGAATCCAACGACCTTGTGCTCCTGCTGGCGATCGAGCGGGATATGGCAGTTCTTGCAGATTTGCGGTTTTCCGTCAAACGCCCAATCCACCTGAAAATAGGGATCGGTCCAGGCCTGGCTGTGGATGCTCGTCGACCACTCTTCGTAAAACTCCTGGTGGCAAACGGCACAGCCTTTAGCGCTTAAGGACTGGAGCGATGGAGGCATGCCGGCGGTTGAGACCGGACGTTCAAACGCCTCCGATACCACGAAAACGTTCATCGGCCGGATCAGTCGCCAAGCCAGGAACGTAATCAAGGCGACCAGGACGATGCCAACAACTACGGTCTTCTTGTTACGGACAAACATCATGTAATTTCCCAAAAATAAAGAATCACGATAGTCCCCCCGATCATTGCCGTGGCTTCATCTTTCCACCGGGAAACCGCTTTGGTTTCAGACTGTCATTCCCCCGCTCGCCACACGGATGTCAGAAAATCCCTTCCCGGACAGCAACCGGGCCACGACATAGAACGCTGGTTGGTACGGTACCCTCACGCTCACGGCTCCAGATCCCGCTTTTTCTGCTCGTATTCCTCCCGGTCAATCTCGCCGCGCGCATAGCGCTCCTGCACGATCTCCAATGGCGTCTTGTCGCGTGAGCCGCGACTTGGCGGCGACTGCGTCATCAGCCATCGGATCAGCGCCGCGATTCCAAGAATGACCAGCCCCCAGAACAGCAACATGAACACGAAACCCAAGCCCATTCCCCACCCGCCAAAACCGTTCCAATCGTTCATCATGTCATGCCTCCTATGCGTTTCATGGTCGAAGCCGGAAACGATACTTTCTTACTCAACCCATCCCCAACCCGGCGGCTATGGCCACAAGCACTACGACCAGCCACGGCGGGGACTTCCAGAATACGAGCAACAAGAAGGCGATGGCTGCCAGGCTGAAATCGGCGGCGCTCCGGATCGCGCTGGTCCAGACCGGATCGTAGAAAGCGGCAAGCAACAGCCCCACAACCGCCGCGTTGATGCCGAGCATGGCTCGCTGCATCGCATCATAACGGCGCAGACGTTCCCAGAACGGGAGTATCCCGACAATCAACAGGAATGACGGCAGGAATATCCCGATGAGCGCGATTCCCGCTCCCAGCCAGCCGGACGGGTCTTGTGCAGACACCGCGCCCAGATAGGCGGAAAACGTGAGCAGCGGCCCGGGCACCGCCTGCGCTGCGCCATAGCCCGCGAGGAATACATCGTTGCTGACCCAGCCAACAGGCACAACCTGCGATTGCAACAGCGGCAGCACGACATGGCCGCCGCCGAATACCAGCGAGCCTGCCCGGTAAAAACTGTCGAACAGTTTGACGATGTAACTGCCCGAACCCGTTGCCGCAGCGGGAAGCAAGAACAGGAGCAGGAAGAAAACCAGCAGCAGCGCCATGCCTGTTGTTCGGCTGATCGTGGCGTTGACGGGGCTGTGCGGCAGCGTCACCGCGGTGCTGAGGAACGCCCGGCCAAAGAGCGCACCGGCAACAATTGCGCCGAGCTGTCCGGGCAAGGATGGAAATGACATGGCCACTGCGGCGGCGCATACCGCCAGTGTCGCGCGCGGCTTGTCCGGGCACAGGCTCTTGCCCATACCCCAGAGCGCCTGTGCTACCACCGCCACGGCGGCGATCTTGAGGCCATGCAGCCAGCTTCCGTACTGGCCGCCAGCAGCGGAGAGTCCCATGCCGAAGAGCACGAGCAGGATGTCCGATGGCAGGGTGAAGCCGAGCCACGAGGCAAGCGCGCCCGCCATCCCGCCCCGCGACAAACCGAGCGCAATGCCGACTTGGCTGCTGGCCGGGCCGGGCAGGAACTGGCAGAGCGAAACCAGATCGGCATAGGCATGTTCGTCCAGCCACTTCCGGCGCTCGACAAACTCCTGCCGAAAATAGCCGAGATGCGCGACCGGCCCGCCGAACGAGGTTAGTCCCAGCCGGAGAAAGATCAGGAAGATCGCCCAAGGATGCTGGTGGCCCTGTTGGGTTTGGGCGTTCGAATCCTTGATCTCTTCATTGCTCATCTTGATATTATGTATCGGATGGATTTTACCGTGGATGCGTTTCTGCGCTGGCCATGATTTTGCTATGTGCCAACAGCCAGTTCAGTAGTGGCATTCACAAAAAAAGCGCAGACCAAGCTTCAGTGTGCAAATCATCCAAACGCGGCGATGGCTTACACAATACCGGCGGCAAGCCCAACTCCGATCAACAACATTGCGGCTGCCACCACGATCTGCACGGTGCGCAGCGTGATCTTTTGCAGCACGCGCTTGCCTACGAACGACCCTATGAATGCGCAGATCGTACCAACCACGACTGGAGCGAACAGCTCCTGTGACCGGGCAAAATGATCCGCCATGATGGCGGCGCCGTACACCACCAGTCGCGCCGCATCGACGATGACTGCCGAGACGACGCCGGTGGCGACGAAGGCATCTTTCGACAGGCCGGTTTTTAGCAGGAAGGCCGAACGCAGTACGCCCTGATTGCCGGACAGTCCACCGAAGAATCCCGATAGCGCCCCACCCAGCGGTAGCCAGCGCGAAGGGAGCGCCAGCGCCTGAAAGCGGGGCCACAGTTCCAGGAGCGCAAACACCACGATCAAAACACCGATGACGGCTTTGACGACTGTGACCTCAAACGTCGAGCCGCCGAGGGTGTAGCTCACCACGACCGGCATCTGGTCGAACAGGTTGAGCAGGCCTGCGCCAATCATTGCAGCAATGGCAGCGGGCACGCTGAACCGGGCCACGACCCGCCAGTCGGCCTGCTTGGCCATCAGCCCGAACTTGAAGATGTTGTTGGCGAAATGAACAACTGCCGTGGCTGCGATGGCCAACGGCACCGGGAAGAACAGCGCGAACACCGGCATCAGGATGGTACCGAGACCAAATCCCGAGAACAGTGTCAGCGCCGAAACCAGACACGCAACGACTCCAATGGTGATTATTTCCATGGTCATTGCAGTATTGTCCCATATGACGCATCGACAGCAAATTGAGGGTTTACCGCCAACCAGCGAGCGAGCAACCTCGCTTCTTCGGCAGTGGCAAGCCCCGCCGGCATAGAAACGGGCTTCTTGCTCCCTTTGCCGCGCTGTGCGATTTCTTCAATCCTTGCGGGCGTGTAGCGCGATCCTGCGTTTACAAGCGAAGGGCCAATTACACCTTCAAGCCGCGCACCGTGGCAACCTGCGCAGGTCTTTGCATAGATCGCCCCGGCTTGCTGCATTTCCATCCTCGACAAAGACTCCGACGCGGCGGCCCGCCCACCCTGCTTGCCCTTGGCATGAGAACTCTCCGCCATGATCCAGAAAATGCTGACCACCAGTACGATTGCTGCGGGTAACAGCACGCTCTTGATCTTGCCTGGGAAATGCACCGATACTCTCCTGAGTAAGCCGACTATCTGGTTGATGGTGCCATCAACAATTCACGATTCCAGATCAATGGCTATTTGGTCTTCGAGCTTGGCCTGGAAAGATCGAATAGGTGCTGGTTATTCATGTAAGGCACGGACTCTGCGACGTGGCAAGCCATGCAGGCATTCCTGGCTTTATCGAATGCTGCCCATGCTTTCCCGGCATCCCTTGTGCCGAAAGCCTCATTGACTTCTGCCCAGGTTGTATTCAGTAAAATGGCTTCGGCATCCGCTCTGCGGGCCGGACGCTTGAGGTAGCCATTCTTGATCGTGATACGAATCTTGTCCCAGTGATACGCCGCGAGTTCGTAATTATCCCGGCTTAGCGCATCATGAACTGCCCGGAATCGCTTGCCGACCTCCCACATCGGCTGATCGAAACCCCGTAAGTATTTTTGCAACAGTTCGAATCGCGCAGCGTCATTTTCTGCATCCAGCAACCACCCCTTTGATTCGCCTTCAGGTGATTCGGCAGCCAGCACGGCACTACAAAATATACTCAACGCGATTGAGATAGCCAGAAGATAGTATTTCATCGGCGTTTGTCCATTCAGCAATAAAATCACCGGCCTTCAGGCCGGTGGGTTGTTAGACGGGGGCGATTCAAGGAATGAAGATCAATCGTCTGGCCAGTGTTACACGAAATTTTGCTTCACCCTTGAACCACCGGACAACTTAACTCAGAAGAGAAAATCAAATGCGAGTGAAAGCTGATCGTTATCGGACGCATTATGCAGCAATCCGTCATAATTCGTGCTGGCACCGTTGAATTTACTGTACATCAGGTACTTGAGGGAGAGCTTGGTATTATCTCTGGGCAGATACAATGCCGTCAGTGCGACACTGGTGGCGTCAGGCTGATTGGTGGCATAGCCTTTGGCGAGCGTATAAAGCTTTGCATCGGCATTACCATTGAGATCGGCGTATTGCACTTCGACACCGTATTTTCTGTCATACAAATACAAAGCGCCCGCTTTGATTGCGGTCTGACTGTATGTTGGGTTGGTAGATTTGGCGGTCGCAAAGGTGGCATTCAAATCCCGATCATCCTTGGCCCAACTGAGATTTGCACCAACAATGTGGGAACCATTAATGTACTGATATTCGGCGTCCATGCCGATGTCCCGATACCGATCCGAACCAGCCACGGCACCAACCACAGGCTGCAAATCCGCCTCCAGGATAGAAGCGCCTACCTGCAAGCTGCTATTTCCGAACGTCCGCTCGTAAGCCAGACGCGCGTAATTCGCAAAGTCCGTCAGCTTGTTTGTTTCGAGGTCGATGATCTTGCCGGTAGATCGGTAGATTCCGTACTCGGCATAGAGCAGGTTATCTCCGAATTCATACGCCAGATAGGGCGCCAAGCCGGCTACTCCGCTACTTTTATTTAAAGTATCCATCAGGCTGCCCGCGCTTGCATCAACAGCCCAGGCGTCATGGAAGGAGGGCTTGTCGGCCAGGGTCAGGCCGTAAGTCAGGCCGCCATCGGCCGTCTTGTCCGAGTATCGGACAACCACATTCGCCAAAGCCGTATCCGCCGTTTCGTTACCTTTCAGACCATCGGTATATTTTGCCCTACTATTTTGGAGGTTGATAAATGTGCCGATATTTGATGTTACCGCCCCGGCGAAATAGAGGTTTATCCGATCCAGCGCGACGCTGGATTTATCTGTTGTTCCGGTTTTCTTATCTACCTCAGTGTAGGAAGCCTGTACACGTGCCGCCAACGGCAAGAATTTATTCAGCGACAGCCTCTCTTTCCCGTTGGCATCCACACCCTCAATCTTTTCCGTGCCGCCCAGCGTATATCCACTAAGCAGAAAGCGCCTCCCGAAAGGTGTCAAATTCGGATAGCTTGTATGACATGCGGCGCATTCCATACCCGTCTGCCGCGCAAAACTGGGCACAGCGCTTGCGAGCGTGGGCAATATCGCTAATGCGCCAGCGGATATTGCGACAATGAAAGCTTTTTTGTTCAAAGTATTCTCCCTTTTCCAAGTTTGTTAACATTCGCACTGTGGCGGTTCGGTTTACATATCTATGCCGCACGTCCACGCATAGAGGCGCTAATCTATCGAAAAATAATGCGCGCAGAATGACTAATATGTACGGCTTTGTAATAATTCCCTCGCCGTTACAAAGCCGTACAATATTTTTGGAAGTCGCGCCGATTCGCGGATGATCGCCGCCTTGAATAAGCCGTTGCAGAGGAACTGCCTCGGATCATATTCTCATCGCGGACGACGCTCCGGGTGGCCCCTCCAGCGTTTCCGCAGCACAAAGGCCTTGAATAGGAAATCCCACACAACAGACAAAAGATGCCCAAGTCAAACAACAGGGCAGAGAAGGCGAGCGTCAAGCCGGTGAGGATCATTTCGCGGAAGACATTACCGAGAGTGATACCGGCCAGATGGATGGCGATCAAAAAGGGTTCTGCCCCATCAATGCCCATGCTCATGGTGGAACCGGGATGCGCATCGCCCGGCACGCGAGTGCCAAGTAACAGCACCAGAATATCGCCGGGCACGACTGCTTCGGTGTCCACGCCCAGCACCTTGGGTGCGACTATGAGTTCTTGGGCGTCGATGGAGCGCTTGGCGCGAAACTCGTTGCCTGGTCCAGGCGAGGATCAGGATGATGAAGTCGAAGATGGTGAAGAACACATCACGGAGCAACTCCGCAGGCTATATAGACAGCCCCCACCACCAGCAACGGCAGGATCATGGTCTCGGCGTCAATTCGAGCTGCTTTGCCAGTTCCGCGCTGTCTTCTGGCTTGCTGCTTATGCCAAGGCTTTCCGAGTGCCCGTGGCATCGCGGGCCGCCTCTATCGAAATCAACGAATCCGGCCGAGACAATCGCTCCGCCGGCCATTTTTATTGCCAGTTGTCCAATGTGCTTGTGCCAGAGGTCACCGCTGCATGGCCAGAGGATGAACCCGATTTCTTCGTGCCTCACGTACTTGAAAATCATCTCTTCTCTCCTTGTAAAAGTCGGCTCCGGCGATACGCCGCCGAACCTGTCCATCGAGAAAGGCGCCCCTCATGTCAGTCGTTCCGCGACTTCCTGTATACCGATGCCGTTCGCGTGCAATATCCGCTCCCTCGCCGCAGGAAATGATTTGTTCATTTGCAATTCTCGATGCGAACCGAGTCGGCAGCTCGAATATCCATGATGAAAAATATTCGAAATCACGCTGCGTGTATCCGTGGCAGCTCAATTTGCACATTGAGGCCGCCCTCTGCACGATTCCACAGCTTGAGATCGCCGCCATGCACCCGTGCGAAACTGCGTGCGATGGCGAGCCCCAAGCCGATACCTCC